>Ga0070748_1000469_pt1 | contig 19768 bp, 33 predicted proteins | sample VirMetDEL_Nov_12_FD_77015 | JGI IMG/M metagenome (GOLD analysis project Ga0070748, IMG submission 77015) | Aqueous microbial communities from the Delaware River and Bay under freshwater to marine salinity gradient to study organic matter... | ecosystem: Environmental > Aquatic > Marine > Coastal... | reverse complement strand
TCTGCAACGATTACTGGCGGTACTATCAATGGTGCTGTTATCGGTGGTTCATCTGCCCAAGCAATCACAGGAACGACAGTAACAGCCTCTACAGGCTTTGTAGGCGGTTTAACAGGTAATGTTACTGGTAACACCACAGGAACTCACACAGGTGCTGTAACAGGCAATGTGACTGGTAACCTGACAGGCAATGTCACAGGCAATGTAACTGCGTCTTCTGGTACTTCTACATTCAATAATGTCACGATTGATGGCACATTGGATATGAGTTCTGGAACAGTAGGAACTATTACTGGTCTTGCTACACCTACAAACTCATCAGATGCTGCTACAAAAGGTTATGTAGATACTGCTGATGCTTTGAAGCTGAATCTTTCTGGTGGCACTATGTCTGGTGCTATCGCTATGGGTACAAACAAGATTACAGGTCTTGGTACTCCAACTGCTGATGCTGATGCTGTTACTAAATCTTATGTAGATGCTATTGCTCAAGGTATTGATGCAAAAGCCTCTGTGGTTGCTGCTACGACTGCAAACATCACTTTGTCTGGCACACAAACAATTGATGGTGTAGCGGTATCTGCTGGTGACCGAGTGTTGGTTAAAGACCAGACTACTCAAGCAAACAATGGTATTTACTTAGCTTCTGCTAGTTCATGGACTAGAACAACAGATGCAGATGCTTGGACTGAACTGGTTGCTGCTTACACCTTTGTTGAAGGTGGTACAGTAAATGGCTCTAATGGTTATATTTGTACTGTAACTGCTGGTGGTACTTTGGGTACTACAGCAATTACATTTGCTCAATTCTCTGGCGCAGGTCAAATTACTGCTGGCGCAGGTTTGGTAAAGTCTGGCAATACTTTAAATGTTCAGACAGCATCATCTAGCCGAATTGTTGTAGGTGCAGATGAAATTGATTTAGCATCTACTGGTGTTTCAGCAGGTACATATAAGTCTGTAACTACAGATGTATATGGACGAATTACAGCAGGTACTAATCCAACAACTATTTCTGGTTTTGGCATTACAGATGCTTACACAAAGACTGAAGTTGATACTTCTTTGAGTGGTAAGTTATCTACTAGCGGTGGCACGATGAGTGGTGCTATTGCAATGGGTACTTCTAAGATTACTGGATTGGGTGACCCAACAAGTAACCAAGACGCTGCAACTAAGTATTATGTTGATGGAATCTTAGGAAGTGCAACATCTGCTGCGACAAGTGCTGCTGCTGCTGCGACTTCTGCATCTAACGCTGCTACAAGTGCTTCAAATGCATCTACAAGCGAAGGCAATGCGTCTTCTAGCGCAACGGCTGCTGCTGCTAGTGCTACAAGTGCTGCCAACACTTACGATGCATTTGATGACAGATATTTAGGCTCTAAATCAACTGCACCATCTGTTGACAATGATGGCAACGCTTTGTTGACTGGTGCTTTGTACTGGAATACATCCACTAATAACTTGTTTGTGTGGTCTGGTTCAACATGGACTAGCGCAGCATTTACGGCAGGTTCATTTGCTACTTTGACAGGCACAGAAACCCTGACAAACAAGACTCTGACAAGTCCTGTTCTAACAACTCCTCAGTTGGGAACACCTGCTAGTGGTACTCTTACAAATGCTACTGGTCTTCCTTTATCTACTGGTGTAACAGGAACGCTTCCTATTGCAAATGGTGGTACAGGTCAAACAACTTTAGCAGCAGCAAGTATTGCTACATATACTGGAACAGAGACTCTTACTAACAAGACCATTGAAGCTGGTACATTCACCAATGGCTACACAGAAGAAACTGTAACTGCTAACACTTCTACAGCTTATACAGTTGACTTGGCTAATGGTTCAGTACAGATTCTGACATTGACTGGTAACTGTACGTTTACGTTCCCAACTGCTACAGCAGGTAAGGGTTTCACAATGCTTTTGAAGCAAGATGGTACAGGTTCACGCACAGTTACATGGCCTAGTTCAGTTAAATGGCCTGCAAGTACAGCCCCTACGATTACATCTACAGCCTCTAAAGGCGATAAATTTGTCTTTGTAGGTGATGGAACTTATTGGTGGGGAAGTAATGCTGGACAGAATTATCTATGACGCAAGCATATCTTTATCGTTGGACTGAGTTATCTACTGGAAAATGGTATGTTGGAAGCCGTACAGCTAAAAACTGCCACCCAGATGACGGATACATTTGTTCATCAAAGTATGTAAAGCCATTGATTAAAAATAATCCAACTGATTGGACTAGAGAAATTTTAGTTATTTCAGACAAGAAATATATTAGGGATTTAGAAGTTAAATACTTAAAATCACTACAAGCTGTAAAAGACAAGCAAAGTTATAACAAGCATTATGGTGGAGCTACTTTTGCAAACTCTGGTGAGTTTTTATCAGACGAGACTAAAAATAAAATTAGTGCTTCTTTGACTGGTAGCAAACATCCTCTTTATGGAAAGCCTTGCTCTGAAGAACGAAGACAAGCAATCATTAAAGGAACATTGGGCGTGAAGAAAACAACAACAGAAAAGATGCGTAAACCTAAGCGTAAAGAGCAATGTCCGCATTGTGGAATCTTTGCTTCTGGTGGAAATCTAGCTAAGTGGCATCTTGATAAATGCAAGGAGTATGACAATGTTCTCGTCTAATGCTTCACAGGTTTCTAACGATGTAAAATATATTGAGGATGTGTGCTCTGTTTATTTGCGAACAGGTACTGGCTCAAGCCAAACAGTAACAACAGGCATCAAAGAAAATACAGGTGCTTTAGTAATTTCTAAGTCACGCTCTGCTGCAACAGATTGGGCTTGGTATGATACGTTCCGTGGCGCTACTTATGATTTAGTCTCCAATTCAACAGCAGCTCAAACAACACAATCGCAAGGTTTAACATCTTTCAATACTGATGGGCATACATGGGGTACGTTAGCCAAAGTAAACACTAGCGGAGCTACCTACGTTGATACTGTATTAAAACCAACACCAAAGTTCTTTGATGTTGTGACTTATACGGGGGATGGTGTTGCGGGCCGGACGGTTGCCCACAACCTTGGCTCTGTGCCTGGGTGCATTATTGTTAAAAGAACAGACGCAGACGGTAATGATTGGCAGGTTTATCACACTTCTTTAGGAAACACGAAACGCATTTATTTAAATACTTCCGAGGTTGCGGCCACTTCAACTGTTTGGGATAATACAACCCCAACTAGTACAGTTTTTTCTGTTGGAACAAGTTCCGCAGTTAATGCTTCTAGCGCAACTTATGTCGCCTACCTATTCGCCCATGACGCAGGAGGCTTTGGCCTGACTGGTACAGACAATGTAATTTCGTGTGGGTCGTTTACTTGCGATGGTAGTGGCAATGCAACTGTAAGTCTTGGGTACGAACCACAATGGCTTCTTAGAAAATCATCTAACGAAGTTACAAACTGGGAACTGTTTGACAATATGCGTGGACTTTCTGTTACAGATAACGCTACCAAATTGCTTTATCCAAACTTGTCAAACGCAGAGGAAGACACAAGTAAAGCAAAGCCAACTGCGACAGGGTTTATTGCTAAAGGCGAAATATCTAAAACCTACATCTACATAGCCATTCGTAGAGGCCCGATGAAAGTGCCTACAAGTGGGACTAGTGTGTTCAAGCCAACATTAACAAGCGCAACAGACGGAACAGCAATCACAACGGGTTTCCCATCTGATTCACAATGGGCAAACTATCTGTCAGGTGATGGGAATAACACCACAACATTTGACAGGTTGCGTGGGATGTCATCTACATCTGGTAGTTCTTCTGCTAACAGAACTTTGTTTACATCTAACACCAGTGCTGAATCCTCGTCATTTGGTGTTGGGTATTTCACAGGCATGAACAATACTGGCTGGGTTCAAGGTAGCTATGCAAGTGGCGTGAGCACAGTTAGGTATGACTTCAGACGTGCCCCATCGTTTTTTGATGAGGTTTGCTATACAGGAACAGGGTCAACACCTCAAACTATTGCGCACAACCTAGAAGTTGCTCCTGAGTTAATGATTATTAAGGGTAGAAGCCTTGCTTCATCATCTTGGATTGTTTATGCACAACCAATTTGGGGAACAGGAATTGGTGGATTTTCAGGGTTTGATTTATTCCAATTAAACAATAACGGCAATGCTGGAGGAAACAATAGACAAATAAATGAAACTGCTCCTACAGCATCTGTATTTTCAGTAGGATACTCTGGAAGTACATTCCCAAACACAAACAATCCAAGCGATACATTTGTAGCTTACCTGTTTGCAACTTGTGCTGGAGTTTCTAAAATTGGAAAATACACAGGAACAGGAACAACGCTACAAATTGATTGTGGATTTACATCTGGAGCAAGGTTTGTACTAATTAAACGTGCTGACTCAAATGGAGATTGGTATGTCTGGGACTCAGCCAGAGGCATTGTGAGTGGCAATGACCCATATTTGCTTTTAAATAGCACAGCAGCAGAAACAACTGGAACAGACTACATTGACACCTACAGCGCAGGGTTTGAGATTAGTTCATCAGCGCCATCTGCCATCAATGCAAGTGGTGGAACATTCATCTTTTTAGCAATTGCTTGAGGAAATTAAAATGCGAGTAAGAATCAGAGAAACAGGCGCAGTAATGTACGAAGGTGAATTTCGTGCATTATTCCCAAACACTTCAATGCCACAACAACTGTCAGAGGCTCTCATCAATGAGCTTGGTGCTGACGTAGTCTTTGAAGGCCCACAAGCAACAGGCGGTACTGTTTACCAATACTCTCAAGCCTCTGGTGTAGAGCAAGTAAATGGTAAGTGGTACACAAAGTACATCCTTGGCCCTGTCTTCTTAGACCAAGTTGTAGATGGTGTAACTACTACTGCTGCTGAACAAGAAGCTACTTACAAGGCTCAGAAGGATGCTGAACAGGCTAAGAATGTTCGTGCTACTCGTGACCAAAAGTTAGCTGAGTGTGACTGGACTCAAGTGGCAGATGCACCTGTTGATAAGACAGTATGGGCTACATATCGTCAAGCTTTGCGTGATATTACTGCGCAGAGTGGTTTCCCTTGGACTGTTACTTGGCCTGATGCACCATGACAAACGAAGCACTCAGTACAAAAGCAGCATCAGTAGCAACATATGGAGGTTCTAGTGCAGCAATCATCTTTGGTTTAACAGCCAATGAGTTTGCTGCAATCTCTGGTGTTGTCATTGCTTTGTGTGGCTTATTGGTTAACATATATTTCAAGCACCAACACTTGAAAATTGCTAGGGCATCGGCTAAAGCTGATGAAGAAGAAAAATGATTGAATGGGCTGAGGCATTTATTGCAGCAGCCTTTTTCAGTTGTTTTGTTGTTTTTTGCACTTACATGGTTGTATTGTGCTTTCCTTGATTTTGGCTGTATCTATTGAATACAGGTGTATTAAGTGGGTTTGGTTTGGCGATGTGTACAACCGAAAAACCTACTGTATTGAATGGAAAAAGGTTGAAAGAAAATGATTCCATTAGACCCGATGGCAGCACTAGATGGCTTACAAAAAGCCATCGGGATGGTCAAAAAAGCAAGCAAGGTCGCAAATGATCTAGCTGGTCTGACCCCCATGATTGGCAAGATGTTCGATGCCAAGAGTGCCGCTACTAAGGCGATGATTCAGGCAAAGAGCAAAGGCGGTTCTAACATGGGCGCGGCTCTACAAATCGAGATGTGTCTTGATGAGGCGCGTCGGTTTGAAGAAGAATTGAAGCTTTTATTCCAAGCCACTGGCCGTGCGGACGTGTGGGCAAAGATTAAGGCTCGACAGGCTGAAATGGACTTGGCTGATGCAAAAGAGATCAGCGCACTCAAAGCTATGGAAAAAAAACAGAAGCAAGAGGAGCAAGAGCAACTGGAAATGGTGATGCTCATTGGAGGAATTGCCCTCGTTCTACTTCTCGTTGGTATCGGCATAAATGAAATGATGGATTTCTGCCAAACAACTAAACGCTGTGGTCGATGAATGAATATCAAAAACAATTTGATCTATTTCTCAAAGTGTTTGTGCGAATGTGTGTCGCATGGTGGGTTCTTGGCTTTCTCAAGTTTTTGCCGAATGATCTGTCCGACAAGATTGTGAATAAATTTTTGGCTTATTTAGGACTTGGATGAAATATCTGATCGCAATTGCTCTTTTGATGCTGACTGGCTGTTTTGAGGAAAGATATCGATATTTTTGTCAGAATCCAGACAACTTCACTGCTGAACAATGCCAAAAGCCAAAGTGCTTATTTACTCAGCATTGCCCTGAATATTTAGTCGCTCCGATTTTGCAAAAACAGGTTGAGAATGTTCAACCTCCACAGGATGACAAAAAATGAAAATGCCTGAAATTCAAACCACCGAGGAATTGATTGAATTAATCAAGGTTCTTGGTTGGCTTATCACTGTCATTGTTGTCATGGTTGTTTTTGGTGGCACTGTCTTTTCAATGCTTTATTCAGTCATATTTGTTCAACAGCCAATCAAGTCAATGAGTCCCATTGACGCTGCATTCACAAAGCTAATGAACGATGTTGTTTTGCTTTTGGTTGGTAGCATCACGACTCTAATTGGAATGTATGCTCTAAACAAAGGAGCAAAAGCGGTCGCAAATAGGCTTATGCCAACAACACCAAATCAACCTATGTGTGGAGTTTCAAATTCGTATGGCTTCCAAGGTGGATATCAACCAACTCCTCAAACTTATGATCCTCAAGGCGCTTATGGTGGTTTGCCAAGTCAAGCCTTTGGCGCGATGCCTATCTGGAAAAACCCAGAACTCGATGAATCTTGGACTCCACCACCACCTCCGACAACACCTCCAGACCACCTTGAGGATGACGAGGAAAGGGAGATTCTGGCCAACGCAAGAAAAGAGGCTGACTAATGTTACCTATTCCACTACCTTGGTTGATTGTTGGTGTTCTCATTTCCTTGTTTGGGACTTACAGGGTAGGGCATCACTATGGTTGGCTAGAGCGTGATGATGATATGAAAATAGCCATTGCCAAGAAGAATGATGAGGCTCGTCAGATAGAGCAAAACATGACTGAGAAACTTAATCAACAATCTGCAAAATTACAGGAGGCTAATAATGCTATTAACCAAAAAACTACTGCTCTTGCTGTCGCCAATCGTGCTGGTAAGTTGCGCCTCTGCCCCACAAGTAACGTACAAGCCTCCGCAAGTCCCTCCACTACCAGCGCAGATACAAAAGCAACCAGTCAACCTGACAGACAGACTGACACAGCTTCTGATGCCGAAAGAGCAACCATCGAAGCCATCGCAGAAATAGTTGCACAAGGCGATAAGAATACTGCTGCACTCAATGCTTGCATAGACTCATACAACGAAGTAAGGAATCTCTTAAATGGTAAACAATGAGCAATTAAAACAACTACATATTGGAGAACAATGGGTAGATGCTCTTAATGAAACATTTGAGCGTTTCAATATTGCTACACCTGCTCAACAAGCGTCTTTTATTGGACAAGCTGCGCATGAAAGCGGTAACTTTAAAATGCTTGTTGAAAACTTAAACTATCGTGCAGAGACTTTAATGAAAGTGTGGCCCAAGCGTTTTCCAACTTTAGAGTTTGCAAAGCAATACGAGCGTGACCCTAAAAAGATTGCTAACTCTGTTTACGCTAATCGTATGGGCAATAGGGATGAAGCATCTGGTGATGGCTTTCGTTTCCGAGGCAGAGGTCTTTTCCAAACCACAGGGCATAGTGGGTACTATCATGCAGGACAAGCACTAGGAGAGGATTTTGTTATGAATCCTGACCTAGTTGCTACTCCTAAATACGCTGCTCTTACTGCTGGCTTTTTTTGGAATACTCATAAGCTAAACAATTTTGCAGATGTTGAAGACTTCAAAGGAATGACCAAAAAAATCAATGGAGGTTTTATTGGTCTTGAAGACAGAATAAAACACATTCGCCATGCACTGAGTGTTTTAACAAGTTAAATTTCTTTGACAAAGATTCCATCTTTTGTCAGATAGCCTTTTCTATCTTTAATCTCCTCGTATGCGCCTTTAAAGCACTCTACGAGGTCTAAATCTGCACAGGCGCAACCCATCACTAGGGTAACGAGAATATCTCCATATGCGTCTGCTGTAGCTGCTGCATCTCCTTTAGAGATAGCGTCAAACAACTCGTCTAGTTCTTCCTTGGTTTTCAAGGCTTGAGCATATGGTGTGCTGTTCTGCACAATTCCTCGTGCTTCACCCCATTGCACCACGAGCATTTCTGTTTTTGCATAACTCATTTGATAGCTTTCATAACTCGTTGTTTTTTACCAGAGCGTCCCTCTTTAGTTCCAGTAATCTCAATGTAGCCTTTGTTTAACAAGGCACGATAGCGAGGAGTGATTGATGAGTAACGATGCTCTGGGAGAGCCTCAAGCACTTCATCTGAAATACACCCATCAGGAAAGCTTTTAATAGCCTCATAGACGATTTGTTCTAGCTTGGTGCTATCAACTGCTTGCGCTGCATCTTTAGAGGTCTGTGGGTCATCTTTTCGTGCCAGCTTAAATGGTGCAGTACCAAAGAACTTTTCTACTTGACCGCCAAACCATGTTTTATCTAAAGTCATTTTCTTCTCCTTGAGGTGAGGGTACTCACATTCGTCCGACATTGCTGTCTGCTTTCCCCTCGTAAACTTACTTAAAAAGGTGCATCGTCATCTTGGTAAACAGCTTTTTTCTTAGGCTGCAATGAAGCATCAGCGTTCTTGTTTTTTACAGACAGAGACATGAACTTAGCCCCATCTTTGCTGACCTTAATCCAAGCAGATAGCCAGTAGTCTGTGCCATCTACGTTAATGCTCCCTTTGTAATCAGGAAATTTAGCATCGTCTTTGCGGTCATTCTTAAATAAAGAACCCCTGTTGCTATTATCGTATTCCATTTAAATTACCTTTGCTTTCTTAATTGCTGAACGTACACTTGATTCAAGTTGGTTTGACAAATAAACCTTTTGGTCTGCCTCCAACTGCTGCTCGTCAATCATTGATAAGGCTTCTACTGCTTTACCATTTTTGACTAACTCTGATATAGAGATTGCAAACTCTTGCAAAAACTCTTTAATTTCTTGAGGTAAGTCTTCACCAATTCCTCCACGAGGAGAAATTACTGGAGATTTCTTTTCTTCTTTTAATGGCGCAGATGAATCAAGAGCATCATGCTCAACGATTTCCATTGCTGTCATCCAGAGATACCTGCGTTGGTATGTTTCTACTGCACCAAGATTTTGGATAGCGTGTGCGCCTTTTAAATTAGCCTCTACCATTGGCGATGTAACAACAATGCAAGTGCCATCATCAACATCGGTGATTGTGAGGTCTGCATAGTCCTTGGTGTAGGAGATAACTCCACACAATCCTAGGCTATGGAAAATCTCATTGATCTGAGGCAGAAAGTCGCCCAATTCAAAATATTGGTAGCCCGCGAACTTGTTGTGTCCTGACTTCTTTAGCTGCATAGATTGCAAAGCCATCCGAGCGTTCATTAACTTCTTATGTACCATTTTAATTTCCTTCACTTAAATATTCTTCAATCATTGCTTCTTGGTCTTCCTCGTATAAATCCTCAAAAGGTACGAAGTGGTTTTCCCCACAGCATGAGCCAGATGTTTTAGGCTCTGTACAGTAGCAACAGTACTCACCATGCGATAAATCCTTGATTGCATCTTGTCTTGTAATCATTGGATGCGTCCTACTTGCTTTGCCAACAACCATTTGTCACCAAGTTTGAGAACTGATCTAACCCACTTGCGCTGATTGTGTTGGTTGACCTCTGTAGGCACTAGCTTGTTGTTGTAAAGCTGTCTTGCTTTGCGTCTTAATTGTTCTGTGTTCATGCTTATCCTCTGTACGCCAAGAGTACACCCCAACCGCCAAAAATAACGATTGCCAATGTCCACTCAACTAGAGTTTGAATAATCTTACTTTTCATTTGGTTCTCCTTAATTGGGGGACTAAGCCCCCTGTTGATTTAGCCGTTCCAATACTCATTGAATGACATTGGTTGTGAATAAGCGTTCCATGATTCACGATTTGGAAAGACTGCGTAAATATCCATCCAGTTTGTTGTTTGACCAATCTCAAGAACTTTGCCATCAGCAAGTTGAAAGCATTTGCTGCGGTTGTCAAAAACACGATTTCCAACAATCGGTTCAGCACCAGTCATGTCTGGGCGAAAGTTTGGGCGTTCTGGTTGAATCACATTAGGATTCTTTTCTTTCCAGTTTGCCAAATATGATTCGTATGCGTTACTCATCTTGATTTCCTTAAAAAGACCCATTTGCGTTTTGCTGTGGGCTGACGCAAGTATAGCAAACTAAACAGACTAAACAAGCTATTTATCTAGGTGTTTACCCTAAAAACAACAAATTGTTGAATTCGCTATACTGTAAAGATGGATAAACAAACTGCTATCACACTCGCTGGCTCACAGAGTGAGCTTGCCAAAATACTTGGAATTACTAGGGCTGCTGTCAATCATTGGAAGACAATCCCTAAGTTACGAATCTATCAACTCAGAGAACTTAGACCAGAGTGGTTTGAATGAAACGGCTATACCACTACTTCAGCTACAAGTCTTTGATGATGCAGCATCTGGCATTTGCCACAGAGAATGTGTCACTTAACGATTCTTTGTTTCACTTGCTTTGGTATCACTACTACAAAGACAAAGCACAGCATCACTACTTTGCAATGTTGCACAAAGAACGAGAGACATTGCACAAGCTGATGATTCTGTAATACAATAATTTGAAACACGGCTAGGTTGGACTAATTACCCAACTGAAAAGAGAAGTCTCCCCTCCTGCCGATTGTTTCTTTTAGGGAGAATTGGAATAAGAGACACAATATGCTTTTACAGCCTAAGAATTGGGCAGTCTTTCAACATTACAAAGACCGCTGCCCTCCATGGATTAAATTACATCGTGACCTGTTAAACGACAGAGTTTATATGCGCTTGCCTATTGCTAGCAAAGCGATAGCACCTATGCTCTGGTTGCTTGCAAGTGAATCAAAAGATGGTATTTTTGATGGCTCACTAGATGAACTAGTCTTCCGATTACATATCTCTGAAAAAGAATATAAAGATGGTGTTAAACCATTGATTGATAACGACTTCTTTACTGTTGTTAGCGGAGTGCTAGCAGAACGCTTGCAAGATGCTATCCCAGAGACAGAGAGAGAGACAGAGACAAAGAAAGAGAAGAAGATGCTCGGCAAACGCCTCGCTACTGATTTTACTTTTCCAATTGAATGGGAACAATTCTGTCAACAGACAAGACCTGAACTTAGCCCTGTTCAAACATTTGATAAGTTCAAGGACTATTGGATAGCCCAAGCAGGTCAGAAGGGTGTAAAACTAGATTGGTTTGCTACATGGCGTAATTGGGTGAGAAACACAAACGCACCTAAACAAAATCCTGCTGACATTGTGAGGCTCACAGTTCCATCAAAGAATGAGCCTGACCCTGCTCTTGAGAAAATTAAAGCTGATGAACGAATAACCAGACCACCAAGTCTTGCGGAATTAGAAAAAATGGCACAAATAAGGAGAAACGCATGAAAGTAGAAATTGGTAACGCAACACTATATCTTGGTGATTGCTTAGAAGTTTTGCCATTGATTGACAAAGTTGATGCTGTAATTACTGACCCTCCTTATGGCATTGGTATCGATAGGGCAATGGCGGCTAGTAGTGGTCGAATAGTTGGCAAAGGCGTTGCAAAAGGTACTTATTTTGCTTCAGGGTGGGATGATGCCCCAATGGGCTTAGAACTTGCTGAATTGATAATGTCTAAAGGTGAAAAAATAATTTTTTGGGGTGGTAATTATTATGGGTTGCCCGCTAGTCAATGTTGGTTAGTTTGGGATAAACGCGTTAATGGGCATTTTGCCGATTGTGAATTAGCGTGGACAAACATGAAAAAACCCGTAAGAAAGTTTGAATGGATGTGGAATGGAATGCTTAGACAAGGGCAAGAAGAAAGAAACGGGCATCCAACACAAAAACCATTGGCTTTAATGGCTTGGTGCATTGAACAAGCCGATAACCCTGAAACAATACTTGACCCGTTCATGGGTAGCGGCACAACAGGCGTAGCCGCCATTCAAATGGGGCGTAAGTTTATAGGTATAGAACGCGAACCAAAATACTTTGATATTGCTTGCAAGCGCATAGAACAAGCTGTTGCTCAACCACAGTTATTTGCACATGAGCCTGTCAAGCAAGTTCAGGAGTCAATGTTTTGAGCCACTACGAAGCAATGAAACTACTGGACAAGGTGCGTGAAGGCGTACCTTATCCACTACACCTGATAAACAAAGCATTGGAATTGACTGGTGACTTACTCACGCAAGACGATTGAAAACCCAAACGATAGGGTAATTCTTGAGCAAGCAGAGGCTCGTGAACTCTATCGTGCTTGGCAATCAAGCAAAAACTCAAACCTGATTCGTGCAAGGCTTGAAAGAGCAGAACGAATCTATGGCTCTGGCTCACGAGACAGAATCAGAACTTACATGGCGCAAATGAGAGAAGGGACACTCGAATGACATTCATGGTCACATTTAAGGTTGATGGAAATCCTGTTGGCAAACAAAGAGCAAGGTATGTCAAGCGTGGGAACTTTGTCCAAACCTACACACCTGAGAAAACCAGAACTTACGAATCTTTAATTAAAGATGCAGCCATCGAAGCAATGGGAAGTACAGAGCCACTAGAAACTCCTGTAACGCTTTATCTATACATCAGAGTATGTGCGCCTAAGTCATACTCAAAAAAACGCATAGAGGCTTGTTTAAATGGCTCTGAGCAACCAATTCGTAAGCCTGACGCTTCAAATATTCTCAAGAGTGTGGAGGACGGCATGAACTCGGTGGTCTATAAGGACGATTCGCAGATAGTAAACATCCATGTGACAAAGGTTTACTCAAGTCAAGCTGGTGTGGATATTTGTGTAAAGGAGTGCCTCCAATGAAAGCACCTTACAAAGCAATTGAATTTATCCTTGAGCAAGCACCTAAATATGCCCAAGCTAAAGCACAGCGTGTTTACCTTGAGGAGTTTAGAAAGACTAAAAAGGCTCTACTGATGAAGGATGCTTTAGCCAGAGGCATTGATTCTGCTGTGGCTCAAGAGCGTGAAGCCTATGCTCACTACGAATACGCTGACCTACTCAAAGGTCTAATGGTTGCCATCGAGCAAGAAGAAACATTAAAGTGGAAATTAACTGCTGCTCAAATGAAAGCTGACATTTGGCGTTCTGAGCAAGCAAGTGAGCGTCTTGGCGTAAAAACAACCGAATAAGTATAAACCCCTAGTAAATATCTTGTTTAGTTTGCTATACAATGCACTCAGCCCAAGCAATTCGCAAGGGTACTTTTAAGGATTAAGAAATGAAATACGAATTTGATACAACTGTTGGTGAAGGCTCTGTAGTGGTTACTGTTGTTATGGAATATGACACAGACGAAGAAGGCATTTATGACGAGAACATCATTGATGTGTTGCTAGAAAAGGTCAGCATTATTGGAGTGTTTTCCTCTGAGCAATTCAGAGAGATGGAGATTGAAGGATGTATGCGTCTTTCTAAACACATCTTGGATGAAGCTGACCATGCTCGTTCTGTTGACTACGACATGAGAGATGTATGACCAAATACGAAGCATTACGCCTTGCATTGGATGAAAAAGTAACCCTTGGTGAATATTTGAGAGGGCTACGGCTTTGCCAAACTGATATGTCGTTAGAAAAAATGGCCAAAAAAATTGGCTGTGCAAAATCTTACTTGTCTGATGTAGAAAACAACAAGGTAATGCCTACGCTGGCAAAGTCAGCAATCATGGCTAAAGCCTACAAAACAAGTCTGAACCAGATGGGGCAATACTTATGACTAGAGACGAAGCATTACGCCTTGCATTGGAGGCGTTGGAATTGGTAAGCATTGAGTTTGTCTGTAATGGCGCACACCATGCAAAAAAAGACAGGCATGAATGGCTTGATCCTTGTCCTATTGTTGACCGATACAAAAAAGCCATCACCGCCATTAAAGCCGCACTAGAAGCGAAGGATGAGAAAGCCAATGATGAATTGCGAAGACTGCATGACCTACTAGGTAAAGCAAATGCGCTGGCGCGTATTCGTGCTAATAAAATTGACGAATTAGAACAACGACTAACTAAGACCGAGGCGCAACTTGGGGAAGCAGTATGGAACTATGGCGAACTTAAAAGGGAGCAATTAGCGAACCAACAAAAAACTTCTGGTTCGCCAATAAATACATCAACCGCACTAGAAGCGAAGGATGAGCCTGTGGCGAACTATGGATACTGCCCAGTTTGTGGTGCAAAAGGCACATCTCGGGAAAGGCATCCTGATGGAAATACCACCTGTGTTAATGGGCATAAATACAAATCAAGGGACACGCTTAGTGCACCACCACAGCAAGAAGCGAAGGATGAGCCTCATAAATGGAAACTTGTTCCAATAGAACCAACTAATGAAATGCTTAAAGCAATGGATGAATGCTCAATGGAAGGATATGACGAGCGTTTATATGCTGGTCATGCGGCATCTGTCTATATGGCGGCTGTTGATGTAGCACCAAACCCACCAGAGGCAAGGAATCAGGAGCCTGTGGCGTGTGTTGAATACATCCCGTGTTGCACAGACAAGACTTGCTCAAAATGTAAAGCCGCTATTAAGCCAGAACTTGTTTGCGTATGCGGTGCAGTTTGGGAGGGGCAAGAACTCATATACACCCCACCACAGCGCAAGGAGCCAGAGCCAGTGGTGTGGATGTATCAAGACAAAAGCACACATGAAGTGCGCTTTCAAAAACACATGAGAGGTTTTGTTGACCACGGAGCAACCTACGAAACACCTCTCTACACCACCCCACCACAGCGCACATGGGTAGGGTTAACGGATGAGGAAGTTACATGGCTTTGCAATACAGCCAAGTCACACGAGCAGACATGGGGAATGTTTGTCCGAGCCATTGAAGCCAAACTCAAGGAGAAGAACACATGACCACGTGGATACTGCTTGTTATGCTGTGCAGTCGCAGTTGTGTACCTCAATATGCGATTCAATTTCCAGACAAGGCTTCGTGCGATGCGCGACTGGAGAAGCCGAGCTTTTGGGGTCAAGAAACCACATTCTGCGTGCCAATGGTTAAGGAGAAGAACACATGAGTAAAGGTTCAAGTCCAAGACCATTCAAAGTAAGTAATCAAGAATACGCAAGCAGATGGGATGCCATCTTTGGAAAAGACAATGAGAAAAAAGACAAGACGCAAGCATTGGAATCTGATAGACCCGATAACTCATGCGATAGTGGGAGCAGCGATAACCCAGAGAGAGAAGCTGGACAAGCTAAGACTTCTTGAGTATTCCGCACTTGATGCTATTACTAAGGGTAGTGGAACAGTCCAAGACTGGCGCACTTTAGTTGATGTGCTTAACCTGTCTGAGACTATGGCTCGTGGTGGAATCGGAGTAGAAGTTCTACCAGTCTGTGAGAAAGCACAGAAAAGCCTACATAAAGCTGCTATGCGTTATCAAGAGACTATGCGCATGGGATTAGATGGAGAAGGCATAAAAGCCATCAGAGACTTGATTGAATATGCTGACTTACAGCAGTCCAGTATCTCAAGAAGTGAGTTTGAGAGATATATTCAGAAAACAAAAGACTACATAAAGTCACATGGAGATAAGGTGGTAGAGATTGAATAACAGTTTTACAAAGCGTGAAAGACTGCACTTAGCAAGGATTAAAGAGATGCCTTGTGGGGTATGTGGTCAGTCTGGGCCATCAGATGCTCATCACATTAAACAGCATCACCAGTATCTGTGTATTCCGCTTTGTAGAGACTGTCACCAAGGGCCACACAACGGAATTCATGGGCAAGCAAGAATCTGGTCAGTTATGAAACATGACGAAATGTCAGTTTTAAATGAAACTCTTGCAAAACTAATTGGATAAGGCACAATGGTACAAACTCAGTTGCCATTGAGTTCCTTAGAGGGATTGAGTTCCCTCTTTTTTTGTGCGAAAATGTAGCAAACTCCATGAGGACAACCATGTCTGGATTACTTGCGCCACAGGCTGCTATTACTATTGAAATTGCCCAACAAGAGGGCGAAGGCATGATTTCCGCAGAGGAAAATGCTAAAACTCGCACATTCCTGATTGAAAACTGGAATCTTGGCCCTGATAAAACCAATCAGCCAAACATGGATTACTGGCGCACCTTGTCTAAGGTATGGCGCATTTCTCCAGAGCAAGCAAAGCGTAATCTGTGCGCTAATTGCGAGTATTTCAATGACAGCCCTGATATGCTGGCTAAGATGGAATCAATCCCTGAAGACCGATTTGATGCCGATGGTGGTGGTCGTGGCTGGTGTTCTAAGTGGGACTTTATCTGCCATAACCTGCGTACCTGCCGAGCATGGGAAAAAGGTTGCCAACCAGAAGTTGAAGAAGAAGGTTATGAGAATGGCATGATGGAGGAAGAAAATGGGAACGACTAACCAAAAGGTTTATACCCCTAAAGAAATTGAGCAAGCCAAAAAGCAAGCTGAGGCAAAAGCAAAAGCTAATGATTGGCAGAGTATGGCTTATAAGTTTTATGCCCAGAAAGGCAAAAAATGAAAACTAAACTGAACAAAGTTGGCAAGGCTAAAGTAGCTACTGTTATGCACGAATTTGGTAAGGGTGAACTTCACTCTGGTAAAGGTGGCAAGGTTGTGAAGAATCCTAAACAAGCCGTTGCTATTGCTATTAGCGAAGCTGCTCGTAAGATGGGCAGAATGAAATAATGGCTGATTTAAGGGCCACTCCGATGGTCAACCCAGTAATGGGTTTACTTGCTGACCGCCTAAAGAAAGTCCAACAATTTGGCGCAAAGCCATTTGGTTATGAGAATCCTCCTGTAGAAATGCTGATGAATCTCTTAGGAGTTCCTGCTGTCCAACAGACAATGGAAAGAATGGCTTATGGTGAGCCATTGACTACTGGTAGTGGCATGACTACTAAGCCTCGTGCTGAAGCAGTTGAAGCTGCTATGGCAGTAGCACCAGTTGCAGGATTGCTAGGTAAGGCTACTAAAGGTTTGCCAGTAGGCGCAAGCATTGAGGATGTTGGTGGACTTTTGAGCAAACGAGTTCCATCTCAGTTTGTTCCTAATGTTGAAGCAGGTAAAGAAATGATTGTTCACCACAATCTTTCACCAGAAAAACTAGCACGAGTTCAAAAAGTAGGTGGTATGCCTGTGCCATCTATTGCTGTTTCCAATGTAGAAAATCCAATGTTAAATTTTGGAGATATTTCTTTAATTGGTTCAAAAGAAATGGCTATTCCATCTGCTAAAAATCCTGTTTATGGGTTTGATGCCTACACAGCAAGAGCACCAAAAATTGATTACGAGATTGACTCTAAATCTGCAAAAAATTTAAAGAATATGTTTTCCGATGTTGCTGACGATGTTGGTGACTACAAACTTTCTAAACTTACTCAAAGTTGGGACGATAGGCAATATCAAGACCCAATGATGGCTAAATTCCTTAAAGAAAAAGGAGTATTGCCAGATAGAAAAGACTTTGATGCTGACTGGAAGTTCTCGCAAGCACTTAGCGATGGTGTTTATAACTTGCGTTCTGAGTATGGTGATTGGCTAAATGATTTTAACAATAGATTGCCTGATGCTGGTGTAAACATTAAAGAAAGAATTTTTAAAGGTTATACAGATTCTGGCAACAGACGTTATGCACCTGCAACACTTGAAAATCTTGTTAAAGAGATGAAGGGTGGCGCTGGTTCAGAAGGTTTTATGTATGGTGTTGGAAACATTAGGGCAGTTGCTACTCCTAAATTTAAGAATCTTAATCAAGTAAAAGCTGCTCGTGAAAGCATCGTAACAAAAGAAGAATTTGAGCCAGTTAAAAAGCAAGTTGATAGTGCATTTAATGACTTAACTGAACGTCTTGACAAACTAGAAGGTAATTCTGGTTATAGTTATAACGCACAAGATGCCTTGTATGAACTTGGTCAAATTAAGAATGTAAACTTTTTGGACAAAATTTATAAGGATGTGCCTGAATCTTTGAAAGCTGATGTGCAAATTTTCATGAATAAAGTTCGTGAAATGCCGACAGAATACTTTGAAATCAAGCCACAAAGAGCAGTTCAAATTGGTGAGTTTAAAGGTGCAATTCTGCCAGCTAATGCGCCACAGAAATCTATTGAGTATTTGAGAAGCCAAGGTCTGCAAGACTTATACTATTATTCAACACCAGAAGAACGTAAAGAATTGTTTAAGAAATTTGGCCCTGAGATGTTTGCAACAATGCCATTTGGATTGTTAGCTGATGAAGAAAAGCGTAAAGAGATAACAAGTCTGTTAGAATAAAGTATTAACTTAACCTTGACCAACCCTAGAGGAGTCAAACGTGATTGAAAAACAATCAAACATTTCATCTCGTGGTGGAGCGAGAGAAGGCGCAGGAAGACCTAAAGGAAGTCTTGATAAGGGCAATGCAATGCTCAGAGAGATGATTCTGGAGGCTTTAGAAGGCGCAGGTGGCGTAACTTATCTTATAGATAAGGCAGAGAGCCATCCACAGGCGTTCATGGGACTAATCGGCAAAGTCTTGCCACTTCAGGTAACTGGAGAAGAAGGTAAAGACATTCAGATAAGCGTCCAATGGGCGAAGTAATCGAGATTCCTTACAAGCCTAGAGAGCAACAGCTTGCTATCCATGAACTGATGGACAGTAAGCGTTTTGGTGTTGTTGTTGCTCATAGGCGCATGGGCAAGACTGTCTCTGCGATTAACCATCTAATCAAGGACGCTATCCTTAATCAGAAGGAAGCACCTAGATACGCATACATTGCACCTACCTATGGTCAAGCCAAGAGGGTGGCATGGGACTATCTCGTCAAGTATGCAGAGCCTTTGGGAGGCACTAGCAATATCTCTGAGTTGCGAGTTGACTTCTGGGGTAGGCGTATCCAGCTATATGGTTCAGACAATCCAGAAGCATTGCGTGGTCAGTATTTCGATGGGGTAATCCTTGACGAGATTGGTGACCAAAATCCCAAGATTTGGACAGACATTGTTAGACCTGCACTAGCTGACAGAAAAGGTTGGTGCTTGTTCATTGGTACGCCCAAAGGTCATAACCACTTCAAAGAACTGCGAGACAGGGCAGAAACTGAGGATGGGTGGGGATTGCTAGAGTTCAAAGCCTCAGAAACAGGGGTGGTGGACGATACAGAACTGAAGGCTGCTCGTAATGAGATGGGTGAGGATAAGTACCGCCAAGAGTTTGAATGTAGCTTTGACGCTGCTGTAGAAGGCTCTTACTATGGGCAAATCCTCAATGAATTGGAAGACAAGAAGCATATGCAAGAGATACCCAGAGAGGAACTGAGCAGAACTTTTACTGCTTGGGACTTGGGAATGGGTGACTCTACGTCTATCTGGGTGGCTCAGTTAGTGGGTACTGAGGTCAGATTACTGGACTACTACGAGAATCATGGCGTAGGTTTAGACCACTACGTTAAGTGGATTAAGGACAATGACTATCTCAAAGCAGAGCATATTCTGCCCCATGACGTTAGGGTTAGGGAACTTGGGACAGGTAAAAGCCGAATGGAAATGCTTGAGGAAGCTGGACTAGAGGTCAAGATTGCACCCAGAATGGGACTAGATG
>Ga0070748_1000466_pt1 | contig 19821 bp, 31 predicted proteins | sample VirMetDEL_Nov_12_FD_77015 | JGI IMG/M metagenome (GOLD analysis project Ga0070748, IMG submission 77015) | Aqueous microbial communities from the Delaware River and Bay under freshwater to marine salinity gradient to study organic matter... | ecosystem: Environmental > Aquatic > Marine > Coastal... | reverse complement strand
GGTGCTGTCCACCCATCCGGTTTTAGAATCTTCCCATCGGCTCGTCGCTTGACGAACCCATCGTTGCCGATCTTGGCAAGGTTAGAACGCATAACTTCCTGCCATCCCTCCACCATAGGCCAGCCCCGTGATAGCCCATATCCAATGCACACCACAATGATGTCTAGGATCGCATCGAACGTCTCTACATCGTCCCCGCTTGCTATCGCTACACGTAGCTCACCTACTTCCTCGTCGATCAGGTTCAGGTACATGCATGATTGCTTCGGTGTGTCCTTAGTCGTCTCCTGCTGACATGCACGCATGAACAGCGCTTGCTCGTGGAATACTGTGTCTGGGTTGCGCCGCATATCAAGGCGCTCACTCAGTGCTTGCACTAACCCGGCGTGCCCATCGGCCTCCCGGATAAGTTCTTTGTCGGTCATGTTGTCGTACTTCATGGTGATGTAAATCCTATAAGGTTATAACTTTCGTCGATCGTGAACCACACGATCTCGTCAGGTGGTGAGACCATGACGTACCGTAGATGCCCACCCAGCTTCGCAAAGAGCAGTATCTTTACCAGCCACTCAGGCTGATCCTTCACATACCCACTGCGCTGTATGTCCATACCTGCACCCTCCCATACCTTCAGCATGTATGTGTCCTCGCGGCGCTCATACCGCAGTTCAATCATCGCTACCCCAGTCGAACGCGCTCAGGATGCTGTCAACCTTCTGCTTGACCAACACACGCTCACCGTCACTCTCACGCAGCCCCTTGGGAGTCACGCCCTGCAACGCTGTCTCTAACTGATACCGTGCCTTCTCCAACGCGGGGTCATTGGTCACGTTCAGCTTAGTCAGCAGATCGCACAACTCCTCGGCGTTAGTCACCGTGGTGTCGCGGAATATCTGACGCTTGCCATCCTCGCTCGTAGTCAGTCGTGTGCTCATACGTGTCAGCACCTCATGCAACCTAGTCCATGCATCTTGGTTGGCCGCGGCTAACTGACGCTCCATGCGATCGTCGAACTGCTTGACCAGATCACGCTGCACCTCGCTCTCAATGTCGAGCCTGAAGTCACCCGACACGGGCATGGGCATCATCGCTGTGTCCATGCGAAAACGCCTCGCTACCTGCTCACGTAGCAAGTACTCACCACGATCGAACAGCGTGCCTAACTGGAACGCAGCTGCTGCTACCAACACGTCATACTTGTCGAGGAACGCCTCCACCAGACGATCGAACTCAGCGCTGTACCGATTCATCGCTGTCTTGTAGTCGAGCAGCGCCTTGGTTGGCAGCAGCCGTGTACCCGTGTCATCCCAAGGCATTGTGAGTCTGTAGTGCTCTGAGCGCACACGGGCCTGAAACTTGGTGATGTCGTCCAGCTCTTTGCACTCAGCAAACAAGTTCTTGTACACCGACGCAGCCTTCTTGGAGTTTGACCCCTTAGATGTTGTTACCTCGTCCTGTGTGCGCTTGTCCTGCTTGCGCCCAGAGTAGACGCTAATGTTCAGATTGACCAGCATGGCTGACCGTGCAATACCTGCGATATGTTGTGTCATTTTGGTTTCCTAAGTTATAAGGTTATAAGTTCTTGCTGACGTGACGCTTACGGCTTCTTGGTTGAGGATGACTCAAGGTGCAGCTTCGTGATGAGCTTCATGCCGTCATACTCCTGCGTTGGCATAACCCTGATGTCAAACGATTTGCGCACGATCACCGGCTCAATCAACTCAAGGTAGCTTGTGCCGTTGCTGCCCAAGTTGCTGCCCATGTACTTGTTGGTTATGACTTCGCTACCGTCCAGCATGGCCGCTAACACGTCAACTTGAGCCTCTGACAACAAAGCGGATAGACCGCCGATCTGTACTATAAATTTCATGCTTCTTCTTCCTCAATTTCAAATGTGATGTCGTTGCACTCGCACGACTCGATGAACGACTCTTCGCTTGTCTGATACTCGTACTCATCCCGCAGACTGATGTACAGGTCGTGAGCAAGATCTCTGCACAACGCTAATACTTCGCCTTCCATGTCTGCCTCGTCGGTCTGTGCGTCCACTAGGTCTTCCCAATCTTCTTGCGGCAAGTCCTTGAACACGCCTGACGGCGCTGTCTGGTTGGCAAACATATTCCAGTCGTTCACCTGCATATTGCCGCGGTGCGTCGTGCTTATGTTGACGTAGCTGCCATCGTCTACACAGGCTAGGTACAGGGCCAAGTACTGCTCGTTCATCTTCGTGTGTTCCATAAACTTAGGGATGTCAACACGCCCGTCGAAGTGCGCACCATCGCCCTGCGAATACGAAATGCAGTAACCAATGGTGTCTACGTAAATGCCCAGCGGCTCACACCGTTCCGTGAAGCCTTCTTTGATGTAGTCCATGTCGTTGCCGTCCATGCAGTACTCACACCACTTGCAGTGCTCGTAACGGAACCGTGAAACATCTAAGGTTATAAGTTCTTGTGCTGTTACTGTTCTCATGTCACTCTCCAATGTGAACCGTCGTGCCGTATGGGGCACTGATACTTGAACTAACCGCCCACAACGTAGGCCAGTCGGACTTACCCCAGTCACCCACGTAACCGTCAGTGAACTGCACAATCGCTTGCGGGTTGATACGCTGCTCACGCAGATAGTCGAACAACACCGAACCATCCGTGCCGCCACCGCCCACAGGCTTGAGGTCTTGAACAGCGAACTGCCCATCCTCAAACGTCTGCATACCAGCGACTTGCGTGTCCCAGTACACGACGTGACACTTACCCGGCTTGATGTCCTCGATGATAGTTGTCACCTCTGCGACGAACCGATCCATCTCGGCGCTATGAAAGCACGAACCTGACGTGTCGAACCCGATCACCAGCTCAGTCAACGTGTTGCCCACCATGCTAGGCATATACACATCCTCGGACAGAAACCTACGGTTAGGCTTGGCCCATGACGACTCGTCACGCCCAGCACACGTCTCAGTGATGAAGTCACGCAGCGCCTTGCGCCAGTCGATCTTGGGCGTCAGCAAGTCACCGAACACGCCCGACTTATTGCCCGCACCGTCGCCACGTGTCTTACGCAGGATCTCACCTTGACGCATCGCACGCTCGATCTCCTTGCCTTGCGCTGCTTGCTGCTCTTCGGTGTGCTCACTCGCACCGTCCCAGTCGTGCTCGTCCATACCGCCCTCACCATCGTCGCTGTCGCCCTCTTGCTCCAGTATCCTGAAGATCTGCACCACGCTCATGCCGTGGAACCGTGTCTCAGGCTGTATGCCAATCTTGGGCATCTTGATGAACCCCTCACCGGCATCCGTCTCGACCAGCGCCAAGTTAACGAAGTGGTCGGCGGCTATGTTCGCCAGCTTAGCGTTGCGTTCCCACAACATACGCCACACCATTAGATGCTTGTACGCCTTGTGACCAGCGTTCTCATGCAGCACTACGAACCGCAGCTCCTGCTCTGTCAGTGAGTCCACGAACGTAGGGCTATAGCGTGTGTCCCATCCGTTAGTGCACGCCGTGGGTATCGTCGCGTCGATCGTCGTCTTGCCACAGGCCAGCAGCCCTGACACTGCACACCATGTCTTGTGCCGCATGATGTCAACGTGTACCTTCTTGAGTCTGTCTTGTGCGTTCATGCTTTGCTCCTTAATAGTGCTGCTTGCCAGCGGATCTCGTTCTCGTCCATGCGGCGTACCTTGGGTACGTATGCTGCGCTGATACGTCCGGGATGCCAGTCCCGCTTGACCGTGATGATGGTGCGCCCATTGGCTGTGTGTTCAACGATTAACATTGTCAGCCCTCTCAACTTGTGTATAGATAGCCGCGAAGTTGGCAATGAGACTCTCTGGGTCTACGTTGTCCTCGATCGCACGGAACGCCAGCGCATAGAGCAGCACAGTCATGGCAGCGTCAGTATCCGTTCCGACCATGCTGCGTACCAGCTCGACCTTGCGGTGAATGTTCTCTTCTTCGGCTGCGGTAGGGATGCGTGATGATGGGTTCATAATCTTATAACCTTAGAAGTATTTGCCGTTGGCAGCGCACATGGCTGTGAACGCTCGGTTCTTACTCGCCATGCCTACCTTTGTAGCGTTACTGCACAGCTGGGTAGTGAACAGAGCCACCGCCTCAAACGCGTCCCAGCGTCCCACATAGTCCATGATTGCGTCCATGTTCTCAGCATTGGCACGGCCTGCTAGCTTGAACGCCATCAAGAAGTAAGCCCCTGCACCGGCTGGCAGCTTAGTCGCCTTGGGCGCACTGATGATCGACTCAAACGCAGGCAGGCTATCGGCCAGCTGAACCATCGCCTCCATGTCACGGGCACCAGCTTCGCCGATCGTACCGGCCAGTGCTGGCAGCAGTGCATCACCCAATGCGTCACGATTCTTTATAAGGTTAGAAGCCTTGGCAAGTGAGCGTGGGCTAACGAACGCCTTGGTGTTGCCAGTCAACGGGTTGAAAATGTACGGGTTCGTGTCGTTCTTGCCAATGTCAGCGTAACACACAAACATCTGTGGGTATTCATGAGCCACCTTCATAACTTCTGGGGCAATGTCGTTCACTGCGGCCCAGCTTAACCACTCATCTACTGTAGGGTTCGCCATACGGCACACGGTCATGCGGTTCGCTGCATGGGCAGGGATATTGTCACCCACGCCGTCCGTTGCTAAGTTAGTAGTCGCAAACACGATCGAACCTTTGGGCAGCTGCACGTCACCGATACGGTGCTCAAGAATCACGGGCAGCAGCATATTCATCACAGGGCGTGAGGCTTTGCCCAGCTCATCTAGCATGAGCAGCACTGGTTTATTCTGACCACGGGCTACGCCGAACCGCGCATTGGGTGCGTAGTTAGTGACCATGTGATCTCGGTCGATCACTGGCATGGCGATGTCGCCAAGGTCAAGTACAGCCGCGTCGATGTAGGCAGCGTGATAGTCAGGCAGCTGACGGGCCAGCCCAGCGAGGAGGGCGCTCTTGCCAATGCCCGGTTGACCCTGCAAAAGAATCGTGTTGCTGTCACCAACGGTACGGATAAGAGTCGCTGCAGCGTTGTGGTTAAGTGTTAGTACGTTCATGATGAGTCCAATAAGTTATAAGGTTAGAAGTCCGGTATCTGCGGGGCGCTCCCCGACTCGATACATATAGTGTAACATAAATACTGTACAATGTCAAGCTGTATTTACAGCACGGTCACGTCGGTGTTCTTGGTGTAATACATGGAGCGCTTGAGGTCTGCCATGATCGCTGACCTGCACTTAGACGCGTTGCCCTTCTCGTAGTACGTGTTCTGCCCTTGAATGCTGCGCCTGTAGTTGCTCGCATACTTATACGCCGCCACGATACCGGGCCAGTCACACGCACGGTCATTGGCTGTCAACCTATCGCGCAGCTGCTGGGCACTGTAGTGTAGGTAGTTGGTGTCTGCGTCTGGCTGGCACGTCGCATAGATCATCTTGAACATATCGGTGAACCCGCTCTCCTTAAGCTCTGCGGCCAGCTCAGCTGCCTCTTCTTTGTCGATGCGGTACTCCTGAAACGGACGCGCCTCGGTCAGCAGCTCGCCCATCTGGTTAAACCTCATGCCGTCATAGTACACGTACGCTTTGCCCCCTGCCCTAACTACCGTATGCCTTGCACTGCGGTGCTGCATACTGAACGGGTGGCTGATGTTGCACACCTTGAGCGAACCAATTGCGTCACCGAACGCTGCCCGTGTTGTCGGGCTATCCACCCATCCACGTGCATCGAACTCGATGTCGCCGTTCTCATAGGCCGTGATGATGTTGGCATTGTGGAACCGAACCCACACTCTGCCCGGTGCAGCGATCATGCGGAAGTGGTTCCTTCTGCGGTTGCCGCAGTCGGCAGGGGCTTCGCCCTTGTATTCACCACGCTTGTAGGCATGGCGGGAGATGTGAAGCAAAGCTGTAGAGTACGCGGTCATATTGAATCCTTAAGTATGTATGGAAAGCGTATAAGATTAGACGGGCGGCTCGGCAAGAAACCCAACGAGAATTTCCTCTGGTACGTGGGTCAGCAGTTCATCGATAGCGGTGTAGTCCTCGCGGTACACATCGATGATGATCTGTTCGATCGCTGCGTTGATTAGTCCTTCGTTTTTCATTTGAATCCTATAAGTTATAAGGTTAGAAGTTGTCAGTTAAATGTTTGCCAGTTCCCACTGGTCGATCATGTGTTCTTCCCATGTCATTTGTCACCTCCATCTATGAGGCCGTAGCAAGCCAGCACGCCCAGCACTGCTAGAAGTATGAACACGGACGCACCAGAGCTAGACCATAGGGCGGCGACTATATAAATCATAGCAAGTCCAGTACAGCTAGGGTGGCGACGATGAGTGCAGCGGCGTACGTTAGTGCGTAAACAACCGTGAGTATCTTCTGATAACGTGTCATATCATGTCCTAAGAAGTTATAAGGTTATAAGTGCCCCAAGTCAGTGCGCTCCTCGACTTGAGAACTCAAGTATAACATATAAACTATACATTGTCAAGCTATATTTACCTGACCAGAGACACATAATCCTCGGTCAATTCGGCGTATTGCCGTGGCTGCGGTATGCGCAAAATACGGGCATCGCGCCCGTCTGGTGTCTCGACCTGCATCTTCAGGGCTATGTGGTGGATCGTCTGGCGGCTCAGCTTGTGGAACCGGGCAACGGCTGTATATGAGGCACCTGCGTTGAGCTGCGCGGCTATGGTCTGGTCGCGTATGGACTCGTTCTCACCGCGCATCACACGTTGACTACGCTCGACAGGCAGCTCTCCGTCTAGGCGTGACAGTACCTCACGGATTACGTCTGGGGATGTGCCGACCCGCTCGGCAACGGATTTTATGGAGGCACCGGCAGTGATCTGGGCGATGGCTAGGTAGTGGGCAGGGTTCATATTACGTCCTTAAATGTTTTTTGGAGGTTTGAGCATAATACAGGGGTTGACGGCGTGTCAAGTATTAGGCGGTTAATTTGTGGGGTGTGTGCCTGACTGTGTTAGAGATAGGGTTTTGGACGTTGTAAGGCGGTGTATCTTGAGTGTGTAAAGCGTTTTTGACTACTCTAAGGGTGTTTTGACTACTCTAAGGGCGTGTCGGATACTTCTAGAATTGAGGCTGTATGCGGTCTGGCGGGGTGAAGTAGTCAGAGTAGTCAAAGTATCGGGGTTTTAGCTGCGATTCCTTGGAGGGGTGCATATAACCGTAGTTTTCACCACAACAAAAAAGATGTTGGCTGTATGAGGTTGACACAAGAGGTGACGGTTATCTGGCGGCGCTCATTTTCTCTCTTTTCTTGATACTCTGACTACTCTTATATATATAATTTAATAAATCTTATATAAATCAAGGACTTGCACTGCTTTTCAACCTGCCAAACGCTTGACAGTGTAATGATACTCTTCCGATACTCTTGACTACTCTTGACTACTCTAAGAAGTTATAACCTTAGAAGTTTTTGCCGTGCGTGATAGTGCCTCGCCTCCGAAGTTATAACCTTATAAGTTTCACACGCAGTGTGGCCCCGTGGCGGCTTCGCAGCCCTTGCAGGCTACCTGCCTACCAACGCAGCGCAACGACGCCGTAAGGAGCCTGCGGGTCGCCTGCAAAGCACAGTTGCTCTCGCGCACCTTCACTCGCCTGCGCTCACTCCCGAACTGACAGACTACTATCACCAAAAAGTACAGACGTAAAAAAAGCCCCTTGCGGGGCTTGGTGGTTAGAACTTAGCGTCGAGTGTCTCGGCTGCAATGTCTTGGATGTCCTGCGCAAGCATCGTCAAGCCAAGCGCTTTAGCCATTGCAACAGTTGCCAAGATTGACTTAATAAGATTCTCACGCGTTACGCTAACCGTTTTGCTCGCGCCCGGTGTCTTATCAACAGCTGCGGCTTTTGGCTTCGTTGCAAGATCGCGCTTGAACGGAATACCATTCTCAAAAGCCATCCAGAACGATGATTGATACATTGCGGCGGATGCTTTGGCCAAGTGCTTGGCTTCAACTAACCCGTCAAAGATAGCTTTCACTTCGCCGCGTGCTGAGTTGCTAGCACTGTTGCCCTTCATGAATTCGGCTTTGCTTCCCGTGCAGGCTAACGTCATGGCGTCGAGCGCTTGCTGAATGGCTTTGTCTTGCTTGACGCGGGCTAATGTAACGGCTTGGGCTTCGCCCTTGAATGCTGAATTGATAGCGTTAGTGAGAGCAGAAGTGATGATGCGGACAGTCATGATAAATTCCTATTGAGTTAATCGGCTTGAAAACCAAACCGATGACTGAACTATAACGCAACTACTTGAGTCTGTCAAGCCTATAGGGTTAGAAGTTTTCAGCTGGCGTTGACCCACCGGCCCCCCATACCCACTTGTGGTAGGTTGACCACCTCCCGCGCATTTACTCTGAGCGCAAGACTCTCAGACAGCTCCAAATCAAATAGGTTGACACAGTAAGGCCAAATAAAATAGCTATACATTGTCAATATATACGCCCACAGCCGTATACCCCCCTACAAAATAAAAACGACCCCGAAAAAATTTTGTATATATACTTGTGGCATCGCCCGATTCGGGTTGCGCAGGTTCTATGTATACAGTGTTGCTTGACACAGAAATCCCACTGGCTGATTTCAATCCTACGTTTGAGTCGTTGCAGGAGCGCATAAACGCGGCCATTGCAGCCCTTGACGATGTAGGTGCCGTTGTTGTGCCTGACCACGAAGAACAGATACTTGCGCAAGAGATATTCCTCGGACACAAAACAGCAAACAATGCAGACCTAAGTTCACCCGGAGTAGTTGCCCAAGTTGCAGCCCTCCTGTCGGAGTACGACAAAACGGTAGTGCAGTCAGCCGCCCAGCTACGCACATACATCACCAACCGCTTGCTGCTTGAGTCAGACAGCCCAGACCCGCGTATCCGTATTAAGGCGCTGGAGATGCTGGGCAAGATCTCAGACGTTGGGTTATTCACCGAGAAGACCGAGATTACTATGCGTCACCGGCCAACCGAGGAGCTGGAGCAGATGCTACGTGAGCGCTTGACACGGGTGATCGAGGCAGAGACATTCACCCCCCACGCAGTAACTGACGTGGTAAGCCGGTGACGCCAGCACAAATCGAGATGGTGCTCAAGTCCTTACCCGACTCGGAGAAGGCGACGATCCTCTCCATGATGCACGAGCTGGAGACCCGCAAACGCAACGTCATATGCCAGAACGACTTCCTTGCGTTTATTGCGGCTATGGACGGCACATACAAGTTTGGCTCCCACCTTAAGAAACTAGGTGGCTTGCTGATGGACGTAGAGCGCAATATCAAGAACCGGATAGCTGTGAGTATGGCCCCGCGGTTCGGCAAGTCCCAGATGATCTCTATCTACTACCCGGCGTGGTATCTAGGTAGACACCCGGATCACAAAGTTATTGTGGCATCCCACACGGTTGACTTGGCTGTGGTCATGTCCCGTAAGGTGCGTAACTTGATGCAAACCGCTGAGTATAAGGAAGTGTTTCCGGATACTCGCATAGCGGCAGACGCTAAAGCTGCAGGCCAGTGGAATACCACGGCGGGCGGCGAGTTCTTTGCGATCGGTGTCGGCGGTGCGCTGGCTGGCCGTGGTGCTCACTTAATCGTGGCCGATGATCCGCTGTCCGAGCAGGACATCAAGGCGGGCAACACTACGTCACTAGATGCTGTGTATGAATGGTTCAGCGCTGGCCTTCGGACTCGCTTGATGCCTGACGGCAAGATATGTGTCCTGCACACTCGCTGGCACCAGCGGGACTTGATCGGTCGGCTTATTAAAGACTCCGAGATGAACGACGGCGGGGACAAGTACGAGACGTTTGAGTTTCCAGCCATTCTCAACGAAGGCACCGACGACGAGAAATCCCTGTGGCCTGAGCAGTGGACGATCGAGAGTCTGCAGCAGACCCGTGCGTCGATGCACCACATTATGTGGCAGTGGTTTGCGCAGTACCAACAGAACCCCACGGCGTCAGAAGCTGCGATTATTAAGCGTGAATGGATTCAATGGTGGACACATGAAGACCCACCACGAGTTGACTTCATCGTACAGGCTTGGGATACTGCGCTTACTACTAAGCAGCGGTCTGACTTTTCAGTCGGTCAGACATGGGGTGTATGGACAACCGAGGACGGCGATACTAATGTCATCCTGCTTAATCGGGTCAAGGGTAAGTTTGAGTTTCCAGAACTTAAGAAGATGGCGCACGACCAGTTTGAAGAGTGGCAACCAGATAGTGTGATCGTGGAGGCTAAGGCCAGCGGACAGCCACTGATTGATGAGATGCGTCGGTCAGGTATCTTTGTGCAGGACTATAGTCCGGGCAAAGGGCAGGACAAGATAGCTAGACTTAATGCCGTCACTGATATGTTTGCATCGGGCCATGTGTGGTTTCCAGAGACTAGCTGGGCCAGTTCCGTGGTCGAGGAGATACTGGCGTTTCCAGCAGGCGAGCACGACGATGAGGTGGACACTTGCACACTGGCGCTAATGAGGATTCGCAAAGGCGGGCTGCTAACCCAGCGCAACGACATACACAGTCAGGACGACTTTATACCGCGCAAGACCGGAGGATACTACTGATGACACAAAAGCACATGGGGCGTAACGACCTGATTGACCGCTTAACCGCACAGGTTGGGAACCGGGACATGGCGATCGGCCTGCTGCGCCAACGGGGTCAGCTCAAGGCAGACTCAGAAGAACTTACACCAGCTGGTGCCGCTCGTAATAAAATGACCGCGGAAGAACGCGCTAAAGACCGGGCCTCTAAGAGTTCCGGTAAAGCCACCAGTAAGTACACATACAACCCGAAGACTAATCGGGCAACGCTCAAATAGGACACCCAATGGACAAAGCCCTTTACCCAGCCCCTACCGGCATTGACGAAGACGCACCAGAGGGTTCGATTGAGATTGAGGTCAGCGACCCGGAAGCTATCGAGATTGACATCCTCAACCCAGAGTCTATTGAGATCACACTAGATGAAGGCGCGGAGTTTAGTGCCAATCTAGCTGAGTACATGGACAAGAGTGCCCTGCAGGAGCTGGGGTCTGAGCTTGTTGACTTGGTAGACATGGACATTGCCAGCCGCAAAGAGTGGGCTGATACGTTCGTCAAAGGGTTAGAAGTTCTGGGTATGCGCTACGAAGAGCGGACAGAACCGTGGAACGGGGCATGTGGTGTGTATTCCACCGTGCTGGCAGAAGCTGCGATTAGGTTCCAGTCTGAAACCATCATGGAGACGTTTCCCGCAGCTGGCCCTGTCAAGACCGAGATCATCGGCAAGTTCGACAAGAAAAAAGAAGAAGCCGCGGCTCGTGTCAAGGAAGACATGAACTACCAGATCACCGAGAAGATGCTGGAGTATCGCCCGGAGCACGAGCGTATGCTGTATAGCTTGGGCCTATCAGGTTCGGCCTTCAAGAAGGTGTACTACGACACAGCGCTTGGCCGTCAGGTGTCCATGTTTATCCCAGCCGAGGATGTCATCATTCCCTACGGCGCGTCTAGTGCACAGACTGCGGAGCGTGTCACACACGTCATGCGTAAAACACCTAACGATGTGCGCAAACTGCAGGTGTCTGGGTTCTATCTGGACGAAGATCTGGGTGAGCCGACACAGATTAGCACCGACATCGAGAAGAAAAAGGCCGACATGCAAGGGTTTTCCCTTACAGACGATGAGCGGTATCAGTTTCTTGAGATTCAGGTCGATTACGACATGCCCGGATACGAGGATGAGGACGGTATCGCCCGCCCATACATCGTCACCGTTGATAAAGGCACTGGCACAGTGCTCAGCGTGTACCGTAACTGGGACGAGGACGACGAGAAAAAACTCAAACGCCAGCATTTTGTTCAATACACCTACATTCCGGGCTTCGGCGCTTATGGTTTGGGTCTAATTCACCTGATAGGTGGTTATGCCAGAGCTGGTACGAGCATTATTCGTGAGCTGGTGGACGCTGGACAGCTAAGCAACCTGCCGGGTGGCATGAAAACCCGCGGTTTGCGCATAAAAGGTGACGATACCCCCATTGCACCGGGCGAGTTCCGTGATGTGGACGTTTCCAGCGGTACTTTGCGCGACAACATCATGCCGCTGCCATATAAAGAGCCATCACAGGTTCTGCTGGCCCTGCTGAACCAGATAACTGAAGAAGCTCGCCGCCTTTGCGCTATCAGTGACATGAACATCTCTGACATGAGTGCAAACGCACCTGTTGGGACGACATTGGCGCTGTTGGAACGCACACTGAAGACCATGAGCGCGGTTCAGGCGCGTGTCCACTACTCCATGAAGCAGGAGTTCAAGCTCTTGGCGAGCATCATCCGTGACCACACATCGGACGAGTACGAGTACACACCTGACTTTACCGATGACCGCAGAGCCAAGCGCGACGACTACGACATGGTGGAGGTCATCCCCGTCAGCGACCCTAACAGCTCGACGATGGCGCAGCGGATTATGCAGTACCAAGCGGCGCTGCAGCTGGCTCAGGGCGCTCCGCAGATTTATGACTTGCCGTTGTTGCACCGTCAGATGTTGGAGGTGCTGGGCATCAAGAACGCAGGCAAACTTGTCCCAGTAACGGACGACATGACCCCTGTTGACCCTATCAGTGAGAACATGGCCTTTCTCAAGGGCAAGCCGACCAAAGCGTTTATCTACCAAGATCATGAGGCGCACATCGCCGTGCACAGCACCTTCATGCAAGATCCGATGATCGCAGCGACTATGGGCCAGAACCCGATGGCGCAGCAGATGCAGGCGTCGATCCAAGCCCACATTGCTGAGCACCTTGGGTTCGCGTACCGCACTAAGATTGAAGAACGTCTTGGCGCTCCGTTGCCCAACCCTGACTCGCCGTTGCCAGAAGAGGTTGAAGTTCAGTTGTCACGCTTGGTTGCCCAAGCATCGGCGCAACTCCTGCAGAAAAACCAGCAAGAAGCAGCTCAGAAGCAGGCCCAGCAGCAAGCTCAAGACCCGATCATGCAGATGCAACAAGCAGAACTGCAGATTAAAGGCCAAGACTCACAGACTAAAGCCAAGAAGGTTGACGCTGACATTGCCATTAACCAAGCCAAACTGCAGCTGGAAGCGGCTAAACAAGGCGGCGACCCTGCCCAAAAGGCTGCTAACGACGCACAGACCCACCAGCTCGCCATGCAAGAAGCGCAGCAAGCCGCGTACGAAAAGTCACTGCAGGCCCAGCAAGCCGCCCGATTTGCTGCTGAAAACCACCAGTTGAACCAGTCGATCAAGCAAAGTGCTGCGCAGCAGAAGATGGCGCTGGATGCACAGAAATCTATGCGTGAACCAAAGAAAGGCGAGTAAATGGAACAGAGCGTACTAGCGTTGTTAATTCGCCACATTAACGAAGAGCACCAAGCCGTTAGTGACGCGTTGTCTTCGGGATCAGCCAAGGACTATGCGGAGTATCGAGAGCTGTGTGGCCGCATTACAGGGCTAGCCCGAAGTAAATACATTATTGAAGAGATGAGAATCCGCCTGAAGGAACAGGACGATTAAGGTTGGATGAGGCTTTTTCTGGGGTGCCTCCCATATTTACAAACCCCATGCAGTACTAAGGAAGAAAATGAGTCAATTCGATGTTTCGGCGGTTGATCTGACGGGGGTGCTCAACGCGTCCTCAGAAGAGAAAGCCAAGCAGGTTCCAGATCCGGTGACGTATCACATTCTGTGCATCTTGCCAGAAGCAAGTGAGGCGTTTGATAGCGGTATCCTCAAGGCGGGTAACACCATGAACTTTGAAGAACTGTTGTCACCAGTGCTGTTTGTAGCCAAGATTGGCCCAGACGCATTCAAAGATGAGAAGCGATTCCCATCTGGCCCATCATGCAAGGTCGGTGATTTTATTATTGTGCGCCCAAATTCGGGTACTCGATTTAAGATTCATGGCCGCGAGATGCGGATACTTAATGATGATTCTATTGAAGCCGTAGTTCAAGATCCCCGCGGTCTGACACGAGTTTAAGGAGCCTATCATGCCAGCAGAAAAAACGACCTTTGAATTTCCTGACGAGATTGAAGCCAATGCCGCGGAAGTAGATACTGGCGACAACGACGAAAATATTGAAGTTGTTGACGATACTCCCGAAGCGGATAAGGGACGCACACTACTTACTTCAGCTCCAGCTGCGGTAACTGATGAAGAGCTGTCCAAGTACACCGACCAGCGACTTAAAGACCGCCTAGCGCATTTAGGTAAGGGTTATCACGAAGAACGACGGGCTAAAGAAGCCGCGGTACGTGAGCGTGAAGAAGCCGTTCGCTTGGCCCAGTCAGCGGTAGAAGAGAACCGTAGACTGCACGGATCGCTGACAACCAACCAGAGCGCTTTGCTGGAACAGTCTAAGCGTATTGTGGCGTCTGAGGTAGATGAGGCCAAGCGCGAATACCGCACGGCCTACGAAGCTGGTGATACTGACGGCGTTATTGCTGCCCAGTCTAAGCTGACCGCCGCCACAATTCGTGCGGAACGTGTGCAAAACTTTAAGCCTGCACCTGTACAAACTCCACGAAATGATGTACAAACACAACAACCAGTTCAACAAGCGCCCAATGTGGACGCCAAAACACGCGAATGGCAAGAGCAAAATCCGTGGTTTGGTGGTAATCGCAAGATGACAGCTTATGCTCTAAGCCTTCACGAAGACCTTGTTGAATCAGGAGTTAGAGTATCCAGTCCGGAATATTACGAGAATATCGACGCGGATATGAAGAAACGGTTCCCGGAGTCATTTGCCGAGGAACCCGCTGAAGCCAAATCTTCTCAGCGCACAAAGTCAAATGTAGTTGCACCAGCTTCACGTAGTACCGCGCCTCGCAAAGTCGTACTTACACAAACGCAGGTAAACATCGCCAAACGGCTTGGGGTTCCGCTGGAACTTTATGCACGTAAGGTAGCAGAAGAAATGAGGAAATCATAATGGCAACGATTGAACGTACTTCCCGTGACTTAGACAAACGTGAGATGACCGAGCGCCCAAAGCGTTGGGCACCTCCCCAGCTTCTACCTGATCCGACTCCGGAACCGGGTTATGCATTTCGCTGGATTCGTCTGAGCACACTGAACGCTCCCGATGCCCTTAATATTTCGTCAAAATTCCGCGAAGGTTGGGAGCCAGTTAAGGCATCAGAACATCCTGAGATCCCACTTGTTCCGGGTAGCGCTAGTCGCTTTCCAGACAGTGTTGAAGTCGGTGGCCTGCTGCTTTGCAAAACACCCGCTGAGTTTGTCGATCAACGTGACGCGCACTATCGCCAATTGGCTAGTTCGCAGATGGAATCGGTAGACAACAGCTTCATGCGTGAAAATGATCCAAGAATGCCGCTTTTCAAAGAGCGTAGTTCAAAGGTCACTTTCGGTAAAGGTACTTAAACTTTAAGGAGTCGTAAATGGCTTATCCAACTGTAGATGCCCCGTACGGGCTAAAGCCAGTCAATTTGATTGGCGGTCAAGTGTTCGCGGGTTCAACCCGTTTGATGGAGATTGCTAGCGGTTATAACGCTAACATCTTCTACGGCGATTTTGTCAAGCGTGTTATTGGCGGCACCATTGAGAAAGATACTGGCACAACGGCTAATACCCCTTGTGGCGTGTTCCTCGGTGTTAGCTTTACCAATGCCTCGACTGGTCAAATCCAACAGCAACAGTACTACCCAGCTAGTCAAGCAATCAAGTCGGGCACGAAAGTCCTCGCCGTGGTCGCTGATGATCCGGATACTCTGTTTCAAGTTGCCGTTTGTTCGTCTGGTGTGGTCATGGCTACTGTTACCCAGAACGCTATCGGCACTAACATGTCGATTCTGGCTACTGCTGGCTCTGCCTCTACTGGCAACTCTAGCTACTCTGTGCTGAGCACTTCGCCAGCCGTGACTGCTACGTTCCCAGTTCGCGTTATCGACGTTGTTCCTGCAACCGCTCCCTCTACGACTACGTACAGCGAAGTGATTGTTAAGATCAATTTCGGCATCCATCAATACAACAACGCCACCGGCTTGGCCGTCGCTTAAGGAGCTAAATCATGGCTATTTCACGCGCACAACTACTTAAAGAACTCCTTCCGGGTTTGAACGCTTTGTTTGGTCTTGAGTATGCACGCTACGGCGAACAGCATAAAGAGATCTACGAAACCGAAACCTCGGAACGTAGCTTTGAAGAAGAGACAAAACTGTCTGGTTTCTCCGCTGCTCCTGTCAAAAACGAGGGTTCTGCCATCTCGTATGACAACGCACAAGAAGCATGGACAGCTCGCTACAACCACGAAACCATCGCAATGGGTTTTTCGATTACTGAAGAAGCAGTCGAAGACAACTTGTACGACAGCCTGTCTGCTCGTTACACCAAAGCTCTGGCTCGTGCAATGGCGTACACCAAGCAGGTCAAAGCTGCTTACATCCTGAACAACGCGTTCACGGGTGGCCCTACGTACGGTGACGGTGTTGTTCTGTGTTCCACAGCGCATCCACTGGTTTCTGGTGGCACTAACAGCAATCGCCCAACTACCGGCGCTGACTTGAATGAGACTTCGTTGGAAAACGCTGTTATTCAAATCGCTGCTTGGACTGATGAGCGTGGTCTGTTGATCGCTGCTAAGCCTAAGAAACTGGTCGTACCTCCTGCTCTGCAGTTCGTTGCTACTCGCCTGTTGGAAACCAGCCTCCGTGTTGGCACTACCGACAACGATATCAACGCTCTGAAGAACAACGGTTCGATCCCAGAGGGCTACACCGTCAACAACTTCTTGACCGACGTAAACGGTTGGTTCCTGTTGACTGACGTGCCTAACGGCTTGAAGCACTTCACGCGTATGCCACTGTCTAATTCTATGGATGGTGATTTTGATACGGGGAACGTGCGTTACAAGAGCCGCGAACGTTATTCGTTCGGTGTCTCTGATCCGCTGGGCATCTTTGGTTCGCCGGGTTCGTCTTAAGCTCTAGTAGCTTAGTAGAAAAGGCTCCTTCGGGAGCCTTTTTATTGCTTGTCCGAATTTAAACGACGTGGTATAAATACAGCACTCCGGGCTTTCCGGTGCATCAAACTGTCCCGGCAGACAACATACTGATTGATGCACTTATCTTGTATGTAAGGAAAATATCATGGGATTCGCAACTCACCTCGGCCCTTGGCTGCTCGGCACTGTCAAAAACACAACTGGCTCTACGGCTGGCACTGTTCGCAATACAGGCGCAACAATCGTTGCTCAAACGGTTAATCTCACAGCAGCGCAAGTCGCTGGACTCACAGGCACACTAGGATTTATCCCTGCTGGCGCTTTGATTACATCAGTGCAGTTCTTGACTACTACATTATTTGCTTCAGCTACAACGCTTAAAGTGACTATTGCTGGTGTTGACGTAAACACGGCCTCAACTATTACTACGGCCAATACAATCGTAGTCACCAATAGTGCCACGTTTACGCCCGTTGCCGCCAATGTCGGTTCTACGGATGCCGCAGTTACGTTCACTGCCACAGGCACATCGGTTACTGGCGCGGTTACGGTTGTGATTGCGTACGTGGTGCGAGACGCTAGCGGTTCTGGTGTGCAAACATCTGCCTAATTAATCTTGGGGGCTTCGGCCCCCACTTTCTAGGAGATTAATAATGCGCCAACAAATCGCAACTAAGACAGGTACTGGGTCAAGCAATGTGCTGGCTATGGACACATACATCAGCCCCTTTAATGTGGGTTTCGGTGTTGTAGCCACAGGCACTGTGACCTACACGATCCAGCACACGTTTGACAACGTGCAAACAGTGGCATCGCCCGTGTGGTTCTCTCACCCTACGATTGCAGCCAAGACAGACAATCAAGACGGCAACTACGCATTTCCGGTAGCAGCGATCAAGGTTTTGGTTACTGCTGGCACTGGTACAGCCACAGCAACGGTTATTCAGGCCGGGGTTGCATAATGCCCTACGTTGGCTACACAGGTGTTGCGAATCAAGCACAGACCAGTGATGGCTTCGCTTTGCACGTCAGTGCGGCTAACGTTATTGGCGGGACTCCCGGCGATGATGTAGGGAACGATGGGGTTGTAGATCGCTACGGCGCAGCAAACGGTGTCACTGCGTACATTGCAGATGAGACGGCTCCGGGATATGTGCTACAAGAATCTGACGAAAAAATCATATTGGAGTCTTCCTAATGGCTGACCAAAAAATATCAGCAATGCCAGCGGCGACAACGCCTCTTACGGGTGCAGAACTCATACCGTTGGTGCAGGGCGGTGCGAACGTCAACTCTTCAGTGTCGGACTTTGGGGATTACACCCGCACAAAGTACTTTAGTCACGGTGCTTGGCAGGACACAACTACCCAAACTGGCGACATTACTCAAGGCACACCGTTTACGTTTAATACGCTGGATGTGGCTGGCGGTGTTACGCTGGTTTCGGGTTCACAGCTTACGGTTCCTATTGCAGGAGACTACAACATCCAGTGGAGCGGTCAGTTCCAGAACGTAGAAAATGATATTGAAACAGTAACAGTCTGGTTGCGTGTTAATGGTGTGGATGTTCCGTCCTCCGCTGGCGTTATCTCGTTAGCTGCACGCAAGAGCGCAACCATTTTTGGCCGCGCCATCATTGGCTGGAACTACTTCTTGAGTTTGACCGCAGGGCAATATGTGCAGATCGTCTGGTTGCCCAGCATTGCAACGGTTACAGTTCCTACGTTTCCGGCTAGCATCACGCCCGCGTACCCTGCAACTGCATCTGTGATCGTCACGGTCAATCAGGTGGGCTAATCATGGCTACCAAAAAGAAAACCCCGTCACTTGCCATAGGCAGAGGTGAAAAGCTGCCTGCCTCAAAAGGCGCTGGGTTGACTGCCAAGGGCCGTGCCAAATACAACGCAGCCACGGGTAGCAAACTGAAGGCTCCACAGCCACAAGGCGGCGCTCGTAAAGATTCATTCTGTGCCCGTATGTCTGGTATGCCGGGGCCGATGAAAGATGAAAAAGGCAAGCCGACCCGTAAGGCGGCATCACTCGCAAGATGGAAGTGCTGATATGACCGACGAACTTGCACGAACCGACCGTAGGCAGCAGCTAGACACTGCACGCGAACTAGCAACGCACTCTGCCGAAATCAAAAACATGAAGGCCGACATGGACAAGATGGTTAACGCCATGAAGGACATGAACGCTACGCTTATCAGTATCAATACGACACTTGCTGAAGCTAAGGGTGGCTGGCGAATGTTGATGATGTTTGGCGCTGCTGGTGGAGTAGTAGGCTCTGCTTTGACTACATTTATGAACTGGTTTCCGGGGAAGTAAACGTGCCTTCTGTATCTAAAAAACAACATAATTTCATGGCGGCTGTAGCTAATAATCCAGCATTTGCCAAGAAAGCAGGCGTCCCACAGTCCGTGGGACAAGACTTCAACAAGGCTGATAAAGGCCGTAAATTTTCAAAAGGTGGCGACATGGCTTCAAAAATGAACTCGGGTTTTAAGGCAATGATGGCTAAGAAAAAAGACGCTGATGCACCTGCTAAGGGCAAAGACGCTCTGGCTAAGCACGCTGCCAAACCCGCATCTAAAGCGCACGCTGGCCTCAAAGCTGGTGGTATGACTAAGATGGCTAAAGGCGGCGGCGTTGAGTCCAAAGGCAAAACCAAAGGCAAAATGATCGCGATGCAAAAAGGCGGTAAGTGCTAATGGCTACCGCTCCTAAAACTACACCCGCGCCTAAACGAGAGCTGACCGCGGAAGAAAAAGCCATGTTGCAGGAAAAGATTGACGCCAAAAATGCCAAAGCT
>Ga0070748_1000465_pt1 | contig 19833 bp, 19 predicted proteins | sample VirMetDEL_Nov_12_FD_77015 | JGI IMG/M metagenome (GOLD analysis project Ga0070748, IMG submission 77015) | Aqueous microbial communities from the Delaware River and Bay under freshwater to marine salinity gradient to study organic matter... | ecosystem: Environmental > Aquatic > Marine > Coastal... | reverse complement strand
GTATCCAACTTTATTCAATTCTCTGAGTGCTTCAATAGATGTATCAAAAACACCTTCTCCACGCTGTTGGTCTGTTTTTCCTCTTGTCCAATGAGGCATGGAACTAATAACATGAATGTTATGCTTTTTAAAAAACATCGGTAAATCGTAATATTTTTTATTGGCTCGCAATATGGTTAAATTAGAACGTACAATTACATCCTGAATCCCCAGTTTACACGCTTCTTCTACAAACCATCTAAAATTTGGGTGCATTTCTGGTGCACCTCCTGTAAGGTCTAAGGTATGCACAGTTGTTTTTTTAAGAAGATTTAAACAAAGTTGCATGCTTTCAAGAGTCATAATTTCTTTCCTGTCAGGACCTGCATCTACATGGCAATGGGCACATACCTGGTTGCACATATAGCCCAAGTTAATTTGAAGAATTTCGAGCTTTTTTGGCTTGAGAGGAAATTGGTTTGATTCTTTTATTTTTTGGGCAAAACTCGGCAATTCATCCTTAAAAATTCCACTAGATAGAATTTCTAATTGACGTTGGGTATTTGCCAAACTATTGTTTCTTGCTTTAAGAGATTTTGTTGCCATGTTTTTATTTGTGTCAGGGCGAGCGCAGTCGAGACCTTATAAATCTCTCGACTGCGCTCGAGAAAACATTTTTATTGAAATACTTATGAGAACGAGAATACTGGATTCACACAATTTTGTAAAAACAAAATGGGTTCTCTGTTTACATTTCTAATTTATTTACTTTGTTCATCATCTGAACTCCATGAACCAAAGTTGCTCCACTTCGTATTGCGGCGCCAACGTGAACGGCTTCCATCATCTCTTCTTTCGTGATGCCTCGCTCTAACCCATCTTTTGTGTAGGCATCTATGCAATAGGGGCATTGTTCTGTATGTGCAACTGCCAAAGCGATTAAACTCTTTTCACGTGCTGATAATGCGCCTTCTTCAAAAACTTTTGCATAGTAATCAAAAAACTTTTTCCCAAGTTCTTCACTCCAGTCTGTTATGTTTCCAAACTTTCGTAAATCGGCTGAATCATAATAAGGTTTTGACATTTTATATAGGTGTAATTTTAAACAATAAAGGTACAATTTCTAAGTTTGAAAACAGCTGTAATTTGCCTAAGAAAAGCTGATTTTTTATAGTGAATGCCTCTTGATTTGATTTCTTAGACGGCTTTAAAAAGGATAGTTTACAAGATTTATTAAATTTAATCTACAATTTCTTCACCCATTTTTAAATTGAACTTTTTGCGAAAAGCATAGACTGCGAGATAGAGTAGTGGGGTATCTACTAAGGCGATACCCATTTTAAAGAGTACACCACTAATTAACAGCCCTGTAAATTGATCCCAAGCAATGATTCCAAATGAGCACAGCAACACTAAGACACAAATGGTATCAATAAATTGTGAGCTAAACGTAGAGAAATTATTTCGCAACCAAAGGTGCTTTCCTTTGGTGAAGTTTTTCCAAAAGTGGTAGACCCTGATATCAATAAATTGGGCAGATAAATACGCCAACATAGAGGCAAAAACAGCAAGTGGAGCTGCTCCAAAAACTTGGATAAAAGTATTGTCATTTATCTGAGACCAAGGTGTCGCAGGCACCGATTTCGACACATAAATAATCAACAAAGAGAAAAAAGAAGCAAAAATACCAGCGATAACCACTTGGTTCGCTTTTTTCTTACCATAAATTTCAGATAAAATATCTGTAATTAAAAAGGTAATTGGGTAGGGTAACAATCCAACAGAAATTTCAAATAATTTGACATCAAAAATAGTCATATCGAAGGGATACCAATAAAAAAATTTTTGAAAAATTAGGTTAGAGGTTACCAAAGAGGCTATAAAAAGAGAGGCCAAAATTAAATAAATAAGTTGGGCCGAGGATTTTTGCTGTGCTGTCATAAAACGAAGTTACTAATTTCCACTGACTTGAAAAATTTGTATCTTTGCCCACACAAACAACGAATTAAAACAGACGAATGAAAGCATATATTTTTCCTGGACAAGGAGCTCAATTTACGGGAATGGGGTTGGATTTGTATGAACAATCAACCATCGCCCAAGAACTTTTTGAAGAAGCGAATACAATTTTAGGTTTTGCAATAACAGACATTATGTTTGAAGGGACAGCAGAACAGTTAAAAGAAACCAAAGTAACTCAACCTGCCATTTTTTTACATTCCGTTATTTTGGCAAAAGTAATGGGTGATGCATTTCAACCAGAAATGGTTGCAGGGCACTCTTTGGGGGAATTATCGGCCTTGGTAACCAATGGTGTATTAAGCTTTGAAGATGGCTTAACCTTGGTGTCTAAAAGAGCAATGGCCATGCAAAAGGCTTGTGAAATTCAGGCTTCAACCATGGCGGCAGTTATTGGTTTGGAAGATGTGCTTGTTGAAGAAACTTGTGCAGCAATAGATGGGGTAGTGGTAGCTGCAAATTACAACTGTCCTGGACAATTGGTGATATCTGGAGAGGTGAAAGCCGTAGAACAAGCTTGTGAAATTTTAAAGGAAAAAGGCGCTAAGATGGCTATAATTTTACCTGTTGGGGGAGCTTTTCACTCACCAATGATGGAGCCAGCCAGAGAGGAGTTAGCTGCGGCAATCGAGGCAACTGTATTTAGCACCCCAAGCTGTCCAGTGTATCAAAATGTTACAGCAAGTGCTGTGACTGATCCTGCAGAAATTAAGAAAAACTTGATAATTCAGTTAACTGCTCCTGTAAAATGGACACAATCCATTCAGCAAATGATATCAGATGGTGCTACTGAATTTATTGAAGTAGGACCAGGGAAAGTTTTACAAGGATTGATGCGTAAAATAGATCGAAATGTAGCCACAAGCGGGGCTAGTATTTAATAAAAATAAAATCAAAAAAAATCCCGCTAACTAGCGGGATTTTTTTATTTTGATAAAACACAGTCTTCACAGTCCTTTATTTCTCCGTAATAGGTTTCCCTATATTTATGAACGGTTTCTAAAGGAATAATGTTTAAAAGTGTTTTTTTAATGTAGGTTACATTGGTGTGAAGTTCACCCATTGTAGGGGTAAATCTTTTCTCTAAACGTGTTTTTCTTTTAATTCTAATCAGTTTCATGGGATCTAGTATCATTTAATTAATATGGTGTAAAGGTACGAAGAAGCCCAGCTCAAGTCAATTAATAAGCGTTAAAACCCATATTTAGAGGTCAGAAATGTCAGATTGTAAAAATGTTCCCATAAATTTTATGGATACGCCAACGATAATCCATTTCTGTTGAAGGATAGAAAATTAAAAAAACGCATTTTTTATTAAAATTTAATAAAAAATGTTCAAAAAAGCATAAAAAAGTCTTAAAAACATCAAAAAAAGATGATTTTTAAAATGTTCTTAAAACCATTTTTTCTTTTTGAAATAAATTAACATGCCTATCGTAATGAGCACCATCATTCCGAGCATGATAAAATAACTGTATTTATAGTGTAGCTCTGGCAGCACATCAAAATTGGTTCCGTAGATTCCAGCGATAAAAGTTAGGGGAATAAAAATAACCGAAAACACGGTTAAGAACTTCATGATGTCATTTAATTTGGAGCTGACGGTAGTGTGATAAATATTCAATTGGTCTGATAGAATCTCGCGATAACTGTCAGAAATTTCTGTGGCATGGTCTATATTATTTTGCAACTCTTTGAAATGAACTTCATTTTTGGGGTTGATAAAATCACAATCCATCTTTGCTAAATTTAGAAGCATTTCTCGGACAGGGTGTATGTGTTTTCTTAAGAAATTTAATTCTCTCTTATGAAGATTTATGCTGTCAATAATGGCTTTCTCTGTATTGTGCAATAGGCTTTCTTCTAAACCTTCTATTTTTTCACCTAAAATACTTAGGATATAAATATAGTTGTCTATAACAACATCCAGCAAGGCAAAGAGTAAATAATCTGGGCCCGAATTGACAAGGCGCTTTTTTTGTTTTCTGATACGATCTCTAACGGGTTCAAACACATCCCCTTTTTTTTCTTGGAAGGTAATAAGTACTGTTTTGGTTAGAATCAGACTCAATGTTTCAAAAGAAATTAAATGAGTTTCTTCATCTACTTGAAGCATTTTTAGAGAAACAAATAGGCAATTGTCATACTCTTGAACTTTTGGTCTCACATGTGTATCCATGACATCGGCAAGAATGAAATTGTCCAAATTAAATCCTCCAGCGATTTCGCGCATGACATCTATGGTATCTAAACCGTCAATATTAAACCAAGTAGTTGATTTTTTTTCTTGATAAGCAATAGCTTCCTCTACAGAGTTGATTTGAATTTCCTCTAAATTATTTTTGTCATAATCAATGATACGAAGGGTAACATGGTCCGTTTTCTTTTCCCCTACAAAAATATAGTCATCTGGAGAAGCCCCAATAAAACGCTGCTGTTTTCTTATAAATCTAGCCATAGTTTATCAACTTAGAAAAGTAAAAAATAGAATATACTCGTTGAAAGATACTATTTTTAATGCAAAATGAAAGTGGCCTTACTGTTTTAATTGCCAGGCCCAAGCAGAAGAAAGTGCTTCTTCCAAACCCAGTTCAGTCTTCCAATTTAGTTCTTTATTCGCAATGGTAGTATCGGCATAAGCGGCAATAACATCACCCTCACGTCTGTCTACTATTTTATAATTTAGAGGGCTGCCAGTCACTTTTTCAAAGGCCTTGATTACCTCTAAAACAGAAGAACCTGTACCAGTTCCTACATTAAAAAATTCAAAATTTTGCTTATTCTTTTTAGAAAGTAAACGCTCTAGAGCAGCAATATGGGCCTTTGCCAAGTCTACTACATGAATATAATCTCTGATAGCAGTTCCATCAGGAGTTGGATAATCATCTCCAAAAACAGACAATTCTTTTCTGATTCCCGCTGCTGTTTGAGTGATAAAAGGAATTAAGTTTTGCGGAACCCCTAAAGGTAGTTCTCCAATTTTAACACTAGCATGTGCTCCAATTGGGTTAAAGTATCTTAAGGCAATCGCATTTAATTTATAGGCTTTACAGCTTTCTCTTATAATTTCTTCGCCAATTTGCTTGCTATTTCCATAAGGAGATTCTGCAGGTTTTATAGGAGCATTCTCTGTTATAGGCAATTCATCCGCTTGCCCATATACTGTACAAGAAGAACTGAAAATAAAACAGTCTAAATTTCTGTTTTTCATTTCTTGTAAGAGATACACCAAGCTGCCAATATTATTCTCGTAATAGTCTAAGGGCTTTTGAACACTTTCTCCAACAGCCTTGTACGCAGCAAAATGAATGATACCATCTACCCTCTGATCATCAAAAAATGTAGTTACCTCAGCTTTGTTTTTTAAGTCGAGTTCAAAAAATTGAGGGCGTATTCCTGTAATGGATGTAATTTGATCTAAAACTTCAACACGGGTATTCGATAAATTGTCAATGATAAGGACTTCAAAACCTGATTGCTGCAATTCTACGACCGTATGAGAACCAATAAAACCTAAACCGCCAGTAACTAATATTTTTTTCATAATTAAATGTATCGAGAACTATTAATTACATCTCGATTCAAATTTTTTTTAAAAGTTCACACGATGTGACTTTTTGTTTTGTTAAACAAAATCTAAAATAGTCTGAGTTATAAATTCTAGCTGATCATCTTCTAATTCTGTGTGCATAGGCAAAGAAAGAACTTCCTCAATCAGCAAATTGGTCACTGTAAAATCTTTTTCTTGATAACGCTCATCTTCATAGGCTTTTTGCTTGTGAAGTGGAACTGGATAGTAAATAGCATTCGGAATGTTATTCGCTAATAAGTGTTGATGCAATTCATTTCTCTTTCCATTGGTAATGCGAAGTGTATATTGATGAAAAACATGGCAATTACAAGTGTCGCATATAGCTCCACAGCTTGCAGTTGTAGGTGTAATAATATGTGCATGGTTTGCAAATGCTTGGTTGTAAAAACGCGCTGCATTTCTTCGGGATTCACAATAGTCATCTAAAAAAGGAAGCTTTGCTTTTAAAACGCCAGCTTGTATACTGTCCAATCGAGAGTTCACTCCAACGACATCATGATAATAACGCGTATACATTCCGTGATTCACGATTCCTCTGAGAGTATGAGCCAAGGCATCATCATTGGTAAAAATAGCGCCGCCATCACCATAACAGCCTAAATTTTTTGAAGGGAAAAAAGAAGTAGTTCCAACATGGCCTATGGTCCCTGCTTTCTTTTTGCGTCCATCAGAAAATGTGTAATCAGCTCCAATTGCTTGGGCATTGTCTTCGATAACATATAAATTATGCGCTTTAGCAATGTCTAAGATTGCTTCCATATTCGCACATTGACCAAACAAATGTACAGGTACAATTGCTTTTGTTTTAGGGGTTATGGCTCTTTTTAAAGCGTCAATATCCATATTAAAAGTATGTGCATCTACATCGACTAATACCGGTGTTAATTTTAAAAGTGCAATCACTTCTACGGTAGCTGCAAAGGTAAAATCTGCCGTAATGACCTCATCTCCTTGCGCTAGATTTAAGCCCATCATGGCAATTTGCAAAGCATCGGTTCCGTTAGCACAAGGAATGACATGTTTTACGTTGAGATATTTTTCTAAATCTAACTGAAATTGTTGCACCAATGGACCATTGATATAACTAGAGTTGTCTAAAACTTCTTGGATAGAAGTATCTACTGTATTTTTTATTTTTTGGTATTGACCTTGAAGGTCAACCATTTGAATTTTTTTCATGAAATTGAATTTTCCTAAGTACAAAAATACAAATTAAATTTCTGTTATCTTTGAACAAACTCAATCAGAAATTCATGAAATTGTTAAAGAAAATTTTAAAAGTTGTTGCTGCCTTGCTGCTCCTAAGCATTGCAAGTCTTTGGTTGTTTAGTAGAACCTTGCATCCTACCTATGATGGAAACTTGAATCTTGAGAATATTTCTGATGAAGTGAAGGTGCACTTTGATGATATTGGAGTGCCTCACATTTCCGCAAAAAATCAAAAGGATGCTTATACAGCCTTGGGATATGTGCATGCGCAAGATCGGCTGTGGCAGATGGAATTGATACGTCGTATTTCGGCAGGTAGATTAGCAGAAGTGTTTGGGAAAGATGTATTGCCAACAGATATTTTCTTTTCAGGTTTAGGAATTGAGGAAAATGCTCAAAATACCATTGAAGCCCTTGATAAAAACTCGGAAGCTTATCAATTAACCATGGCTTATTTAAATGGAATCAATCAATTTATAGAAAAAGGTCCGACGCCAATAGAATTTTATTTGGTGGGATTAAAGAAGGAAAAGTATACGATTAAAGATGTTTATAATGTGTTTGGATATATGGCCTTTAGTTTTGCCGCTGCTCATAAAATTGACCCACTTTTAACAGAGATTAAAGAAAAACTAGGAGCCAATTACCTAAACGATTTGGCTTTAACCAATGTGGCCAATACCACCCTAATTCGCAATGAAAATAATGCAGAAATAACTGCAGAAATAGCCTCTGCTTTGCAAAAAATGTATACGCAATTGCCAATATCTCCATTTATAGGAAGCAATTCTTGGGTATTGGGACCCGAAAAAACAAAAAATGGAAAGGTCATTTTTGCAAATGATCCTCATATTGGTTTTGCTCAGCCGGCAGTTTGGTATGAGTCCCATATTAAAACGCCAGATTACGAAATGTATGGTTTCAATTTGGCCTTGACTCCATTTCCTTTATTAGGACATAATAGAAATTATGCCTATGGATTAACCATGTTTGAGAATGATGATATTGATTTTTATTTTGAACAAAACAATCCAAAGAATGCCATGGAGTACAAAACAGCTGATGGATACAAAAAATACGCTGTTATAGAGAAAAGAATAAAAATTAAGAATGCGAAAGACACGGTGTATCAAATTAAAGTGAGTCAACACGGACCCATTATGAATGATTTAATTGCATTTGTCAATGAAGAAAGACCCATGGCAATGCAATGGATTTACACCAAATTAAACAATCAATTGTTAGAGGTAGCTCATGAAATGTCGCATGCTAAATCATTGAGTGAATTTAAAATAGGAGCAAGTAAATTGCATGCCCCGGGTTTAAATATCATGTATGGTGATGCCAATGATAATATTGCATGGTTTGCTGCAGGAATTTTATATGAGCACGGCAAAAAACTAAATACCAAGACTATTTTGGACGGCGCTTCAGGAACGGATGAAATTACGGCTTATTTTGATTTTAAAGAAAATCCTCAGGCCATCAACCCGAGTTGGCATTATGTGTATTCGGCAAATAATCAACCGGATAGCATTAAAAACGGTTTGTATCCAGGGTATTATTTACCTGAAGACAGAGCAAAAAGAATTGTGAATTTGTTAGAGGCAAAAAATGACTTTAGCAAAGAAGATGTGGCAAAAATGCTTTATGATGTTACTTCGGCAAGCGCACCTGGGTTCATTGCTAATTTAGAAAAATCTATTGTCAAAGAGGGTTTGTCAGCCAGCGAGCGAAAAAGTTTGCAGCTTTTAAAATCATGGGATGGTTTTTACGGTGAAACGAGTTTAGGACCTACGATATACAATCGCTTCTTATATGAATTTTTAGCAGGAACATTTAAGGATGAATTGGGTGCTAGTTTTGATCAATTTATGAATACCCCTTTTCAAGATAAGGCGGCAGCTTTGCTTGCAGAAAAAGAAGAATCTCTTTGGTGGGATGATATGACCACCAAAGACACCAAAGAGAATAAGGAACAAATAGTAACCAAAGCCTTTAAAAAGGCAATTGCCTTTTTACAGAATCAGTTGGGAGAAAACATAGATGATTGGACTTGGAATCGAGTGATATCTGTGGAGTATAATCACCCAATGGGGAAAGTAGCCGCTTTGCGATCTATCTTTAATGTTGGTCCCTTTAAAACAAGAGGAGGGAATGAGGTAATTAACAATCAAATATTTAGTTTGGACGCGTCTGGTGTTTATAAAATAACCGCAGGACCTTCTTCTCGGAGAGTGGTTGATTTTTCCGATGTAGAAAATAGTTTAGGAATTTTACCAACAGGACAATCCGGAAATATTTTTAGCGATCATTATAAAGACCAAGCACAAAAGTACTTGTCTGGAGGTTTTGAGAAAATGAAGTTGAATCAAAAGGAGATTGAGCAATCAAAAAATGTATTGATTTTTAGCCCTAAGAAATAAATTAAATCTCTTTATAGACCTCTTCAAAAGGAATTCTAAATCGCTCTCCGTATACTCCTTCGGGTTTTCGGATGCCGCAGGATACGATCATATTAATTTCTGCGCTTCTTGGCAAACCCAATAGACGTTTCACACGCCAGGTGTCTGAACCTTCCATTGGACACGTGTCATAACCAATTCCTGCCATGCTAATCATAAAGTTTTGCGCGGCCAAACCTGCTGTTTTATGCGCAACGATGCGCATGTCCTTGTTGCGAACCTCTCTGTACATTGGCTTAATTAGTCCTACAACTAGAATCATCAGGTACTTTAACCAGCCAAAAATGCCTAAAAAATCGGCATAGGTAAAAGGAATCAACTTGCTATAGTAGTTTTTAGCAAATTTCTCTCTACTACTAGGCTCACTCCCTGGTCTTTTAGGATACAAAGTATCTATATAATCTAAATTGGCCTTGGCTCGTTTTCTCCAAAGATCTTTACGAACTACAAAGACTACCAATTCTTGTGCTGTTTTCGCGGCATTTTGATTAAAACACAAGGGAGCCATTTTTTCGATGACAGATTTTGATGTGATGTGGTAAAACTCCCATAACTGCATGTTGCTGCTCGTAGGCGCAAGACTTCCTTGTTCAATGCATTTTTTCACCAAGGCGGTATCTATTGGTTTTTCTGGATCATATACTCTAACAGAACGTCTATAATGTATTGCTTCTGAGACTGTTTTTTCTTGCATAGTATTGCTTAAGAGAATAGGTTCATAAAAGTTTTTAATAGATTTTTTTTGCCTTTGTATGGAGCGTAGCGCACGGGAACATCTAGCCAGTTGTAACGATGCACCATGCCTTTGTGGTGCGAAAACAAGTCAAAGGTCCTTTGACCATGGTAACTACCAATTCCACTTTCTCCAACCCCGCCAAAGGGCAATCTCGAATTGGCAAAATGTACGGTGGTGTCATTAATAGTTCCGCCTCCAAAAGAAAATTTCCGAATGATTTCTTTCGCAAAAGCTGTATTCTTTGTAAAGACATATAGGGCCAAGGGTTTTTCATAACGGTGAATAAGCGCCTCCAATTCGGCCTCATCTCTATATGGAATCACGGGCGATATGGGTCCGAAAATTTCACCTTTCATGACCTCACTATCTATGGAAGGATTGTCAATTAAAGTAGGAGCAATGTACAGGGTATCCCTATCTGTGTTGCCGCCTACAAGTATTTTTTCATTGACCAACATCTTTGCCAAACGGTCAAAATTCTTTTGGTTTACAATTCTAGGATAATCTTCAGATTCTTGAGGATTCGATCCATAGGCTTTGGTAATTTCATCCTGGTAACATTGCACAAATTGCTCTTTTACTTTTTCGTGAATCAATAAGTAATCTGGGGCAATGCACGTTTGACCTCCATTGATACATTTACCCCAAACAATTCGCTTAGCGGCTAATGAAATTGAAGCAGTATCATCAATAATACAAGGGTTTTTCCCTCCAAGTTCTAGGGTAATTGGTGTTAGAAATTTAGCGGCTGCTTTGGCAATGATTTTTCCAACCTGAACACTCCCTGTAAAAAAGATATAATCCCAACGTTCTTCTAATAAGGCCGAAGAAACGTCAACACCTCCTTCAACCACAGCAACCAATTGTGGGTCAAAAACAGCTTCAATAATTTCTTTAAGCACTTTACTTGTACGAGGTGTCAGTTCGGAAGGTTTTAAAACCACGGTATTACCGGCTGCGATGGCTCCAATTAATGGGGCAAGGGCTAATTGATAAGGGTAGTTCCACGGCGCAATGATGAGCACAGTTCCATAAGGTTCTTTGTAAATCTTACTCGATGAAGGAAAATTCAAGAAGGCAGGAAAGACGTGTTTGGGCTTTGCCCATGAATTTAAGTTTTTTAGACTCGCCTTGAGTTCAGAAATAACTATGGATGTCTCTGTCATCACACTTTCATATTCTGATTTTTTAAAATCGGCATAAAGGGCTGCAAGAATGTCGTGCTCTTTTTCTTGAACTACACGCAATAAATTTTTTAATAGGCTTTTTCTATAGTCCAGATTTTTAGTTGCCTGACTCTTAAAAAAATCTTTTTGTTCCTGTATGACTTTTGGAATGTTCATAAGTTAATTGGCTTGTAGTTTTTTATTCATAAAGCGAAACCATAAAGGTGGAATTAGGGCCAATAGCATCATTCCGGGGTAACCGGTTGGCATTTGAGGGCTTTCTGGTAAAGAGTTAAGTAATTGATAGTGTTTGCTTCCATTGTAATGATGGTCGGAATGTCTGGAAAGATTAAAAAGCATCATTTTGCCAAGCACGTGGTCTGAATTCCAAGAATGGGTTCTTTTTACGCGCTCATAACGACCATTTTCATCCTGTTTTCGCAAAAGACCATAATGTTCAATATAATTAACCGTTTGTAAAAGAAAGATGCCAAAAATAGCTGCTGCTAAAAATGCAAGCAGGACTATTTTTCCATAAATTAGGTAAATGCCAGTTATTAGTAGGACGTTACATAGACTATAAATAACCATTCTATTTTGAAAGTGAAACCAAGGTCTATTGCTGTTCTTTAAACGTTGGTTTTCGAGTTTCCAAGCTTTGGCATAACTGGTAAAATGAGAGCGAAACCAAAAGAGATAAAGCCATTCATTTTTTCTGGCAGTTGCTGCATCTTTTGGAGTTGCAACTTCCAAATGATGACCCCCGTTGTGATAGGGTAAAAAATGAGTATTCAAAGAGCTCAACAGTAATATTTCTCCTAAAAATTCATTTCCTCGATTATTTCGATGACCAAGTTCATGACCTACATTGATCCCTATAACGCCGCACATCAATCCCATCGCAATGATGCGTCCAATCAAATCAGAAAGGGCTAAACCGGGTTCTTGAACCACTTCAAAAAACCAAAATAGAAAATAGCATTGTATTGGAATGCATAGGTATAGAATATAAGTATACACCTTGTTTTCTTTTTCTTTTTTTGCGTTTTCTTTATCAAGATTTTCCGCATCTGCCGGAAAGGCAAATTCTAGGATTGGCAACAGTCCAAAAAATAGAAATAATGGCAAATAACTAAGCCAACCATGAGCGGTAAATGAAATATATACACTTACTGGAAGCACTAGGAAAGAGAGAAATTTTAAACTTTTCATAGTTGAGATAAATAGGTCTCAATATACAAAAATTTATTGACAAGAATCCCAAACAGCATCTTTAGGTAAAGGGGCTGTAAGGCTTATTTTTTCTTTGCTTACCGGATGGGTGAATTCAATTTTTCGGGCGTGAAGATGGATGCTGCCGTCCTTGTTGCTCCTGCTAAAACCGTATTTTAAATCTCCTTTAATAGGGCAGCCAATTGCAGAAAGCTGTGCTCTAATTTGGTGGTGTCTACCGGTTTCCAAATCAATTTCAAGCAAGCTATAATTGTCTAATTTTTTAAGGGTTTTATAGTGTAATATGGCCTTTTTGCTTCCTTCAATTTCATTAGAGTAGACAGAAGATTTGTTGTTTTTTGGGTTTTTCTTTAAAAAATTCACCAAGGTATCAGCTTGTTTTTTAGGAGGGTTTTTTACAAGAGCCCAATAGGTTTTATGAATAATTTTATCGCGAAGCATCTTGTTGAGTCTTTCCAAAGCCTTCGATGTTTTTGCAAAAATAATTACTCCAGAAGTGGGTCTATCTAGTCGATGGACTACCCCTAAAAATACCTTGCCAGGTTTTTGATGTTTCTCCTTAATGTAGGCTTTCACCACATCACTTAATGGGACATCACCTGTTTTATCTCCTTGGGTGATGTCTCCAGCTCTTTTATTAATAATAATTAGATGGTTATCCTCCAGTAAAATTTGTAAATTTTCTTTGGATGATTGCATGGCAGTTTATTTAAAATCATCAGCGACATCTGCATTGACACCGTCTATAAAATCTAAGAATTCTTTACGGCCAAAACCTGAAGATGAAGAAGTGACAAAGGACATAGGGGCAGTTTCCCAAGAAGCCAATAATTTCTTTTTATAAGAGACAATTTGCTGATTCAATTTAGAGCTTCCTAATTTATCTGCTTTGGTAAATACGATGCAAAACGGAATGCCTTTTTCCCCTAAAAATTGCATAAAATCTAAGTCAATTTTTTGTGGATCGTGCCTGCTATCAACCAAAACAAAGGTACAGACTAGCTGCTCTCTTTGAATAAAATAATCTTCAATAAACTCTTGAAAACCAGCGCGCATTTTTTTAGAAACTTTAGCATAACCATAGCCAGGTAAATCAACTAAATGCCAAGTATTGTTTATTTTAAAATGGTTGATGAGCTGCGTTTTTCCAGGAGTACCAGAGATTTTTGCCAAATCTTTTCGCTCCATCAACATATTAATCAAAGAAGACTTTCCAACATTAGAGCGACCTATAAAGGCATACTCAGGAATTCTTTCTGTTGGGCATTTCTGCACATCAGTATTACTGATGATAAATTCTGCCGATTTAATTTTCATGATTATAGGTTTCTTTCCTTAAGCCATTTGTCAAGGACCTGGTTAAATTCTTCTGGAGTTTCCATCATGGCTGCGTGGCCGCATTTATCAATCCAAAACAAATCAGAATCTGGCAATAGTTTGTTAAAATCAATAGCCACTTCTGGAGGCGTAACCTTGTCTTGTTTTCCCCATATAAGGCAGGTAGGTTGATGCATATTTGGCAAATCTTTCGCCATATTATGACGAATCGCACTTTTGGCAATAGCCAAAGTTCGAATCAAAGAATTCCGATCATTAATAACCACATAGACATCATCAATCAATTCTTCGGTAGCAATAGAAGGGTCATAAAAAACATCTTGAGCCTTTTGGGTTACATAGTTTCGATCACCTCTTTTCGGATAGCTATCTCCCATGGAATTTTCATAGAGTCCAGAGCTTCCTGTCAAAACCAAAGCGGCCACTTTGTCCGGATAGTGTTTGGTGTAATAAAGCCCTATATGCCCCCCTAAAGAATTTCCTAATAAAACTACTTTGTCAAGTTTTTTATAGGTGATAAAACTGTGTAAAAATTTTGCTAAATTTTTAACATTTGTTTTTAATAAGGGCAATGAATACAAAGGCAACTCAGGAATCAAAACCTTATATCCTTTCGAAGAGAAATGATTAAAAGTGCTATCAAAATTACTCAATGCGCCCATCAGTCCATGCAAAATAATAATCGCTTGACCCTCTCCGGCTTCGGCATAAGTAAATTTGCCTTCAGTTTTTAAAATTTTCGTCATTGTCTATTTCATTTGACTTAAGCGCAAATGTAGTTTTTTTTTGTTACATATTCATTTTTAATGAATTTCCAATTTTAAGGTATTTAGTTGAAAGATTGTCAATCATTTACCTGAAAATTCAAAACTTATCAACAAAGTGGTAAAAAGTGGTAAAAAGTGGTAAAAAATTTATATTTTTGAAAAACATATTAGAAGTACATACAGTTTTGATTCACCTAATAGGCACATACGAAGTAAAGGCAGATGCTAAAGGGAGATTGATGTTTTCATCAGCTCTCAAAAAGCAGCTACACGCTGTTGTGGCCGATGGTTTTGTATTGAAGAGAAGTGTTTTTCAGCCTTGTCTGGAATTATATCCGATGGCAGAATGGAATTTAATGATGGGAAGGATTAACAAACTGAATCGATTTGTAAAGAAAAACAATGACTTTATCAGGAGGTTTACTGCAGGTGTAAAAATTGTAGAACTGGATGCTTCTGGTCGTTTGTTGATTCCCAAGGACCTGTGCTCGTTCGCAGGGATTGAAAAAGAAATTGTTTTGTCTTCTGCGGTGAATATCATCGAGATTTGGAATAAAGACAAATACGAAAAAGCCATTGATGATGCGGCGCTAGACTTTGCTGAATTGGCAGAAGAAGTAATGGGTAATACCGACGCTGATGAGTTATCATAACCCAGTTTTATTGCAAGAAAGTGTTGATGCATTGGCTATAAAACCCGATGGGATTTATGTCGATGTAACTTTTGGAGGCGGAGGTCATTCAAGAGCTATTTTAAGCCGCTTGGGGCCGAATGGAAAATTGTTTGCCTTTGATCAAGATCCAGATGCTTGGGAAAATAGAATTGAGGATGATCGCTTTGTGTTGATTGCAGAAAACTTTCGTCATATCTCACGTTTTTTGAAATTTTATAGGATACCGAAAGTAGATGGTGTTTTGGCCGATTTAGGTGTTTCTTCGCATCAGTTTGATGCCGCTGAACGAGGATTTTCTACTCGCTTTGATGCAGATTTGGACATGCGAATGGATCAGAAATCTAATTTGTCTGCTAAAAAAATCATTAATAAGTATCCAGAAGAAATGCTCGCAGATATCTTGTTTTTGTATGGAGAATTAAGAAATGCGAGAGCCTTGGCAAAAACCATCGTTGAAGCTCGAGAATTGGAAGAAATTACAACAAGTTTTCAGTTAAAGAATGTCTTAAAAAAGCATTTGCCAACTGCAAAAGAACATAAAATATTGGCGCAAATTTTTCAGGCTGTGCGCATTGAGGTAAATCAAGAATTGGAAGTTCTAAAAGAGTTTTTAGAACAGCTACCAGAACTGTTGAATGAAGAGGGAAGGCTCAGTATAATCTCTTATCATTCGTTAGAAGACAGATTGGTAAAAAGGTTTATTCAGACGGGTTTATTTAGTGGCGAGCCCGAAAAGGATTTTTATGGAAACATTGCTGTTCCCTTAAAGAAAGTTGGAAAATTAATGGTGCCTAGTTCGGCAGAAATTAAACAAAACAATAGGGCTCGTAGTGCTAAATTAAGAATAGCGACTCTCAAATAAGATGAATGCAAAGGTTAGAAAAAATGTTTATGATATTCTAAGAGGAAGTTTCCTTACGGATGAATCTGCCTTTAAAAATTGGCGGATTATCATTTTTATCGTGGCGCTTTTGTTAGTCATGATTTCTAGTGGGCATAGAGCCGATGGGAAGGTTCAAAAAATAGCAACCTTAAACAAATTACAACGAGAGGTTAGGGCGGAATATGTTGATACAAAAACCATTTTAATGCGGATGAAAATGGAATCGAATATCCGACAGCGAGTAAAAGCCAAAGGCTTGGCACCAGCAGAAACCTCACCGCAAAAAATAAAAGTAACCTATAAAAAAGATTAACCTTGAGCACTCTAAAAAAAAGCATATTAAACAAACTATATATAGTCACTGGTTTAATGACGCTTTTTTTGGTGGTTTTATTTGTGCGGGTTTTTAACATTCAATATGTCCAAGGAGATAAATACCGAAAGCTTTCCGTAGAGAATACCATTAAAAACGATACTATTTTTTCGAACAGAGGAAATGTCTACGCATCTGATGGTAATTTATTGGCAACCTCCATGTATAAGTATACAGTACGCATGGATTTAGTTGCAGTTGATAAAAAAGTATTTGACCGAGACCTTGCAGCGTTGTCCAATTCGTTAGCACAACTCTTAGGGGAGTCTCCGGCTCATTATAAAGAAAAGTTACGTCTGGCTAGAAAGCAAAAAAACAGGTATCTTTTAATTGCAAGAGATTTAGGCTACAATGATTATATAAAAATGAAACAATTCCCAATATTTAAGTTGGGGGCGTATCGGGGTGGTTTTATCACTGAGCAAAAAACCATTCGAGTAAAGCCGATTGGAAAGATTGCTGAGCGAACGATAGGCTATGATGATTTTAGAGGAGGTGCAGGAATCGAAGGTGCTTTTGCACACTATTTAGAAGGTGAAAATGGCTGGCGTCTGAAACAAAAGATTGCAAAAGGCCAGTGGAAACCAATCAACGATGTCAATGAAAAGGAACCTATCGATGGGAGAGATGTTATTACGACACTAGATATTAATATTCAAGATATTACCCATCATGCACTGTTGCGTCAATTACTATATTTTGAAGCCGATCATGGCTGTGCAATAGTGATGGAAACGGCCACCGGAGAAATCAAGGCCATTGCAAACTTAGGGAGGACCTCAGAAGGCACCTACTACGAAAAGAGAAATTATGCCGTTTGGGAGTCTCAAGAGCCAGGTTCAACTTTTAAGGTGGCAAGCTTAATGGTTGCTTTGGAGGATAAGGTGATAGATACCTCTACAGTGGTTGATACCGAACGTGGAATTTTAATGTTACATGGGAGCAAAGTTGAAGATTCACACAAAGGAGGCTATGGAGAAATTTCAGCAGGACGTGTTATAGAAGTATCCTCAAATGTTGGCATTGTGAAACTGATTCGTAAGTATTATGATGACCATCCTCAAAAGTTTGTCGATAAATTAAATTCTTTTGGTTTGGGTAGTAAAATTGGTTTGCCAATTGAAGGAGAAGGAACTCCTTATATCCCCTCACCTACAAATAAAAATGTCTGGAATAAGATTTCATTAGAATGGATGGCTTGGGGCTACGGTGTTTCCTTTACGCCATTACAAATTTTAACCTTCTATAATGCTATTGCCAACAATGGAGAAATGGTGAAGCCTCGATTTATCAAAGAGTTGAGGATGCAAAATAAATCGGAAAAGATTTTCGAAAAGGAAGTGATGATTCCAAAAATTGCAAGTCAGTTGACGCTTGACAAGATGAGAAAGGTTTTGGAAAATGTAGTCATTAAAGGAACTGCAGACAATATCTATTCTCCAAATTTTTCTATGGCAGGAAAGACCGGAACCGCAAAAAAAGCGGTTAATGGAGGCTACTCAAATCAGCTCTACGTGGCTTCGTTTGCTGGTTTTTTCCCAGCAGATAAACCAAAGTATTCTTGTATTGTGGTTATTCATGAGCCGAAAAAAGAGAAAGGGTATTACGGAGCAACTGTTGCAGCGCCAGTTTTTAAAGAAATCGCTCAAAAGATTTATACCACTACTCCTGTCAATGTACAGCAGGTTACGGATACCCCAAATTTTAAAGAAATTAATCAAGCCTACAATTCTTTTTATACGCAAAATACAACCCCATCAAACCAGGTTCCAAATGTGTATGGGATGTCTGGAATGGATGCTATTTCGCTACTAGAAAACATGGGCTTAAAGGTGAAATTTACAGGGACTGGATCCGTTATAAATCAATCAAAAAGAAAAGGGGAATCCTTTAAAAAAGGAGAAGTCATCATTTTGAAATTATCATAATACGTGAAAAATTTAAAAGACATACTGTATAAAATATCATTAGAACACGTTCTGGGCGCTACAGATCTTGCTATTCATAATGTGGTATTTGATTCTAGAAGTATTGTGAAAGATGATCTTTTTGTAGCTATAAAAGGAACCTTAGTAGATGGTCACTTGTTTATAGACAAGGCTATTGGTTTGGGTGCAACGGCGATCGTGTGTGAACAAATTCCAAAAGAGATAAATCCAAAAATAACCTATATACAAGTTGCGGATACGCATAGTGCATTGGCAATTCTTGCGTCAAATTTTTATGAAAATCCGTCTTCAAAACTACAGCTTATTGGTGTTACTGGAACCAATGGAAAAACAACCATCGCAACCTTGTTGTATGAGTTGTTTCGAAAAGCTGGCTTTAAAGTGGGGCTTTTGTCTACAGTCAAAGTATTATTAAACGGAAATGAATATAAGGCAACGCATACAACGCCCGATTCAATGTCCATTAATGCCTACTTGGATCAAATGGTAACAGAAGGAGTCGCTTATTGTTTTATGGAGGTTAGTTCACACGGAATTGATCAGAAAAGAACACATGGTTTGTTATTCAGGGGAGGTATTTTTACCAACCTTAGTCATGATCATTTAGATTATCACAAAACTTTTTTGGCCTATAGAAATGTCAAAAAAACCTTTTTTGATGAATTGCCGGCATCAGCATTTGCATTGGTCAATATAGATGATAAAAATGGAGCGATCATGCTACAAAACACCAAGGCCTCTAAAAAGACGTACGCATTAAAAACCTTGGCAGATTACAAAGCAAAGATTTTAGAAAAAAGCATTTCGGGTTCTTTATTGGCAATTGGAGGGACAGAAGTTTGGACCAAGCTAATAGGATCTTTCAATGCCTATAATTTACTTGCCATTATTGGTACTGCAGAATTGTGTGGTTTAGAAGAAATGGAAGTCTTGCGTTTGGTGAGTGAATTGGAAAGTGTTAGTGGTCGTTTTCAATATCTAATTAAAAATGATATTACTGCCATTGTAGATTATGCACATACACCTGATGCATTGAAAAATGTACTCGAAACAATTTCAGGAATTCGCACAGGGAAAGAACAGGTAGTAACCGTTGTTGGCTGCGGAGGAGATAGAGATAAAACGAAGAGACCTAAAATGGCAAACATTGCTGCTCAATTAAGTGATCAGGCGATTTTTACCTCAGACAATCCAAGAACAGAAGATCCACAAAGTATACTCTATGAAATGGAGCAGGGTGTATCCTCTGATTTGCAAAATAAAACCCTGTCAATTTTAGATAGAAGACAAGCTATAAAGACAGCTTGCAAGCTCGCAAAAAAAGGAGATATCATTTTAATTGCAGGAAAAGGACATGAAAATTATCAAGAAATAAACGGAGTTCGTTCTCATTTTGATGATTTAGAGGAGGTTGTAAACTGTTTTAATCAATTAAAAAAGAACTAATATG
>Ga0070748_1000464_pt1 | contig 19840 bp, 23 predicted proteins | sample VirMetDEL_Nov_12_FD_77015 | JGI IMG/M metagenome (GOLD analysis project Ga0070748, IMG submission 77015) | Aqueous microbial communities from the Delaware River and Bay under freshwater to marine salinity gradient to study organic matter... | ecosystem: Environmental > Aquatic > Marine > Coastal... | reverse complement strand
TATCCCATGTTTCCCAAAACCTTTGTATTGTTTGTTATCACCCATGACACCACTCTTTTTGTTTTTTGGAAAAATGCCCTCGACAACCTGTGAGCCATCGTGCATAAGATTAGCAGGAAATCTGCCTTGTTCAGATGATGATATGTTTTTGCCTTCATAACCACCTTCATATACATTTTTTGCAGTCTTATCAGTCTTCCACTCACCTCGACCACCCAACCTTTTATCATCTACATCTGGATTGATACCAACCCTGCACTCATCTATATTGATACCACCTGTGCCATGCTCTATGACATTGTTAGCCACAGTTCCTTTAAATGGTTTCCTAGCCATAACAATCGGCTCATGTGCAGGTTTTAAAGCTGTACCCCAACCCTCGTATTCTTTTACTTTCTTCCCTATGTTATGCGATTTAGGAAAGCCACTGCCATAGAGCCACATCAACTGATCTCGTATCTCAAAGCCTGCATCCTCTATAGGTATAGCACCTCTGTGGTAAGTGCGTGAGCCAAAGAATGATAAAAGGTGCGAACCAGTTTTTAATGTTTTGAAAACCTCTGTCCAAATCTCTACATCAGGCACATCGTAATCCCAATCCTTGCCCATGAACGATAGACCATAAGGAGGGTCTGTTACACAAGAGTCTATGTCTTTTAACAAAGGCAAGACATCTTTGCAATCAGCACAATACAGCGTTGCATTGCCTATTTTTTTTATTTGTTTAATCATTAGTGCTACCTTTGTTTCTGCTACTCGATCATCGTTAGAATGCTAAGGACTCGCCCTCTGATTCCATCGGTAGATCAACCAGTGATACATCATAGACTTTCTTGCCATTCGTTTTACGAGGCTCGATACCGAACTCCGTTAAAACCCGTGATGCATCTTTAAAGTCTATGTTCCTTGGATTCCTTATTCCTAATGCTCTAAGCATAGCAGTTAATTGCCAAGCCTTCTTCTCTGTCTCCAGTGCCTCGAAGTCTACATGTTGCATGAGTAAATCTTCCACGGCACCCTGTGTCCTGAAACCTTCATTGGATTCTTGTAGCAGGTCTCTCTCTTCTCTTGTCAGGTACCAGTTCTTTTCTCCCTCTTTATATAAGGTGTCTTTAACTTCTGCCCAGACCTGTTGCATGTCTAACCCGTGGTGTGGGTTGATGTCTGTTACTTTAATACACCAGAAGCGTCTGTTGCCTGAGCCATCCATGAGGAACTCTGGTTCATTCACCGAGGCAAAGAAGGCTGTGCGTCTCTGGTAATTGGTGAAGGTTCTATCATAGGGTAGCCTCATCTCATCAGAGCGTGAGGTGATAAAAGCTTTCAGTTGATTGATGTCTGCCTTCTTAAAGGTAGACTCTAACTCTCCGAGTTCCACGATCCAATGACTCACGGCTTTCTTTACGCTGTCTTTATCTTTAGGGTCAAGCGTTGCTCCTTCAAGTAACCAACCTTTATTAAAGTCAGCCAGTCTCTTAAACCACAACGTCTTACCGAGTCCCTGCTTGCCTTGGAATACCAACAACCCTTCCAGTGATACGCCATCTACCTCGTAAGCAGCTGCCACACACGACAATAACCACTTTCTCATTAACATGTTCTTTAGGACTGTGTCCTCACTTAATACGGTATCGCAGAAATCCGCAATACGACTAACACCATCCCAAGGCTTACTGTTAATCCAACGGGCAACTGGATTAACTTCTTGGGCGATGATCTTCATCGCATCACGGACTCTTTGATGGGGGATAAAATTCTTGATACACAGATTCTCTAACTCAACCAAGTGAGCCTCGTCTTTTAAATCTGCAATGGGTTTAAAGTTGGGGATGTCTATCTCGATTCGTTTCTTGATCACATCGTAATAACAATCAATGCCGTAAGACTTCATGATCGCATGATAGTTGTCAGTGGTTGCCATGATCCTACCTTGGGTTGTTTTCTCAAACTCTATTAGGTCTGGGACATCCACCTTCTTAGTAATCAATTCGCCAGTAACAGCTTTTTGGTCGTTGAAGTCCATACCTTCCTCTGTAGGCATCACAACTTCTGCGTTGGACTTTTGAGCAGCTTCTATAGCCTTTTTCTCTCCGATGCCATTTGCATCATTGTCGGCATAGATAATGAACTCTTTGTCTTGCATTGATTCCATGAACTTTGTATTAATAGACAAGAGGTTGCCTGCATTGAAGCAAACAGCCATTGGAGTCTGTGTGTCTTCAAAGATGGTGGCACAGGTTGCATAGCCTTCACCGAATCCCATCTTCTTTGACTCTTTAATAAGATGCGTGCCTATTAAGAAGAAGCAACCTCCTGTCTTGCCACCAGACAAAAATCTTTTTGATCCGTCTGGAAAGATTGTTTGCAGTGACCACATCTTGCCAGTCTCATCAATGATGGGAATCAGCAGTCTGTCTTTGTGTACTCTTAAATGGTGTGACTTAACTCCCTTACTATCAAGATAAGGATGTGAGTCACAAGGAACAGCGGCATCCCAAATCATTCTGGCTTTCTTTGCTACCTTTAAATGTTTTTGTTCTTGGTCTTGCTTTGCTTGTTCTCTGAATTTTTCAAGAGCCTCGTAGTTAACCTCGGAAGATTTCCGTCCAGATAACTTGAAGTTGTGTGTCTGTCCAGTTCGATAGTCAGAGGCAAATCCAATTGGTGTGCCAAAGTTATCATAGTAAGCATAGTAACCAGACATGGCTCTTTTACCATTGACATTAGTGTAAGCTCTTTGTGGTTTTTCTGGGTTAGGTTCAAGGTTCCCCTCCTTTGGCTCGAAGCCATGTGATTTGAGGAACTCTGTAAACTTCCCCATTGACTCCATGGTCAGAGGTTTTTCGAACTCTCGACCACTCCCTTTAATATTTTTTATTCCCATACTTGCCCTCTCTATGAAACTTCTATATTATGTTATGTTGAATACCTTACAATATACTTTGTTTGGAAACAATTAACAATAATTATTTTTATTGAGGAGAAATAAATATGGCACTTACTATAAAAAATGAGTCCAATGGTGGTGGGTATGAATCTTTACCTGTCGGTCAATACAAAGCAGCTTGCTATCGTATCGTTGATGTCGGCACACACAACGAAACGTATGAGGGAGAAACCAGCAAGCGTCACAGCGTTTTTATTTACTGGGAAACTCCAGACAATAAAATGACTGATGGCAAACCTTTTTCTATCATGAAGCAGTACACCCTGTCATTGAATGAGAAGTCTGCTTTATTTAGAGACTTATGCTCATGGCGTAAAAAGAAATTCACCGATGAAGAGTTGAAAGGTTTTGACCTAACCAACATTCTGGGTTGCACTTGTGAGATTGAAGTGGAACTAACATCTGGTGGTAACCCTAAAGTCACAGCAGTGTATCACCCTGAAGGTGGCGTGCAGAAAATTGCAACAGTTAACGAGCAGTTAGCATTTGATGTTGACGAGTATGCTAAAGACGACAAAAAGATGTGCGATGTATTCTTTAATTTGCCTGAGTGGGTACAAACAAAGATTGATGAATCTTTTGAAGTTGTTGCCTCTAACAAGGCTGAGTCACAAAAGTATGAGAAGAAGGACGGAGAAGACTTCTCATCTCTTGACACCCTAGCCAAGACTGGCTCTGTAAGCGAGGAAGATATCCCGTTTTAACGGTTTGGGCTACTGGATCAGAATATAATTTTCATATTTGATTCTCCAAAAACAAATAGGTTCATTAGCCCTTCTTATTTACCATGGGTGATATTATAGATTTTGAACCACGTTTCGATGTGGTCGTATACCAAGAGGGAGTGTATGAAGATATGCCATTCCCCGAATACAATGAATTGGGTGCGGTTCGTTCACACGACCTGACAGCCATCATGAAAGACCCTTATGCATATAAATACGAAGAGAAGCCAGACAGTGAGGCATCGTTTTTTGTAGAAGGTCGACTACAACATTGTTTGTTTTTAGAACCACATGTCTTTGACGATGAGTTTATCATCGCTCCAAAGATTGACAAAAGAACCAAGGTGGGCAAAGAAGAGTATGCAGACTTTGTTGCTACAGCTGGTGATCGCAGTGTGATCTCTCAGGACTTGTATGACACTTGTGTTGCTCGGTGTGAAGTGCTTGATGCATTTAAACCCAGAGGCGAGGACCAGACTGAACTATCAGTGGTCTTCGATTACTTTGGTCACCTGTGCAAAGCCCGGTTCGACATGTTACAGGACAATGTGATTATTGATCTTAAGACTTGCAGAGATGCCAGTCCACGAGGCTTTAAACAATCAGTCAAGAGTTTTGGTTACCATCAACAGGCAGCTTTCTACCTTGATGCTGCTAGGAACTCTGGCATGACTGAAGTGGATCGCTTTCAGTTCTTAGCAATAGCCAAGACTCATCCATACCCCTATGTGGTGTATGAGCTTGACGCTGAGGCTGTAGAGTATGGCAGATCACTCAATGAGCAAGCGTTAGAGCGTCTGCTCAATTGTAGGGACACTGGGATTTACACTCCATACAATCTGCATAACCAAATCGTTCCAATTAAATTAACAGACTTATAATTGACTAAGAGACTTCCCAAACCCGTTCATGATCATGTGTATTGGGCTACGGAAGTTTCGAAGTTTAACACCCAGAAAGAGAGAGAGGATTTTCTTAAAGGGTATGGCTTTGAAGATAAACGCATCGAGGTAATCACACACTTATGTGTCTACTGGTTACCAAAGCGGATGTACAACCTTCCCAACCGTTTGTTGAATGTGGCATACAAAGATTTGCCAAACGATACAACCAGAACCATGTTCAGGATTGGGATACACAATTTGAGGAATAAAAGATGATAGTAAGATTCACAAGACAGGACTTATCCGAGTGCGAACAAGCGGCTTCATTGCGTTGGCAATTGGCAAGAGCTGCTAAGGTAGCCAATCAAAAGAAGGACCCAACCAGAAGCGATCATGACATTGATCTACTGGGTGTGAAGGGAGAACTGGCAGTAGCCAGAGTTTTCCAGATTGATCATGACATCCACAAAGGTGGCATAGATAAGAACATTGATATGTGGGACAACGATGTGTCCTTTGATGTGAAGGCAACCTTTGCTCAGGGTGGGCATTTAATCTTCAAAGATAAGAAGTTCTTCAAGGCAGATGTAGCTATCTTTGTAACACCTCACGACATACCAGACTCAGTTCATGTAGCTGGTTGGATTGGTCGCAAAGAGTTTATTGAGAAAGCCAAGGACATTGACTTTGGTAATGGCACCTGTCCAGCCATGCATTGTGATGAGCTTAGACCGATACCAGAACTCTGGAAGTTTATGACAATCAGAAGAGTTGGTAGATTACCTAATAAACTTTAGCCTTCAGACTTGGCAGTAATAATAGCACCGTCTACTTCGATATCACTGAACTGAAGTCCACTGATTTGTTCGTCACCGTGTTCAAAGATTACATCTCTAACTAACAACCTAAGCAGTGCGGCTTTCTGAAACAGGTTTAGCCTTGCATAGACTTCGATAATTTCACTGGCGTTCATCTTGCTTGTGTTAATTAACACATCATCTTTCTTTTTAAATAACATAGAATCCTCTCTTAATAATTTAGTTTAACATACCCTGATCTTAATACATGAGCCAGTCGCTCATCGTTGTGGGTTCTTAAAAACCAACCGCCTTTACTATCAGGGTATGAAGATACAATGTCTGGGTATGCGACATCGCTCATGTTGTACATGTCTTGATAATGACATTTGTAAGCATACAAAGCTTGCTTAAAGCTAATTGGTTCCTTGGTCTCCTTCATTATTTTCTCCCTTTGTTTGCCTCTCTTTAAATAGAGATTGCAGTTCACCCCATGTGTATAATTGTTTTGAAACATCGTCCCAGAACATCCCTTTGTAATCTTTAAGTGGCATAATACATTTTTTTATTCATACAATTATTCCAAGCATTTCTATTTATTTTTTTTGGGTACTTGGTATAAAGCAAATCTCGACAATATATAAACTGTTGTTTTTTAGAATATTCAACAGGAGCTAAAGCAAATCCTGTAAAAAAAAATAAAAATATAAAAAATTTAAACTTCATTTACTCTCTGTGGCATACGGTAATTGCTCTGCATCGAACCAACCACATGGATAATTTATTTCCATTCTGTGTGTGGCTTTTTGCGTTTATCAGAATACTCAAACTCCACCCTGTCTTTAAAACCTTTGTGTCTCACTACATGAGGTTTTCCAAGCTCTTCTCTTTGCCAGCCAAAGCTAACAAGGGTGTTTAAATCTTTTTCTTCTTTTAATTTTTTTAGTTGTGTCTCAACAACATCTTTATACTGTGTCATGTGTTTACCTATTGTTTTGGTAAATGATATAGATGATCACTTGAGCCGTCAGTGTAGCCATGGCTAAACTTGTAAGCATCAGTGGGTCCATTCATTTCTCCTTATTAAAATATGTTCTGTTAAATTTACGCTCACAAGCATTGAATGTCAACACTTATGAACACTCTTGTTATGCTACCTCTTCTTCTTGCACTTTTAAGAAAGCTTCAAGTATGCAGATAAGGTCCTGAGCATTTTCTTTTGTAACCTTAAGATCATAGTCTTCACGTTTTGATCTTGTTCTACCCGCTTTGTCTTCAGTAAATATTGTCTGACCGCCACCTATAAACAATGCAAATTTATCTTTATTTTTACCATAATGATCTAACCAATGAGTAGGATTATCATTGCTCCAGCTAACACAAAAAACAGAATGGTTATCGTCTTTCATTTCTCGGTATAAATCGTATTGCCAAGGCTTATCTTTAGATATTTGCTCTTTTACAAATTCTATTTTCTTGTTTTTATCTTCCATATTGTCTCTCCAATGTGTAGAAATCATTTCCTACACACCTATAATAGCAAACTGATTGAAGATTACAACACTTTCTAACACTTATTTAATGTTTTTTTAAGGTGCTATTAAAGTGTTAATATTGTGTTCAAATCTATTATAATTAGGTACAATTCACTTTTAAGCACACAAAGGAGATTGATATGGGTGACTACAATAAGGGATACAGAACCTTAACAGTCGATTTAAAGACATACGAGTTACTAGAGGAGCTTTGCTCTATTGAGAGAAGAAAGAAGATTGATCAAATCCGTTTAATGGTAGAGACCAATCATAAGAAGGTAATCCAACAGCAAGAGGGGGAAGCTGTATAACTTAGGAGGCAGATATGTTGGCAGGACATTTTCCTAGAACTATTGTCGAAGAAATAAGGAACGCACAGCAATCCGATCAGGTTGTTGATGCTATTGGGATTGATAAAGAACTATCAGAGCAGTTGCTAGACCTAGCAAACAGCACACAAAAATCGCCAAAGCTCTTGGCTGAATACTTTATAAAGCTTGGTTTAAATACAATTAAGTTTTATGGGTCAGACGCTAAAGTCCAGTTCGATATAGATAATCTTTAATTAAGTTAAAGAACCAATCCCAGAACCTCTCATCATTTGGCGTTCAGCCAATTCTCTGTCCTTGGGGTTAGGCAGTATTGTCTCAGATAGCATTTGCTGTGGAGTGATTGCATTAGCTGGTGGAACCAGTGGCATGTCTGATGGTTGGAAGGAAGCAAGCATTTGATCTAACCGACCACCAATCTGTTCATTGTTTTGAGTCTGCGGAATAACTTTATCGGCAACAGAAGAGGGGGTAGATTGCCTAAAACTTAATTCATTTTTTACTTCCGCAGGTTTTTCTTGTTCTGAAGAAGAGTCTTGGTATGGGATAGGCTCTACAGACTCTTGTGTGAGACCATTCAACATAGCCCTAACCTCATCTCTGATTTCAGGATTTACTTCGCTAATTTGAAATAATCTTCTTACATGTTGACCAAACGAAGTTGGATCGTAAACTGATTTTTGCACACCATCAGCAAACCACTTAACCATGTCTTTGTTTGTAAATAACTTTGCAGTAGCATAAGGAGCGATTAAAGCGGTTAAGCCATATTCAAAACCTTCGCTACCAGCTTGAGGTATAAAGTCTGCTGCAATTGGTGCCAGCATTCCCATGGTGTATGCAATTCTTGCAGTGCCTGATGGATTAGCCATAGATGATGCAGACTCTCCAATTCTATTGATAACAAAAGTTAAATTGTCTAACTCAGGGACTAAGTCTTGATAGTTTGTACCCTTAAACAAAGCTTCTTTAGCTTCTTTGCTTAATGTATTCCAGTTTCTTAAAAAAGTTTTAGGAGAAAATCCCATTTCAGTCATATACTCGGCACCTTCTTTGGCTACGCCCTCGGCACCTAATTCTGCCATAGTTGCAACCCCTGCATTTGGCATACCCATCTTTCCAAGCATATATCCAGATAAAGCATTAAACTCTTCATCGGTAAAGTTTCTTCTTAGTTTTCTGATTGCCTCACCGCTTTGTTTTGTACCGCTCAAAGCAAATTGCAATGCACTTGTTACATCTTCCTGACCCTTGATCAACAACTTGTCTATAAAACGCATGTCACCACCGGGTCTCATGTTCTTGTGAACAAAATCATTTACAGATTTATAGGCGTTAAAAGCGTCTGGATTTTCTGATCTTGCAACCAACTCATCTAAATCTTTAGAAACATACCCATACAATTCTTTTATTCTTGATTGTTGGTTGTTTAATTTTGCACCAGCAGATTCCCATGAACCCAAGTCTTTGCTTAAAGATGTTCTAAATTCTTTTAGCGTTTTAAAATCAAGAACGCCATCTTTTGAATCTTGTAAAACTTTTTGTGCAAGAGCAAGAGCAGGTTCGTTTGTACTTTTTGCAGTAGCCTTTGTAGCCTCGGCTAAATATTTTTCTACAAACCTTACAGTGTTTGGAGCGGCAGAAACCAAGGTTGATGGCATGAATGACTCGACTTCTCTGTACATATCATTGACTTTTATGTCGTAATCGCTCTTTGATCTTTGAGCCGCATCCATGGTCTTTCTTGCAACTTCTTCTGTTGTGCCAATAAACCCATATCTTTCGGCTAATTTCCTAGCGGCATTGTCGATTTCTTTAATAGTTTGAGATGCATTGTCACGCATGATCTTTGTTGATGTTGGCAGACTTGCTAAAGCAGACTCAAACAATTGAATCATTGGGTTGTTGGTCACTTGACCAAGGCTAGGTGCGGAAATTCCCAAGCCCTTCATACTATCAAAAGTAGCCTTCGCTCCTCTCGATAAGGCACCCGTCATGTATCTTACTGGTCTGCCAGCTACAAATTTAAGACCCTGAAATAATTTAGAGGTTACTGGACCAGCAACCGCATTTATTCCACCAGTGACTCCAAAATCTGAAAATCTTTCAAGCCCAGTACGATTGTCTTCTGTCTCGCCAAAGTAATCTAAAATTCCAATGTAGGCTTCCCTTGCTGTTGCAGCTCCAAGCCCTTCTCCAAGCATAAATCCAGTGGTTGCTGTAACAGGACCGCCCGGCAATCCAGCAATACCTCCAGCAATACCACCGCCAATTGCCCCAGCTGTTTCAGCTAATTCGGGACCAACATCAACAACGTCTCTTAGTGACGGTGCTGGAATTCCAAAAATTCTAAAATCTTCATCATGAGTAACATACTCTCCATTCTCATTTTGATAAACAAAATTACCTCTTCCAAATTTTGAAACTCCGTCTTTTGAATCAAATACTTCTACAGGTAGTGCGTCAGGATAAAATTTTCTCAAAGTATTTAATTTATCTTCTTTTGTTTGTGCAGCTGACACAGCGGCTCTTACATTTGCAGGAGAGCCAACCTTGGTGTCTACTTGGTTTGATAGTTCTTGGTCAGACAATAATTGCAACAAATCATTTGTATAATTTTCTGACCCATCGTTTGAACCAGCACCAAGCATTTCAAGCAATACCGAATCAGGTAAATTATTAAAACTATTACTCATTCGATTATAATGCCTCGGTTAATTAATTCTTTTCTAAGCTCGGGGTTAGTTTCCGCTCTTTTTATTAATTCTAGTTTTGCCGTTTCTACTGGGTTATTTGTAACAGTGTCTTTGTATGCATTTCCTGCCTGTATCTTCATTGATTCAACACCTTTTTTTCTCGTCTCTTTTTTTTGTGCTATGGTCGCAGGGTCATCCCCAACAACAGGAAAGTAAATCATACTTAGTGATTCTACCTCATGCTCTGCAATAGCCGCACCTGATTCATCCCTTAACTGTGCAAGCAAATAATTTCTTTTGGCTTGCTCGTACTGTTTATACTTTGGGCTGGTTAAGAATCCTTCAAAAAGTTTTGGAATAAAAGGAGCATTCTCTATTGCAATATCTTTTGCATTTACTGGGTTAAAACCTGAATCCTCTATCGCATTTAAAATTTCGTTTGCTGCAACCATTCTGTTTGCAAATGCAGCACTTTCTCTCTGAGATGTTTCAAACGGAGATTTTGTTTTTTCCGCACCAGCAATAATAGGTGACCTAATCCCTGTATCTTGTCCGCCAACTGGAATGTTAAACTCAAAAATTTGTTCTTGATTTTCCATATTATCTTGCTTCCATTATTCCTGTGGCTTGATTATATGTGTATGACTTTCCGCCAGACACAAAACTACCATCTGCTTGTAGGATGTACGTTGAATATTTTAAATCAGGAAAAGCGTCCCCAACTTTTAGTGTAACTTTCTTTTCCCCAGTAGGAGCAGGGACAACTCCCTCTAAATTCATCCCCGGAGTAGTTACAGGCAATGCACCAGATTCTGTTTGAACTATTTGAGTGTTAGGCTTGGTTACTAACTCATACATAATTGCATACTCGGGAGATGCTACTATCTTTGGGTTATTTTTGTTGGTCATGATAAAATTTGCAGCCTGCTCAAATGGAGTCTTGCCACTAAAAAGTTTACTACCAGCGATTTGTGCTTTTATTAAATTTTCAAATTCCATTTCCGCTAACTTTGATCTAAGCTCGTAATCTCTTGCTTTTATTTTTTCACTTGATGCCACAGCCATGGTCATTAGAGTGTCTGACATTTTTTGTCTTGCTACATCTTTTTTTTTATTAGCTTCGTTAAATATTTCAAAACCGTATCCAAGCCCTCTTCCAAGGGTGGGAAATTTTTCTGATTGTGAGGCAAATATACCTTTGGCTAACGCACCCGCCAAATCATAAAAACTTTGTGGCTGTGTTTGCGGAAATAGTCCCTCGTATTCTTTTGCCTTGGCTCGAATATCTGACACGCTGAAAGGAGTTTCTTTGATGTTCCCAACGGTTTCTATATATTGATCAGCTAAACTTTTATTCGCATCTGGAATGTCAGCCAAGTCAATTGATCCTGCTGGAGCATTGTTTAACATTTGTTCGAATTCACTGACACCACCACCTTCTTGGTAGCCCATTAACGATGATAAGCCTGTTCTACTCATAGGCATATTAACTTACCTTATATTGCGGTGGGTTCATGAAATTTCCAATTCCACTCAATGCGGATAATCCAGTTGCCAAGCCCGTTGAGAAAGGTGATGGCGGAACGCCATAAGTTGTACCAATCTGGCTGAATCCTGCTGGAACGCTTTGTACGAATGGTAGCAATGATTGCATTTGTTGCATCGGAGCTTGCTGTTGCATAAGAGCATTTTGTCTTGCAGCATTGAGTTGGTTTTGTTGTTGTCCTTGTGTCATTTGACCTAAGCCCAGTTGTCTTTGTATGTCTGCTTGAGCAGATTGTTGAGCTTGACCACCAAGACCAGCGTAAGCTTGTCCTGCTCCGAATTGTCCTGCTTGTCTCGCTCCTGCCAAAGAACCAAGCCCTTGAGCCAGTCCTTGTTGTGCTTGTTGTTGTCTGCCGAATTCGCCCATGGCTGTTTGTTGTGCTTGTTGAAAACCTTGGCTTCTTAGTCCGCCTAAAGCTTCCCCTAAGCCTCTACCGAGAGCCTCAGTGCGTTCTCCAGCACCTAACCTAGCTCTTGATCCAAAGGCTGATTCACCGCCTCTAGCGATGTCAGAAGCTCTGGCTGATATGTCGCCTTTGGCTCCTTGTTCTAAGATATCTCTTCTGACCTGATCAATAACTTGTTCTTGATACGGGTCCATGTATTGTTGATAAGAGCTTGGGTCGTACTCAGCACTTGCGTAGTCTCTTAATGCTTGTTCTGACTCACCTAAGCCACCGAATAAGCTTTCTAAACCTGAGCCATAAGCCTGTTGAGATTGCTGTAAGTAAGGGTCTTGAACACCAATCTTTTCTCTGGATAAATTAATAGCCGCCTGTTGCTCAGGAGAGAGTCCTGCAACTTGTTCTGGCACAACGATTGGATTGCCTTGCTCGTCATAAAAAGTCTTCTCAGAGGCTCTGAATGCTTGTTGCATAAAGCCCGGTGAGTAGCTTGAAGTACCCGGTATGCCTGAACCAAAGAATAATTCTCTGGTGGTTGGGTCTAGGGTTCTAAACTGTTGCTGAATGTCTGTTGCGATTGGCTCTGCCATTATGCTACCTTACCAAAGTGTTCCATTAATTTGTACATAACTCTAGTTCCTGAATCCCTACTCGGGTCTCCATTTGGAGTTAGGGTTAGTATGCCATTGTTGTCGTTAATGTTAAATGATCCCGCACCTTTAACAGCTTTGGCTGTCATGACAAACTCTCCATCGGAAAGCATTGCAGGAATGTCGTCTGAAGTCTCAGTACCCGGTCCATCTATTTGCCCGTCTTTAACAGGAAAGTTTTCAATGTTGATAGTAGCATCCATGTCACCGCCTTCAGCCATGGCGACAGTGCCACCTTGGTTAAAGTATTGAACTCCGCCACCGTAATTGTATCTTGGCATACCGCCCATACTAAGGTTCATGATGCCACCTTGAGCTGCCATGCGTGGTGAACCACCACTTAAAGCTGGCATGCCTTCAGGGTTTAGACCGTACTCAACTCTGGATGGAGAGCCTTCGCCTGCTTGTCTAGCCATCTCAGCAGCTATGTTGTATCTGCCTAACTGGTCCATTTGAGTGAGTGGAGTTAAAGGTACGCCTTTTTGGTCTTTGGCTTCTTCATAAGCTAGCTTACCAATTAAACCCGCAAGTCCTGCTATGCCTAATTTTCCCATCATGCCCATGCCACCTTGGTCATTGTTAGCAAAAAGACTGCTACTAGAAGGGTCTGTTTGTCCTTTTAATGTGTCTTCTATTCCTTTTATGAAAGACGGGGTTTTGGTTCCGCCAATAAAACTACCACCTTGTAATGCTTTTATTTCTTCATCAGATACAGGCATTCCTGTTTTGGTGTTTATGTATCCTTGATTAACTGGGTCGTACTGTATTTCTTCAGGCAAAGGTTGTTCACCGCCACCAAGCAAACCAAAGTATCCACCCAGTTGATCGTCTTTGTATGTGCTGGCAATGTTTTTACCATATTGCAGTGGGTTAAACTTACCATCAACTGAGCCTATGTTTTTCAAAGAATCCATAAATCCTGCATCAGCACCAAAGTTTGCTTTGCCAAGATTGCTTATAGCACCATCTTTGCCAAACACCTTTTGAGAGCCACCTGCCATAACAGTCATGAGATCACCAATGCCACCTTCACCTTTACCTATGTTATAAACCGACTCAGCTTTGTTGTATATGATTGCGGGTGCTTGCCAAGGACCGGGTACCACTGCGGCTATCTTAGCCACTGGTTTTAAAACTTTTCTTCTTAATTTTTGGAAAGCAGAGCCAATACCAAATTCTTGCAGACCAGTTTCAGGGTTGATAGAGGCTATGCCACTAATTTGTCCTGTGGTATCTACAATTCTGGAATCTGGGTTAATACCCATTTCTATCATGGTTTGGTCTAAACTTTGTGCGGCTTGTGGGTTAGCCTCTAATACTTCTGCTGGTATAACTGCCTCACCTTCAGATAAATGACCCAAAGTAGTGTCATTCATTCTGCCTGTCTCAACGCCAAGTTGTAATAGTGGATTGCCAGATGTATCTACTTTTTCTTTAACTGCGAATTTAAGTAGCTCATTAATGCCTTCAGCATCAGAATTCGACATTGCACCTTTGGGTGCTAGGTTATTTACTTCCATCAAGAATGAATCTATGTCCATTCCCGTTCCCATCTCATTAATAATTTGTTGTTGTGCTTGGCGAGATATGTCTGAGTCTGCTGGGTTGCCTAATATGACATCGACTTGCTCACCGAAACCCATTTCCACAAGTGGTTGCATTGGGTTGGAAGGCACAGCGTTCATAACCATATCAGATTCTCTGTCAGACATAACGCCTGAGCCTAGAGTGTCTCTTTTTGGCATCATATCCATTAAAGGACTGCTTGCACTAAAAGAAGGTTTGCCATTGTTAAAATTCATGTTTGCTTGTAACAATGGAAGGGAATCTTGATTCCTCATACCGTCCATGTCTGTTAGAAGATTTTGCACTCTGTCTGTTAAATTTAGTTCTGCCATATTAACCTATTGTAACTGTTACGGAGCCAACGGCTCCTATTCCACTCACGCCACTCAAATATGTTTGGTGACTGTATAAATCACGAAAAGCATTCCCGTCATACGCTTGGTGAATCTCTAGTGTCGTATTAAACACTATGTCACCCGCTATAAAGTTCAGTTCACCTAATTCGGATTGGTTGAACTGCGGGGTCCGATTTGGATCGAACTGTCCTAAGTTTAACTCAAGTATCCTGACTAATCTATTAAAAATGTCAGGACTAACTTCATCTAAAGCCTGCGGTAACCTAGTCGGTAATAGCTTCGCCATTATCTTTGACCATCAGGCTGTATATACATTCTAGTATATCCCAATCTCCATTGCACGCCCAGTCTGTTTCCGTTAGATGCATCGTCATCACTTTGTAGCCTAATAACTGCTTGTCTTGCCCTAGCCCTAACATTAAGTTCGTCAGTGTTGTTTGAAATATCTTTGGTTACTTTGGTTGTTAAACTTTCAGCTGGGTAGTTTCTTGTTTTTATTTGCATGTTAATTAACGGCACGCCACTGGCTGTATTCTGACCGTAAAACTTAATGTCTGGAATAACCTTGCTGATAAAGGCAAACTCGTTGCCGTCTTGCAAATCAAAGTCTGAGCTTTCAATAAATACATTGTCCATAGGCGAACCGTCAGCGTCTTGTCCCGTTTCTTGGTTGTATAAATAGCCACTGAGTGTAGCCAAAGGTTCTTCAAAAACATCTTCATCTACCCAAGCAGTTCTAACTAACTCGCCAATGCTCCATGTGTTTTCTAAATAGTTATATATAACGTAGCGTGATATCTCGCCAGTTGAATCTTGTGTTGATGGATAGAACCACCATACTTCGTTAAATTGTTTATTGGCAATAGCAAAGCATTTGTATGCTTGAGATATGTCTAGGTTTTGTTGCACATAACTTAGCACGGTACATTCTAGTCTTTGCACACTACCGTTGTAACGATAGAAGCCATCCTCAGCCATCCAGTAAACTCCGCTTGGTGCATTAATGGCAACATTAGGAGCTAACATGCCTGTGCCTTGGCTAATTAAATTAACAGCAAAAGTTAAGGGTGGTCCAACAAACTGTATAGAATACAAGGCTTGATCTGTCCACACCAAAGTTTCTTGCCTTGATCTAATGCCACCAATAATTTCACTTCCAACAGACAGTCTGACAGAGCCAGCCGTGTTGGTTGTTTGTGGCTCCCATTCGGTAATGCTCTCTTGATCAGAAAAAGCCACAAGCATTGGGTCTAAAGTTCCAGTTCTTGCGGTGCCTGCATCATTAATTGCGTCTGCCCCTAAAACAAATACATGTCTGTCTGTTTCTGACACGATAGACTGCAAGCCTACGGTTGGAGCTAAGTTAGCCCCTGATAAAGAAGTAATGTTGACAGCCCTTGTGCTGGTACCATCGGATGTATTCCAATAGTAAATAGCCCCGCCTCTTGGGTGGAGAATTAAATCTTCACCGAAGTTGTCCGATGACCAGAGTCTTAATTGATTGGTAAAAGTTAAAGAGCTAGCAGAACCATAAGCGTTAATACCCCATGCATCAATGCCCCATCCTGTAGATGAGATGTAAGTGTTTAAGCCTGTGTTAAGTTGATAAGCACCGACAGTGCTACCACCACCATTGCCCGAATCGCCAGCAGCTGCTAGCACAGGATCGCCACTAGTATCTTTGGCTTCAATCGTATAAGAGTTAGCGGTTACAATGGTTGCTATTTGATATTCTTGGTTAAGCACTGGGGCAGTAATATTGCCACCCAAAGAAACTGCACCTGAAAAAGTTACAAAGTCGTTTGCTACTGCACCATGTGCAGTATCACTCACAGTGATAGTAGCATCTCCATTGCCAACCTTAGCAAAGGTTACATCGCCTGCTGAGGTTGTAAGTCTGATAGGGGTAATGTCATAGAAACCACTGCCTTCTTTGACATAAGCCTTAAGGTTGGTTCCTAAAAATAAAAATTTAGTTCCTGCTAATGAAATCCATGGAAATAGATTTCTGCAAGTGCCTAAAAAAGTTTGAGTTGTGTTTTTTGCCCAACCGCCAAGCTTTTCTACAAAGCCTTTTCTGAAGCGTATAAGCGATGAGTCGAACCAACCACCTGCGTTTGTGTAATCGGTTCCTTCTCTATTTATTCCTGATTTAAACTGAAACTTTGCGTATGGCATGTTTCATTGCTATTAAGCGATTCGAATAATAGCTGTAGAAGCGGCTGCGGCTGGGAATACAATTGTAAAGTCTCCAGCGGTAGATGTTTTATCGCCACCAAAGTCAATGGTTGCAACTGATGGGTCTCCTGAAGCAGTATCGTTGTAAATCATGCATCCTCTAGCAGTAATAGTAGCTGTGCCAAAAGTTAAATCAGCAAAGTCAGTAAAACCAGTGGTTCCTGAGCTTGTTGGGTTAATGTTGGTTAAAGCCGATCCGCCAGAAGTATAGTTAGTACCAGACGCTTGACCAGTAGTGGTAAAAGCAGTGGTAGTCGCACCTAATGTTGCTGAACTTGTGTACAAAGCCAGTTTAAAAGAATTTCCGCCCGAAGCCAAAAAGTTATGTTTTGCTTCTAGTAGTTCTTTTTTAAAGCTAGTTGTAAGTGTTGATGTAATTGCCATAATTATAGTTTCCTAATTAAATCAGCAGATTCTTTAAAGCCTGCTTTTTCTAATTGATTATTAATTGTAATCCTATCAGATTTTATAGCATTTTGCATATATTGTTTAATAACTTTTTCAATATTGTCTTTAAACTCATTGACCTGATTTTTTACTTGATCAGGAGCATCATCACTTATAGCGATAATTCTGTCTATGCACCTTTCAGCCCAAAATTCTACAGGGTGTCCACCTTCGTTTGTTGTGTGGACTTCTATGTTTCCTAAACTCGTTAAAGTTGTATCTTGTATCATTCTACCACTCCTTTGGCTCTACTGGGCTAGTTTTATCATCGTGCCTACCAATTAGTTGTGGCTCAATGGGTGCTTTGCTTACAGACAGTTGGCTCATCTTTCTTACTATCATTTTTTTACCGTCCATTAATGGAATCAATGGGTCTTTAAGTCTGTGATAGCCATAAAGCTTTTCACGAGTTTCAACGCATGTATCTAGCAATGTTGACGACCCTGCAACGCCTACCTGCATGTCTGCATGCATGCACTTAGACAGCCAGAACTCTACACAAGCTCTGCCAGACTCTGCAAAATGTAAATTGCCTTTGTAAGTAAAATCCACTCCATATATTTTTAAAGTTCCGACCTTGTTCCACAAAGCAAAAGCAATAGCGTAAGCCACGGTGTTGTTGAGGTAGCAACAGTTTAAGTCAGCAACAATTTCGTCAATTGGATACAGCACCAAGTTTTTAGCTCTTGCGTCTAACTCGCATGTGTATATAGGTTTGTCGCCTGTTGTAAGCATTCTTTTCATGCCTGTGGTTTGTCCACCTGCATCATCGGTATCTAAAAACCTAGATGGTGGGTCCATCATGAATGTTCTATCGTGATATATAACTGAGCCTACAGCGTTTATGCCCCAAACCTCGTCAAAGTTATCGCCATGTGATGCGGCTAAGTTATAGTCAAACCAGCTTCGACCTAAGCCAACAATGGCTACAGTCTTGCCTTCAAGTTTTTTTATTGGTTTCATTTTTCTCCTCTCAAAAAGAAAATTAAGTTACATTAATTCTAAGCGAATCATACCTCATTTCGTCTCTTGTATCTCTGCCTTCACCTAGATTTTTCAACCTACCTAGCGACTCTTTAAACTTAGATTCTAATATGCCGATTTCTGCTTGAGGCAGTTTTAAAAATATTGCACCTTCAACCAAACAACCGTATAGAAGCGTGTCAGGTGCTTCGGTTGATAGGTATGTTGTGTTACTGACCCCATTATAATCAACGGTAGCATTGGTTATAGACTTTGGTCTAGCCAAATAATGTAGCTCCATGTCATAAGCTTGATCAGGTACTGGAGAAACCTCAAAACTTGATTGGTCAAAGATGGAATAATACTTTGGTTTTCCTGTAGCAGAAGTGCTTGAAGAATATTCTTTAATAAAAGAATTATGTTTAAAGTCTAAATAGCTATAGCTTCCATCGTCAATAACGGCTAAAGAAAAACTTCCTAGCCAATCAGTAGGGGTGTTTAAAAATCTTTGACTTGCAGTCACGTTGCCCGATACATTTTTTCTTTGATCTGGCAGTTGAACAACTTTAAATATTCGCTCTTCTGCTTGCGTAATGAATGTATTAAGTTGGCTAACAAAGGTATCTTCATTAGTCTCAAGATAATCTTGAACGGCTGTTTTTAATGTTGTTAGTGTAAAGCTCATGTGTTTGTTACCGTGACTGTGCCTAATGCGGATTCCAATGCATTAGGAATTGTAAGTGCTGTTCCTATTATACCCAAATCCCAGTTTGTATAAACTGTAAAATTGCTAGGTACTACGCTTGTGTCAACCCTTGGGTCTTTAATAGCCTCTGGGTCAACTATCCTTGTTTTTCGATCTAACTGTGGATGCTTTGGCTCAAAACATTCTGGACACGTTTTATAGCCATTCCATTCTTTTTTTAAATCTTTTAGACCGTATCTAAAGCCACATCTGTCGCAGATACCGTAAGCATTTTTCTGCGAAGCGAAAGCCATTATGCGTGGTCGTAAGCCCTTAGATCAGGGGTTGCCCTAAATGATGCTCTGTCTTCATCTTGACTTAAAGCTCTTTCAAACTCTTCTTCGTAAAGTTGTTTTAACATGCCAGTTCTTTCGGGAGATTTTTTTAAAGACAGATAGTAAGCCAATCCAGCACTTAAACATGGATAGAACCTAAAAGGCATTTGCAAGGTATCGGTTGATGCGTCTACATCATCCATTCGCATAATTCTGTTTACATAAAGAACATCTGTTGAGTTTTCAGGTGTGTTGTAAAGGTAAATGGTTGGGCTTATTTGCTTGTCTACAAAATATTGAGACGGTCTGCCTTGTGCTGTTTTATCTGGAACAGCGGCATACTCGCTTCTTGATATTTGATTCATTTGTAAATCGCTTGGTGTACCGTTGGTTGTTCTTCTGATGAACGCATCTAGCACATCAATAACAGCCGTTGGATTGGTTGCATCCAAGCTGTATGAACTTGTGCCTTGTGTTAGAGCGATAGATGTTTGTGAAATAGTCCACTGGTTAAGACCACGGTTAGCCCACTCAGCCAACAAAAGATTTAAACTGCGTTTTGCGGTTTTAAGATCGTATGCTGTTCGTAGCTCAAGACCGCATCTTTCGAATGCCTCTTCTATGTATTCAGCTACATCTAGCTCAAAATTTTTAGAGCCTGAAACTGCCATATTATCTTACTATCTCAGCACCCTGTCTTGATCTTCTGTTGTTTGATGCACCTGCACAAACGCCACC
>Ga0070748_1000463_pt1 | contig 19890 bp, 12 predicted proteins | sample VirMetDEL_Nov_12_FD_77015 | JGI IMG/M metagenome (GOLD analysis project Ga0070748, IMG submission 77015) | Aqueous microbial communities from the Delaware River and Bay under freshwater to marine salinity gradient to study organic matter... | ecosystem: Environmental > Aquatic > Marine > Coastal... | reverse complement strand
GTTGCTGCGTTTAAAACGTTCTCAACAGCCTGCTAGGCAAATCTAACTACTCCTTAGGGTGCAGTAGAGCGATCAAACACTCAACTGCATTGAAAAACATACCAAAGCGCATATAAAAAAACCTGCCAAATATTCACTTGGCAGGTTTTAATAATCACTTACTTGTTCAACCCTAGATTGCAGGCAAATTTAAAAACCCATTACAACTTATCGAATGAGTCCGTAATTAAACAGTCAACACGGCGCGCATCGTATTCCACCAAGGGCGCAACATCGTGCGGCTGGATGATATTTTTTGCCGCTGCATCATTGGCCAGCTCTTCCGTAGTGGCACCGGAAATTTTGCCGCTGTTTTTGGCTTTCAAGAAGCTGTGCCATACAGGGCCAAGCGCCAATAACTTTTGGAAAGTAGATTCGACGCGGCCGAAGGCATCGTCTGCCTGATGGCTCACATGGAGATACTGCCCCAACATTTGACGTACAGGGTTCTCTTCCATAATGAGGTCGCCCAATTCGCGGATCAAATCGTCATTGGGCTTATGCACTATGGTGCCGTAAGGCATGGCGATAAAACGAATTATTTTCGCGAGCCATTTTAGCGGAAAGTTCTCCGCAAAATCGCGCAGAGCTTCTTGCGCAAGATAGAGCGAGCGATGCAGTGCATACTCGGCATGTGCATCTTCAGCGCGGGTACGCGGGTGCGCGGAATGGAACTTCAAGATTGAACAGGCAATAAACAATTGACTGTGCACATCGCCCAAGCGCGCCGATAAAAGCTCACGTCGTTTAAGATTGCCGCCCAAAATACCCAGCGCAATATCTGACATAGAAGCCAAGGCAGCACTTAATAGATTGATACGCTGATACCAGCGACGGCTAAAGTCATCGGCATTGGCGGGCACACTGCTGAAACGGCCCCCCACAAAACCAAGCAACTTAGTGCGCAGCAGGTTGTTCACTATGTGGCCAAGATGACTGGTAAAGAGCTTATCGAACTTTTTAATGCCCTCTTCCTGATCGTCCAATTGCATGGCTTGCATTTCTTCGAACAAGAATGGGTGGCAACGCATTGCGCCCTGGCCAAAAATCATCAGTGAACGAGTGAGTATGTTTGCACCCTCAACGGTGATGGCCACAGGTACGCTGTGATAGGACGCCACCAAAAAGTTGCGCGGCCCCTTTTGAATAGCGCGGCCACCGACTATATCCATCGAGTGTTCTACCGATTTACGCATCAGCTCAGTCGCATGGTATTTCGCCATAGCGGTCATGACCGAAGGCGCACCAGTCTCCAAGCCTTTGGTCACAAATTGACGCATGGCTTCGAGTGCATAACCACTGGCCGCGATTTCAGCCGAGGCTTCTTGGACACCCTCAAACTTGCCCACTTCCATATTGAATTGACGGCGAATACGCGCATAGGCGCCCACCATGCGGTAGTTCATTTCGCCGCTGGCGGTAGAGAGCGCAGGTAGAGAAACGCCGCGACCCGCGCCCAAGCATTCGATCAGCATGCGCCAGCCTTTACCGGCCATGGCGGCACCGCCAATGATCCAGTCAATCGGGATAAATACATCGGTACCGTAAATTGGCCCATTCATAAACGGCGAGCCAGGATTGTGGCGCTTGCCGATCTCTACGCCGGGGTGATTGGCGGGAATCAAAGCACAGGTAATACCGTATTCTTTTTTGTTCGCATCGCCTAACAAACCATCGGGGTCGTGCAACTTAAACGCTAGACCAACCACGGTTGCCACGGGAGCGAGCGTGATCCAACGTTTACTGAAAGTCATGCGCAGGCCGAGTACTTCTTGGCCTTCATGCATGCCTTTGCACACAATACCTAGGTCGGGAATTGAGCCTGCATCGGACCCCGCTTCCGGGCCGGTTAAACCAAAACAGGGAATCTCGGTGCCCTTCGCTAAACCGGGCAGCCAGCGCTGACGCTGTTCTTCGGTGCCGTACTTAACCAAGAGTTCGCCAGGGCCGAGGGAGTTAGGCACCATCGCGGTTACTGCTGCCGTACCTGACCGGCTGGCAATTTTGCTCATGATGCGGCTTTGGGCATAGGCACTGAAATGACGACCACCATATTCAGTGGGAATAATCAGGCCAAAGAAGTTTTTATCTTTTAAGTATTGCCAAGCTTCCGGCGAAAGATCTTTGCGGTTATTTTGAATATCCCACTCGTCGAGCAGTTCGCAGAACTCGCTAACTTCCACATCGAGGAACGATTGCTCTTCGGCGGTGAGTTGCGGCAAGTTGATTTGCGCAAATTCATTCCAATCGGGCTTGCCGCTGAAAAGGTCTTTTTCCCACCAGGTGGTGCCCGCTTCAATTGCCTCGCGTTCGGTAACGCTCATAGCGGGCATAGATTTCTTGAGCACACTGAATACGGGCTTAGTAAGCACGGCACGGCGGATAGGTGCCACATTCAGCACCAACATAACCGCGACCAGCGGCACGACCAACCACACAGATAACAAACTGGGCGCTATAACACTGAGCAGCAACCAGGCCACAATAACCACTGAAGAGGCCGCAGAGAGCGCCACTTGGCGGTATACGAGCACGGCCACCAAGAGCCAAAGCACTATAAGAGCGAGCAATAACATGATGTATAACCTCTGATATTTCTATTGTTGTTCTGATGCGGATGGTTAATCTAAATTCACTGCTTTAAAAAAACCTACCCTTAACCTTAGCCTATTCTGTCTGAGTTGGGGGGCTTTCCTAACGCTTACAAGTGCAGACTATAGATCCCGCCCTAGCACCACTGGGACATAAACCGCCGGTTCACCGCTTGCAGGCCATGAGCGCCACCTCATGCTCAGCCGCAGCCAAAGGCTGCGCATCGATCAATTCTAAACGGCTATCGGTTAAATCGCTGAGCGGCACCTCTAGTTCATTCACACTGAGTACACCGCTCTCACTGTTAAACATAAAAATACCTTGATCGGTGTGCATGACCGCTTTAGCACGCACGCAGTGTAGACCCGTCATCCAACCAAACAGCTGATTAAAATCAAACTGTATCTGGGGCTGGATCATCCACCCGCAGGCGAAATGCCCCTGCCCTTGGCTTTCGCGACGCACAAACTCTTGCTCCGCCGCCAGCTGATGCTTGTTGTTGTAAAGCTCCGCCTTGGGCTCTAAGCGATTACTGTTTCCCGCCCCATTGTTGCTGTGATGCCCTGGGTTTTTAACGCTATGAATGGCGCGCGGCAGGTCTAACCAAGCACCATCTAACGCCCCCTGAGTCACAACGTGTAGCTCAGGGCCCTGCACATACTGCTGAAACAGGGCCAGCTCCTCTTGGTTGCAAAGGTCGGCTTTATTCGCAACCAATACATCCGCAACCGCTATCTGATCCTGAAAATTAGCATTGCCGGTGTAGCGCTCATCGCGCAATTTGCGCGGGTCCACCAAGGTAACTGTCGCGCGCAAATCGAGCACTGTGTCGTAATACTCACCGGTCAAGCTGGCGATGATTTCTTCCGGGTGCCCCAAGCCTGTAGGCTCTATTAAGATACGATCCGGCTTGGTGGTGGCGATCAACATGTTCAGCGCCATTTTCATTGGCAAGCCGCCAACGCAGCAGATGCAGCCGCCAGGTACTTCGCGCACATGGGCATTGGTACCCTGCAAGAGCGCGCCATCTATACCTATCTCTCCAAATTCATTCACCAAAACCGACCAGACTTCAGCCTCTGGTTTATGCGCCAATAAATAGCGAATCGCCGTGGTTTTACCCACGCCCAAAAAACCCGTGATGATGTTGGTAGGAATGAGCGCGCGCGGCGCTGACGGTATGGTGTGAAGCATGCGGGTTTCCTAGATATTTATAACAAGAGAATGAACGCCGTTCGGCAAGCCTCGGCATTTTACACATCTACGGCGTAGCAGCCTGCCAGATATCTTCTTTTACCGATATCGCACCGCATCTAAGTAAGCACACGCTGAGCGCACACCGGCGCCATAAGGCTATAGCGCCGCTCCAAGATTGGCTGCCGGCTAGTTAGTTCGTCACTTTTTGTAACCGATTGCATGCCTTCAACAACAATCAATGTGGCGCGAAAAACATCTTAAATTGCCTGTAAAAAAATAAGGCAGATTGCACCAAAATATTTTAATGTAATAAAATCAATTAGTTATGTTATAACTATCTGAATTAAGTGTATTTGGCAATACGATCACATTAATAATTTAACCCATAAAAATATGTCACTTAAATAATTATCCGTATAAAAAGTTTGAAAATGTAAACGATTACATCTAGGATTGGCCTCTTCTTGAGTAAGCCAAAAGGTATTTATTGGCGGAGGTATTCAAGAGTGAATCAGCACCAAGGAGTGTCGATTCGATCGTCAGTAGTCGGTAATGAGCGCATAAGTACGCAGCGCCTAAGGCGAAAGCAACAGGCCTACAGGTTGCGGCCCCCGCTTTATGCACCTTGTTCACTCACTAACTGCCATAAAAATCACTGCTAGATGAGGAAGCATCATGAAACGCACCATAAGTTTTAATAAAAAATTGCTGCCGGGCCTAATTGCCACCTGCGTGGCGACCAGCGCCTTTGCACAGAGCGAAAATATTGAAGAGGTTATTGTTTCCGGTATTAAGGGATCTCTCAATCGTTCCGTAGACGTAAAACGTAATGCGGCCTCGGTGGTTGATGCCATTAGCGCTGAAGACATTGGTAAACTGCCTGACATTACCATTGCCGACTCCCTGCAGCGTGTGAGCGGTGTACAAATTCGCCGCAGCGCGGGCGAAGGCTCAACCGTAAACGTGCGCGGCTTGCCACAGGTGAGCACCCTCTTGAACGGCGAGCAATTTATCAGTGCCGGTTCCATCACCACCGTACAGCCTGATTTTGCTGATATCCCCGCTGAATTACTGTCTGGCGTTGATGTGATCAAATCTGCCGAAGCCAAAACCCTATCGGGCGGCGTTTCAGGCACCATCAACTTAAAAACCCGTCGCCCCTTAGACTTGGATGCAGGCTGGACCTACGCAGGCTCCATCGAAGGCACCGACGGTTCCTACACCGATGATATGGGCAAAAAATTATCGGCCTTCGCCGGTTTTAATAATGAAGACTTTGGTGCGGTATTTACCCTATCGAACTCCAATGCGGCCTTAGCGGATTACCGCTACGGCATGTACAACGACTGGTGGTTCCGCGGTTATCATGAAGATGGCGCCACCAACTGGCCCGGCTGGACTCCCGCTAAAGATGTGAATAATGACGGCGACACCAATGATGCGTACTTCGGCACTATCGACTATGGTGTCACCAACCGCACCACCGAGCGCGACCGCACCTCTATGTCGCTGTCCTTGCAATATCAACCAAGCGAAACTCTTGAACTGCTCGGCGATGTGTTTTACACCAGCATGGATCAGTACACGCGCACCAATGGCGTAGTGGCAGACAATGCTTGGGGTCAATGGGATTGGCTCAACCAAACTAATAGTGTTAATCGCGGCAAAGGCTATGAAGGCCACACCACCGAAGACATTTACACCGCCTCTCAATTTAATTTGATGGCACCACGGGTAACGGCCAAAGCCGAAAGCCAAGTGTCTATGCGTGAATCGACTAACGTTAACTTGCAAGCCAATCTGCAGCTTACCGATAGCTTTAAAGCCAGTGTTCGCTATATCCACGGCGACGCGACCAACAACCTTACCAACGACGGCGCAGACGCATTTATCACCAGTGGTGCGCAACACGGATTGGTATCAACGGTGAACGGTGCGAAAGTGTCGGTAAACCCAGGCGGTGAATATGACGCCGCCAACACCAATGGCCGTATCCTTGTGCAAGCAGATATGAGTGGTACATACCCGCAATTTAATTACCCTGCTGGCTTCGGCGATACCATCGACAACTACGCGTTGGTATCTACCTTTTCAGAGCACAACCACGACGACGACGCGAGCCTAGACGTATTGCGTTTTGACGGCAGTTTTGAATTTGAGCAGGGCGCCTTCGACTTTGGCTACCGCTTCGCCAAACACGATGTATCCACTCGCGATTACGACTTAGCCTCACCCTTTACCCGTAACAGCGCCAGTGGTGTGCCAGAAACTGCCTACGCCAAATGGAAAGATACCGGCATTAGCATCAGCAGTGGCGGCGACACCATCGGCCGTTTCCTGTCTTTCAGCGAATTGAATGACATGGGCTACATTTATGAAGTAGACAATTTTGGCCCGGCCAACACTGGCGGCGCTTCCTACTTCTTCATAAATCCATCCGTGATGGATGACCCAATGAAGTTCCAAAACTCACTTTACCCTGGCAATGAAAAAGTGACCAACTGGGTGCGCTCTTACGAAATGGAAGAGACGTCGCACACTGCCTACGCGCAGTTAAGCCTAGAAGGTGAAGTCGGCTTGCCTTACCACGCTAACTTCGGTGTTCAAGCGATTCAAAACCTGTATGACATTACCAACTACAATGCCGCGCCTACGTCGACCGTCGATATTGGCGGCAAGACCTTCACCGGTATCAGTGGTACACCAGGTCCAAAAACGGGCGAGACAGTTACGCGTCGCGATAGCATAGACTTCTTACCGCGCTTTAACGTTGCTGTAGATGTAACAGACGATCAAATCCTGCGTTTCTCCTACACCAAAACTATGACGCAAATGGATGCCAATAACTTGGGGTTAGGTACCAGCCTTACCACCAATTACGATGAAGCTTTAGGTGTATTTAAAGTCGTATCTGCATCCTCTGACGGCAGCCCTTTCCTAGAACCATGGCGCGCTGACAATATCGACCTGAGCTACGAGTGGTACTTCTCTGATTTGGGTCTACTCAGCCTAGGCATTTACTATCTGGACATTGAAACTGCTATTGGCAAAACCAACAGTGTTTTGAAAGATATCCCAGATCTCGATGGTGTAGTGCGCAACAACGGCATTGATCTCACCAGCTTAACCAATGTCCCCGGCGGGGCCGTACAAGGCTTCGAAATCTCCTATCAACAAGCCTATGAATTTTTGCCCGGTTTCCTTAGCGGTCTAGGGTCTACGCTCAACTACACATATTCCGAAAGTGAAGGCGGCGACAAAGATTTTTACGGCAAAACTATGCCCATGGCTGACAACTCCAAGAACCAATTCAACGCGATTTTGTGGTACCAAAAAGATGCGCTACAAGCGCGTATCGCCTACAACTACCGCAGCGAACGCTACATTGGCAAGCCTTGGAATGACGGTCACCCCATGGCGTGGTGGTCGGCTCCTACCTCTTACGTAGACATGTCAGTCAGCTATGACGTGAATGAAAACTTCACCGTCTATCTGCAAGGGCAGAACATTACCGAAGAGCACGAAGAGTCTTACATGCAATGGGAAGACGTGATGGTCAACCAAAATGTGTATGAAGCGCGCTACACCCTAGGTGTAAGGGCTAAGTTTTAAGGATTAGTGCATGGGGCGAAGGAGCGCCATTAAATCTCTCCATTTTTTGCCCCGCATTGCGGGGCTTTTTTTTGAACATATTATTTAGACAGCGACTGTCGGTGATCTGGGAAATTCAACGCGCAGCGCCGCAAAAAATTATCCAGCGCCGCTAAATCAATACGATCTTCTTGGGCCTGAGCCTTGCGCAATTTTTTACCCGAAGGAAAAATCCCCATGCCCGCAAAAATACAATACCACGAGGGCGCGGCGTAATAAGGCGTTAATTGCAAGCGCGCCACCTCTGCATTTAAATCTTTACCATTCATCCAGCTTGAATAGAGTTCCGCCATAGTTGCAGAAATATCCTGTGGGTTAGCGATATTCGCACGCCAATATTCCGTATCAGTGCGCGCACTGGTTTTATAATGGGTGACGATATAATCCCGCGTACCATCAAAGTAACCATTGATACGCTGATTAAACGCCGCTTGGTATTTATCGCTAAAAAAACCGCGCTCATAATCTTCTATAAAAATGGCAGCAGTTTGTTGTACTAAAAATAAGGCAGTCGCTTCCAAGGGTTCAATAAAACCCTGAGCCAAACCAACCGCCAAACAATTTTTATTCCAGTGGGCTGTTACGCGCCCTACTTTCATCTTCAAATGTTTAACGGGAATATCCGCATCGAGCAACCCCAGCGATGCACGCAACTCTACTTCTGCCTGATCTGCTGAGCAAAATGCAGAGCTATAAACATAGCCATTGCCGAAACGATTCGTTAAGGGAATCTTCCACGACCAACCATTTTTCAATGCAGTGGAAAGTGTTGCCGAGGGAATGGCAGTCCCAATCTCAGACGGCAAGGCGACGGCAGCATCGTTCAACAAATTGTGCTGATAAGAATGAAAAGGGGTTTGCAAGGTTTGTTGTATCAGCAACCCAGCAAAACCACTGCAGTCAACAAAGAAATCTGCCGCCAGTTCTGCCCCGTCTTCCAACTGCAGCGCAGCGATACTGCCATCACTCGCTTGACGCACTTGGGTAATGTGGCCAATTAAATGTTTAACACCCATAGTCGCCGCTTTCGCGGCTAAAAATTTCCCTAAGAGCCCTGCATCAAAATGATAGCCGTACTGAATATCAAACGGAAAATTTTCTGCAGGCTTAGGCGCTAAGTTATGCTGCGCCAACAACTTACTGATAAAAAAACGATTGGGATGAGCATCCACATCCAAACCTTGCACTCGCAACTGCGCATTTTGCATAAATAAAGGTAAACTGTGCTTATCCAATAAAGAGGCAAAAGGATGAAAGTAACTTTCATAACCGGGGCGCCCGGACCAACCATCAAATTGAATGCCACATTTGTAGGTCGCATTACAAGCTGGCATCCACTCAGCTTCCGCTATGCCTAATTTTTCAAAGAAAAGTTTTAAAGCAGGCGTAGAGCCCTCGCCAACGCCAACAGTACCTACTGTTGTTGATTCTAGCAGGCCTATTTCCCAACCTTGTGCATGCCACGCGCGCGCCATCAGTAAAGCCGTCATCCAACCTGCCGTACCACCGCCCACAATAATGATTTTTTTATTCTGTGAATCACTCATAGCTTGCCCAAATACGTGATGCTGAAATAAGCATTAATAGTGCTTATATTCTACAACATTAGGGCCATTAAACTGACAGCAGAAATCCTTTATTTCTCTATTAACCTGTGTCGTAAAACGAAAAAAATTAACGCACGAGCCATGACCGATGAAAAGGTTAATTTTTCGTTAATTTGTAGCCAAACGCATCAACTGAAAACGAATTCCACTTAATATTTGCGTGTCACCCTCAGGTGAGAAGCCAAATTTTTTATAGAAGGGAACGGCGATACGAGAAGATCTTACCCAAAAGTTTCCAGAAGCACCTTTTGTGAGAGCCTCACTTTTAGCAAAGGTCCAGAGGGATGTCGCTATGCACTGTTTTCTCGCCTCAGGTAAGACAAATAATTGGTCTATTTTTTCTGCATCTTTAATTGATATGAACCCCAGCAAGCGATTAGATTCAATATAACAAAACACTAAAAATTCGTGATTTTGTAACTTTCGCTCAATTTCTGTAACTGTATTGGCTGTTAAGAACCGACTCCAGCCTTCTTCCGTAAAGTCTATGCCGCGCAGTTCCTGCGCAGCAGAAAAAACCAATTCAGATATAGCAGTAGCATGTTCATGGGCAGCAAGACTTATGACCATAGGTTCCTTAAATTCTCAGAATAATACCTAAGCCCATGAAATACCTACGGGCAATTCATAGCAAGAGTACTCTATATGAATAACGCGTCGGCGCGAAGGCATGATCGCTTTACTCGACGAATGAAGAAGGTGTGGACGCATGACCAAAACAGAACCTGCATCAGCTACACAGGCGACAGATTCCTTCTTGCTTACATAGTTCTTAATTTTAGAGAGAGGAATTAAACCGAGTTTGTGGCTCTGAGGCATTATATTTAGACATCCATTTTTCTCGTGACTATCATCGAGATGAATCCTACAGGTGATCATTTGATCCAGTACATCTTGCGGTGGCTGCACGTGATGAACGCCCTCCTTCATCGACCAAGGCCCCCAGGATTCAGCGTCAAACTTTGTAGAAACTGCAAGCGTTCTATCTTGATGCCATGTAACTAACCAATTATTTTCCGGAGTCTTGTCAAACAAAATAACGCGAACTAATGCAGGCTTTTCCAGCAAATAACATTGCGCCAAACCTACAAGCTTTTTAGATAAGGCCAATTCGCTAATGGCTTTAATTTTTTTGTCCGCATGACGAATACCACCCGTCTTTCCCTCCAATTCAATATTACCTAGAGCAACATCCAGTGAGGCAAGCTCATCAGCACTTAAAAGCCCGTTAATAATCTCGAACCATTGCTCGAAAAATGATACAGCCATGATCTGTTAAGTCCTATCACCGATAAAATATCGATTAACTTTACCACCTTCACCCCTATTGGTTAGAGGCAGTAAAGTTTTTGGGTTAAAGACACCCGCGGTATACTGCCGAAAATGTTTTTACACTATTTCTTCTGCTGATTAAGTTGATCAACCGCCAAGGCTAAAAACATATAATTCGTTGCACCGCCGCCCATCACATATTCTGTTTGCTGCCAAAAATAAGGCCATATTTTTAATTCAGGTAGATCGGGGCGAATAAGCGCGGTACCGGAAATAACACCACCCGGAATGTAGGACCAATCTGCGCGGTTCACACCGTAGGCAACTGTTGCAGAATTTGCACCTACACCAGAAGCAAAGGACTGTGTATTCTGACCAGGATGAACGCCCAGAATAAAATTCAACGCATTTTCATAAGAGTCACTATTCGCATATTGTGGCCAGGTTTTATGAAAGAAGTATTGTTTTACGCCGAAATCCTGAATGGTCCATCCTGCGCCCCAGATATTAGGGGTGTAGGGAACACCATAGGGCGATTCAGTTTTAGCGCGCTCACGCAAGTCGCGTTGATACGCCGCTACGGCTTTATTCACCGCCACAACAAAGTTTGTATCTTTAATTAATGGCATGGCTCGCCCCAGTACCCAACCAGTATCACCAATATTTTCAGTGATGACATCCTGCAAGCCAATGAGCTCTTTAAGGTAAGCTGGATTGTTTGTCGCCAACGCCAATTCACTCAAAGCAAACACACGTTCTTTTTGCTGCTTCACCTTGGGTGCGGCTATGCGATAAAGATCTTCGGCCGAGGCTAAAGCATCTTGCGCCATGTGCGGATTAAAATCTTTTAACACCCGCGCTGCTGCAGCCAAACCACCCGCCACATAGAGTTCGCGCCCGGGGTTGTCTTCCGTAAAAACCCAGCGATCGTCGGTTGCGCCAGACTGTCCATTTTTTATATCTTCAGGCGCGAGAGATAAGTTGTGGGGTAAGTTATCTGTTTGTACTGATGCATCACCTAACAACACATATTGACGAATCGTGGGTGAAATAATACCGCGATACAAACGCCCCATAGATTTATAACCACCGAGAACACTCAGCAAGCCGTGTTCAATTTGCTGCAGTGCATCATTTTTCCCATCAGCTTGATGAATTTCGACAATTTTTTTAGCTTGATCAATATGGGTGCTATCTAAGGTTAAACCGAATTCTTCCACCATTGCGGCCAAGCGCCAGACCGTGCCTATTTGCGATTCAACGCGTAGATCATAATCTCCTGCATCGTGCCAGCCGCCCTGATTCAAACCGGGCACTGACTCACCGGGTTTAAATTTGGTAAGCGTTGAAGGACCCGAGAGGTAACCATCAATATGGTTATAATTGAGCGGCATCATGCGCGCGTCATCTTGATGATCAAGCCCGTGCCAAACGCGATATTTTTCATTAACGCGCATGTGGCACATTTGAACAGGTAAAAAATATTCGAGTGTAGGCTGCCAAGCATTACGGGAAAATACATCATCGCCAATTTTAAATGGCGCCGATAATTTATCGCGGTAACTTATTTGATACATTCCCGGTGTTGTGATCGCCGAAAAATCATAGGTCATATATTGATAGCGTAAAAAATTACCCCAAGGCTGTACCTTGGCTTTTTTCACAAGGGTTTTTCCCTGCTCGCTCAACCGATAAATATTAAGTACTGAGGCTTTGGTATCGAGCGCATCCTGTTCTATAACCACTTTTTTCGCTTGCGCAGTGCCATAACCTAGTTGTGATACCTGAATAACCGGCTCGTAGCGCCAATTTTTTATGGCATGGGGCGTTACAATCCACTCTATAGCGTTGCCCGTTGCACCGGCGGGAATTGTCGAGCGCACAATGAACCACCCGTTATTGTGATTACCGCGCCCGTCCCATAATTCTAAATCACCCTGAGTATTTTCAATGAGAATACGCTGAGTCTCAGACTCAGGAGCAATGACCAGCTTTTTTCCAACAGCCATAGGCGCCGTTAAAAATTCACCGTGTGGATTTACCACGGGACCATTGGCCTGTTGGGTAAATAATCCGCTGGTCTTATCCATTAAAAAGGACTTCCCAAAAAGTTCTCCAGGGAACAACTCTAAATTAAAACCCACTTTCCCAATCCATTCCGGCGGCAAGGCTTTTTCTAAATTGACACTGATTTTAAATTGATTATCTTTTAATGCGGTAACACTGACGTCATAGGTAAACTTTAAATCGGGATACAGAATTGGATTAAAACCCGTGCGATCCTTACTCGGATCAGGGTAGGACAAGGTTTGTGTAATACGTTGCTCTTTTTTATCAATATCTTGCTTGCCGCCCACAGGCACTGGCGACCATTGGCCGGGAGAAATTTCCAAACGCACATCGCCATTAGCGGCAATACGACTTCCCGCTTGAATAATAGTGACGCCCGTTTGGTGCCCATCGGGATAAATATCACTAAACACCGTCACATCTAGGCCCGGCATACTAAAGTAATTTTTATCATTAATACTCAAACCATCTTTGGCGTGAAGCGATGCGGGATATACAAGGGCGCATGCCACTAGCCCAAGACCGAGCAGGTGATTTTTCATGAAGAGCTTCTCTTAATACTGTGGAGTTACGAAGGATAACGCAGACTAAATCATTATTTAATTTATAGTGTGACTGCGCCAAGTCAGCGTTAAAGCATAAACCTCTTGAGCTTTATTGAGGCGCTCATTTTTGTCGATAATCGTTAACTTGTGTTAATAACGAGCTATAGAGTGCGCATAGTTATTGATAAACCACATCTTTATAGGCGGGAGCTAAGCGGGCCAGCAATTGATTTTGCGTTGCCACGGCAATATGCTGCTTTTCCATCGCAAGAATTAAATGTTCCACAATCGCATTGAATTCACTATTGGTGTAGTGATGCCCTGCATGCACAACTGCAAGAGATTCACCTTTATATTCACAGGGGCCACCACTCACTACACACACATAATCGCTAAAGCCCTGTTTAAAGTGCGCGATATTTACACCTTTGAAACGCGGTTTTACCCGTTCATCTTGCGCGATAATATAAATCATAGCGTGCACTATATTATCGATCCCCTGACGTTCACCGAGCGCTTTATACAGAGAGTCTCCATCCGGGGCGCGACTGGTACAAGCATTTAGGCTAAATACCATCAAGAGTAAAACCACTTTTGCGCTGCAACTCATTTTACGCAAGCAAACATGTAAAAAAGTCATCATCTTTAAAAACTCCCTTGCAGCGAAACATACCACCCAGTTTGATCTTTGAAGGTCGCTACTTCACCCAAATCTACATAGGCCGCCACAAGTGCAATGCGCTTAGAGGGAAACCAACCCACAAAGAGTGTTTGCCAATCGTCCTCGCGAATAAAGGAAAGATTGTTAGGCTTTTGCCGGTATTCGGCGCCCACTAGCCAATATTTATTGAGCAATACACCGGCAGAGATCTCCCCCATTATTTCTTTATCGCGATTAAGGTCACCGCCAAACCCGACTAAACCTTGCTGATTCGCATCGGTATAGCGCAGGTTAGCATTTAGCAATAAATTGCGATTAAACATTCCACCGAGATACAATTTAGTCGCGGTTAAATTGATATCAGTGCTCGAATCTTTTTTTGCGCCAACTGCACCAGGCACAAAAAAATCTTTATTTTTTTTATACTGGGCACCTAAGCTAATTTGTGGGAAAGCAGTATAAATAAGATCGCCCAGCAGCCGCACTTTCAAGCCAACAATTTGCTGACGAATAGTGTTGTCCGGCAGCTGTAACGCATCCGTTAAAGATTGATGTGTTAAAGTTTGCTCAGCAAAAGAGAATTCCACACGATTGTGCCAACCCCAACTAGCACCCGCCACCTCTAGACTATAATCGCCGGTATCGACCAGACTTAAAAATGCAGTGCCACCATACTCTTCTTGAGCACCATAACCCGCAATAACAGCCATTGGTACTATGCCGCCGCCCGCAGTACCCTCAATTGTGCTGGCACCACCTGTCGCCAACAAGCGGCTGCGGTCTGAGCCCTTAGCTGCCGCGACCGAGCATAGGCTCGTCAACATAAAAAAAAATACTGCATAATTGACGACTTTCTTTTTCCGCGCCTTCATCATGACGTCAGCCCCGCTAAGTATTGTTTCATCCAGTTAGAAAATGCCTCACTAGGCAAGGGCTTACTGTAGAGGTAGCCCTGCGCCACATCACAGCCATAGGATTTTAATAGATGTTTAATGGCCTCTGTCTCTACACCTTCTGCGGTTACGCTTAAGCCCATGGTATGCCCCAGTTCAATCGTGGAGCGTACAATAAGCTGATCATCTGCACTGCTATCTAAATTCATGATAAATGACTTATCAATTTTCAATTCACTGACGGGCAGTTTCTTTAACTGCGAAAGCGAAGAGTACCCTGTACCAAAATCATCAATGGAGAGAGTTAAACCTAGCGCTTCTAAGCGCTTCAAATTATTTATCGATTTTTCGGCTTCACGCATTATGGCGCTTTCCGTAATTTCTAAACATAAATAATCTGCAGGAACTTGGTGTACATCTAATAGTGCTCCTACATATTCCGGCAAGTCTTCCACCAACAAATCTAAAGCAGATAAGTTAACTGACAACTTTAAATTTATTCCCTCTAGAATAAGTTGTTTTATTTTTAGTATGGCAACTTTTAAAACCCATCGAGTCAATAATGTAATTTGGCCTGAGCTTTCCAAAATACCGATAAATTCATCCGGACCAATAAAACCCATTTCTGGGTGATGCCAACGCACCAGCGCCTCCGCGCCTAAAACATGCGGGTTCTCTAAATTAATTTTAGGTTGGTAATGCAAACTAATATGATTTTTAGCAAGAGAAGTTTCAAACTCGCGCGACAAATGCAAACGCCGCAAATGATTTTCATCCCAACCATTCTGATAGAAGCAGGTATTTTTCCCAGCAATACGGCCATTATTTAACGCCAAATTAACCCGGCGCAAAAGACTTTCTACTGAGCTGGCATCATCGGGAAAAGCCGCCAAACCTATATTGACTTCTATATTGACCTGTATACCACTCACGATCATAGGATTTTTATAAGCACAGTGAATGGACTCAATAAATTCTCCTGCCGCTTCACTGGTATAATTATTGAGCACACCTAAAAACTCATCGCTTCCCAAGCGATACACCTTTCTCTCACCCATTGTCTGCAGTAACTTTTGTCCTGCTGCACGCAAAACTCCATCGCCTATTTCCTGACTGAGCTCATCATTGATTTGCGTAAAGTTTTTTATATCCATTACAAATAGATAAATTTTATTATTCTGTTGCTGAGCCTGTGCAATAGCCGCCTCTAGCTCAGGCACTATACGAATACGATTAGGGAGCCCCGTAAGTGGATCATGCTCAGATTGATAGCGTACTTGCTGCTCCCGCTCACCTATAGCTTCCTGCATATTAATAAATGCACTCGCCAGTTCGCCCAGCTCATCGTTAGACTGCACCTTAATAGGTGTATCATAAAAACCTTTAGCAATACGCCGCGCTATACCCGCCAGCTTACGCACCGGCCGCGTCACACTGCGCGCTAAAAACCAAGCAGCTACGGCAGCGAGCGCAGAAAAACTTAATGCCAAAATAAGCAACTGAACATTTAAACTGGCGAAGGGGGCTAAGACTTTACTGAGCGGAACCTGCAAGACAGCGATGAGTGCTTTATTTTGACGTGCAAAGGGAACCTGCAGCGACATTAGTTCTGCATATTCAAATACACTGCCTTCTGCATAATCTTGGCGCAACTCTGCAACTAGCCGTTGACGTTCATCATCATCGAGAGTCCCGCTTAGATAATTAATATTATCTGCATGGAAATTAACAATAGACACCTCTAACCCTGTGAGCCGCTTTAGATCGTTGCTAAACTCTCGTTTGACCTCAAAACCCATGCCCGCTAAGCCAATTACAATGGGTGCTTTCACAGCAAAGAAAACAAACTGATAGGCCTTATTATCCACAATGACGGTGTCATATGCCTGCCCTTGCGCCTCTGCCTTATCGCGCAACTGCTGTAGCTCATTCGTTACTTTTAAACCAAAACTGGCATCGCTTGCGATAAGCTTTCCATCCAGGGTTATTAATACCCCCACATCGGCGTTCACTCGTGCCGAATGATTATTCAATGCTGAACGAATAGTATTTTCGTCCTTTGTTGCTACCGCATCTTTAAAACCAAAATCTTCGGTGAGCACTTTTACCGAAAGCGCCAGCTGTTTTACGTTTTGTTCCACGATACGCTGAAACAACTCACCTCCCGCCAAAAGTTCAGCGCGCGCATTTTGAGTTACTGCCTTATTAATAACTATGCGTGTGGCCACATAAGAGATGGCCTCTAGTGTGACCACCAGACCTAAAACAAAAGCCAACAACTTTACGAGATAACTCGATTTCAACATGTATTTCTTTCGCTTAGTGTTTAAAAGAGATTGTCAAACTCACCCACATCTTTAACAGGAATGGAACCAGACAAGTTATTTACAACCAATACTTTTTGCTGCGCAGCGCCGGAAGTTATCTGTATTTTTTCCACAGGGTAGTCATCACGTAGATCGGGATGATGTAACTCCAACTGATAGCCACCTGCAGGAATATTATTGATAGTTAACTTTCCGCTCGCGTCACTTTTAGCAAAATACTCCGTATTTAATACGTAGATATAACCAATCATTGAATCGTGAATATTGCAGCCCAAAACCACTTTCCCCGCTTGATCAAAAACAATCGGTTCAGCCGTCAAACCATGATACAAACGCAATTCAAACTTTTTTGCCGGAGAAAAGGAATAAACGTGATGACGAACATCATCACTATTAGGGAAACGCACTTGCGTATTGACGCGTATTGCCAATACGCGGGGATCAAACATTTTCTCGCGCTGATCCATTATGGCCGTAGGCATTTGGTTGTAATCTATAGCGCTGCCGGGCATGAGGGCCACAACGGCATCTTTCACGGGTTGGCCCTCTTTATCCTTAATAAAAATATCAAGGCTTTCTGCTTGCGCTATTGGCATAATGACTGCAAAAAATAACCCGATAAACCCTGTCAGCATTCTGTGTTTAATTTTCATCCACACCCTCATTACACTAGTTTGCAGCAATTTCTACCTGCCTCTTTTGCAGCATAAAGACCAGTATCTGCACGCTCAAATACAGCCTCTAAAACATCGTCTTGTTTAAACTCTGTTAAGCCAACAGAAAAGGTAATAGAAAGATGCTGATCTTTATAATTAAAAGACGCACAGGCGATGGCTTCCCGTATTTTTTCTAAAACAAGCAATGCGGCAGGGCCTGAAGTTTCGGGCATAAGGGCAACAAACTCTTCGCCACCATAACGACAGAAAAAGTCAACTTCACGCAGGCGCTTTTGAATAGTTTTACCAATGACTTTTATTACTCGGTCACCCGCTTGATGGCCGTAATTGTCGTTAATTTTTTTGAAGTGATCTATATCAAAAATAGCAAGGCTTAAGGGGCGACCGTAGCGCTGCCAACGCTGTATTTCTATTGCAATGCGTTGGTTGTAAGCCTCACGATTGGGTAAATCGGTAAGCGAATCATGCATTGCCTTATAGCGCTGCGTATCCAATGTCTCACGATTTTTTTCCGCCTCCGCTTCCATATTTTTAATTTTTTCACTTAAGGTCGCAAGTTGTTGCGCCAGTTGGTTTTGATCCGCATCACTGTGCTGATAGCTATCAATTGCCTGGCGAATATTACCTAGCTGTGATTGCACTTGATGTTTAAGTTGACTGATATCGGTCGCTGAGTGAGATTGGGTTGCTAAGTCATCCATATGGCGCATCACATCTTCCTGCAATTGGCGCGAAGCAGCACGCTCTGATTGGCTGTGCTCTACCGCACCACCAATTAAAGAATAAATTTCAACAAGCTCTTGGTTAACATCTTTTAAATAGGTTGCAAAAGCATCATTAGCTGCAAGATAGGCTTCCATCACTAAGTCGCGCACACCTTCTAAGGTGGGAATCAACGCATCCGGTGGCAGCCCCTGATCCACCTTTTTGCGAATATCGTCTACTTTTGATTGAATGCTCGATTCATTTTCTAAACTATTAAGAAAGGCGATTAGCACTTGCGTAATCTTATCTGCTGTCTCGGGCGCGATAGCATCTATTTTTGCTCTGCGCTCCTGTGCCGCCTCGTGTAATTCCGCAGGGTCCATTGGCAAGGAGTTATCTGCTGGCACAATTAACAAGCCACTATCATCTAAAACCTTTACCGTTACTTCCGTATTGTCTGTGGTAATTTTGCGCTCAGTAGCAGCCTCAAACTCTATTGACTTCTCTAGCTCAAATGGCTTCTCGTTTGTTAGCGTAGTTTTAATATTTTTGAGTGCTGCAGCTTCCTGCATGGCAGATTCAAGCAGAGAGTTTTCTGCTTGGGGGTTGGTACTGCGACCTGGCAATAGTCGGCTTAAAAAACTTGTTTTAGGCTTTTCCACTTCCTCTAAAGCACGAACCTGTAAATCCGCTAGTTGGCGCAGTAGCGCAGGATAGAGGTATATTTTTTGACTGCGTGCAGGCAAATTATCGATATAGCGGCTAATTTCTTTATTGATACTGCGCGACAAATCCAGTTGCTGTAAGGGTTTAAGTGTTGCCGTGAGCGACTCGCGCACCTCGCGCGCGCCCAGTGTTCGCTGATCTTCAAAGCCGATAACAGCTTTTTCGAGCCTAGCGAGCAGGCCATCCATATCCTGCACATTCATAGTCGCGCCCATAGTGCGCAATCGTTCACGTAACTGGCTCAACATTTGGTCTAGCTCAGCATTTTGCCCATCCGCTGCCACACTCACCCGCACGAGGGTTTTTCGTAGTAGCTCCTGTTGTTGGGCAAAATCTTTTTCTAAACTTTCCTGTATATCCAGCGCATTTAGATACTTCTCTCGCCAGTTATTTTTGTCCTCGTTATGACTTGCCATGATCAGCCTAAACTCCCGCAGAGTGCTCAAAAACTACAATCTATTGAGTATAGCCATAGACCGCCATTCCACATTTTTTAAGCCAATAAAAAAGCCCGCTAGACAGCATCTAGCGGGCTTTTGGTTGAACTCGTTAAACCTTATTGCTTAGTCACCGCAGCGCGTGCGCGCTCCGCACGAATCTTAGTCACCAAGTAATCAACCACTTTAAGCATTTCTTCCTGCCCACCGGCTTCGCGTGCGCCAATGCGGTACTTGCCATCAACCACCATTTCAGGGGTGCTGGTGATCTTATAGCTGCGCGCGCGCGCCTCAGCTTGCTTGATTTGACTACTCACGCCAAATGAATTGTACGTGCTTATCGCTTTCTCTTTTGAGATACCATAGGTTGCAAAAAAATCAGCCCACTGCTCTGCGTTGACAAGATTTTTATGCTCCAAATGTATGGCATTAAACACGGCCATATGGGTTTTATTCTTAATTTTTAAGGCTATAGAGGTGTAAAAACCACG
>Ga0070748_1000461_pt1 | contig 19941 bp, 19 predicted proteins | sample VirMetDEL_Nov_12_FD_77015 | JGI IMG/M metagenome (GOLD analysis project Ga0070748, IMG submission 77015) | Aqueous microbial communities from the Delaware River and Bay under freshwater to marine salinity gradient to study organic matter... | ecosystem: Environmental > Aquatic > Marine > Coastal... | reverse complement strand
ATTGGTTTTTTGGTAAATCAAATGAAATACTTCCAAATTCTGAGTTGCTCATCTTTTATTTGGTTTTTGATATTAATTATTAATTGTTGTTTTATTTGTTTGGGTTTCCCCTATTCTGCGTTGTCTAAAAAATCTTTAATCTTATCTACATAACGATCAAAAAATGTTCTTTTAATTTTATCTCCTGTAGATTCTTCTTTCTTCGCATTCGTATGTATTTCTTCGTCTTCTATGTCCTCTTGAACAGGAATTTCTCTCTCAATAACCGGGCTTCTATAAACCGGTTTTGGAGGAGCGACTTCATCCATTCGTACAGCGCTTTGTGTTTTATTTTCAATGCTATTCATTACTAATCCAACAGCTGTGGCATATAATGGGCTTGAAAACTCTTCGTCAGAATCTCCTGCTAAATGCTCATTTGGATATCCAATTCTAGTATCCATTCCCGTAATGTATTCTACCAGTTGTTTGATATGCTTCAATTGCGCACCACCACCTGTTAATACAATTCCTGCGATTAGCTTTTTGCGTGGATCTTCATGACCATATGCTTTAATCTCAGTAAAAACTTGCTCCACTATTTCTACCACACGAGCATGAATAATTTTTGACAGGTTTTTTAACGAAATTTCTTTTGGCTCTCTACCTCTTAACCCTGGAATAGAAACAATTTCATTGTCCTTATTTTCACCTGGCCAAGCAGAACCAAATTTCACTTTCAGTAATTCAGCTTGCTTTTCAATTATCGAACAACCTTCCTTGATATCATCTGAGATTACATTTCCTCCAAAAGGAATTACTGCCGTATGACGAATAATCCCATCTTTAAAAATAGCCAAATCTGTTGTTCCTCCACCAATGTCGATAAGCGCTACTCCAGCTTCTTTTTCTTCTTGACTCAAAACTGCATCCGAAGATGCTAAAGGCTCTAAGGTCAATCCAGACAATTCGATACCTGAACTTTGAATACAACGACCTACATTGCGTATAGAAGATGCTTGTCCTACGACAACATGAAAACTTGATTCTAGTCTACCTCCATACATTCCTATAGGCTCCTTAATTTCAGACTGCCCATCAATTTTAAATTCTTGTGGTAACACATGAATTATTTCTTCCCCTGGCAACATGGCCAGTTTGTTTACCTGATCAATTAGCAATTGTATATCAGCACCACCTATAACTTCTTCAGGATTATTTCTACTGATATAATCTGTGTGCTGTATACTGCGAATATGTTGTCCAGCAATACCAACAACAACATCTTTAATTTTATAACCTGAATTATTTTCAGCTTCATGTATTGCTTGTTGAATAGACTGTATAGTTTGAGTGATGTTGTTAACAACACCTCTAGCTACACCTAAACTTTTAGATTTTCCAACCCCTAAAATTTCAAGTTTACCATACTCATTCTTTTTACCTATCATGGCAACAATTTTGGTTGTCCCAATATCTAGACCCACTGCAATGTTCTCTTTTTCCATTATCTATTATTTAGTGCAAACTACTTGTTTTGTAAATCTGAGATCTATTTTCTTATATTTATATAACGAACTATCTAAAACTGCCTTCTGAAAAAAGGCTTTGTAATCTTGAAATTTTCGTTCAACATTTACCATTCTACCAAAATCAATTTGATAATCAAAATTTCTATTGAACATTTTTAAGCTACCATTAGGCATAATTTGTATTGCAATGATGTTTTTTTTCAAAAAATCATCGTCATAAATCACACGAAATAATGTGGCTAATTCTTCGTTATTTTTTTTATTTATCACCCCAGAAACAAGTGGAACTCTTGCTGTAAAATTATCTGATAACGGCATAGTACCCCCTTCATAATCAACATAAAAAGAGCGTTCCCCATCAAAAACCCTAGCAATTGGAGTCTTTTGTTTTACTACTGCTTTTAGGACACCATCAATACTTACAAACACATCTGATTGTTCAATCATCGCGTTTGAATCTAAGGTTTCTTCCAGCTTATTCAAATCTAAATTAAGTTTTTGAATCCCTGAAGCATTCTCATTTTTTTCTATTAACAATTTATTAACCGTTTCGCGCTTTAAAAAAAGAGCGTTATCTCCTACAAAAACAACCTTCGTTTTTGATAATTTTCTGTTTTGATTTCGCTTTGACGTGAAGGAAAACAAGAAAATAACCAAAACGACCATCAGAAATAATCGAATATTTGACCAATTAAATAGTTTCATATAATGCTTCTTTAATTGTTGATACCATTTCTCCAATATCTCCTGCTCCAATTGTGACGATAACATCAGCATCACTTGCTAAAATAGCCTGAACTACATGATCTTTTGACAGTAACTTTTTATTTTCATTAGTCATTTTACCCAGCAACCAACTAGAAGTTACTCCTTCCATTGGAAGCTCTCGAGCTGGATAAATATCCATTAAAATAACTTCGTCAAAATTAGAAAGACTTCTGGCAAAATCATCAGCAAAATCCTTAGTTCTACTAAATAAATGCGGTTGAAAAACAGCCAGAACTTTTTTATTAGGATACAATTCTCTAACTGCCTGATGAACAGCATCGATTTCTGTGGGATGATGCGCGTAATCATCAATATAAACTAATTTCTCAGTTCGTATTTGATATGAAAATCGCCTTTTTATTCCTCTAAATGAAGCTAAGGCTTTTGCAATGGCATCGGTTGGGGTGCCGAAAATATTTGCCATTGCAATAGCCATTAAAGCGTTCATTAAATTGTGTCTTCCTGGCAAAGCAAACTGAAAATCGGGAAGAATTCCATTTGGGGTTTGCACATCGAAAGTATAACTACCGTTTTCTATTCGTACATTAAAAGCCTTATAAACAGCTTTTTCATCGATAGCCACAGTAACACCTTCTATATCTAAATCAGTAGTTATAAACAACTTTGATTTGTCTTTAATTTTATTAGCAAATTCAACAAAAGAAGCTTCTATTGCATCACTAGTACCATAGATATCTAAATGATCTGCATCCATAGAGGTAATGCAGGCTACGTCTGGATAAAGATGCAAGAAGGAACGATCAAATTCATCTGCTTCAACAACAGTAACTGATTTTCCGCTTCCTATTAAATTCGAATTATAATTTTCTACTATTCCGCCAATAAAAGCGGTAACATCAGCACCACTTTCAAATAGTATATGACCTAAAATACTTGAGGTTGTTGTTTTACCATGTGTTCCTGCAACAGCAAAACAAAAAGTATCCTTCGTAATCAAACCTAAAACTTCCGCTCTTTTTTTGACATGATAATTTCCTTCGAGAAAAAAGTTCCACTCTGCATGCATTTTAGGAACTGCAGGAGTGATGATGACCAATGTGTTTTCTACTGAAAAGCTTTTCGGAATCAAATCAACATTATCTTCAAAATGAATCGAGATACCATTTGCTTCCAATTCTTTGGTCAAGGCAGTTTGAGTTTTATCATAACCAGCAACTTGCTTACCCATATTCTTAAAATAGCGCGCAAGATTACTCATTCCGATTCCTCCAATCCCAATGAAATAGACGTTATGTATTTGATTTAAATTCATATATTTTTATATTGATGGTATTAGAACAAGACATTGATAGCACCAAACATCCTGCCAACCCACCTACTTATTTTCTTATTAATTTCACAATTTCATTAACAATTTCCTTAGTTGCTTCAGGCTTAGCCAATTGTTTGATGGTAGCACCCAATTCCTTTTGTTTGTTTTCATCCAAAAGCAATTCTTTAAAAACCAATCCAAATAATTTATCAAGTTCTGACTCCTTTATCATAATTGCCCCGCCTTTATCAACAATTGCTTTAGCATTTTTTGTTTGATGATCTTCAGCAACGTTTGGAGACGGAATAAACAGTACGGGTTTACCAATCATGCATAATTCTGAAACTGATGAAGCGCCCGCACGAGAAATGATGATATCCGCCGCTGCATATACATAGTTCATTTTTTCAATAAAGGCCACAACCTTCACCCGGTCAGTATTGTATTTTTTATATTCATCGAAATACAACTTTCCGCACTGCCAGATAATTTGAACATTTTGTTCTAAAATAGTATCAAGCTCCTTCGCTATTAGCTGATTAATTCTTCTAGCTCCCAAGCTACCTCCTAGAATTAAAAGTGTTTTTTTAGTTGGGTCTAAATTGTAATAAGCCATTGCCTCCGGCTTTTTATCTTCAACAGCTAATAAATCTTGACGAACAGGATTACCGGTTACATGTAATTTTTCTTTAGAAAAAAAACGCTCTAGATTTTCATAAGCCACACAAATGGAGCGCGCCTTTTTACCTAATAATTTATTGGTGATTCCAGGATATGAGTTTTGCTCTTGAATCAATGTGGGAATCCCCATCATATTAGTCATTTGCAATAATGGTCCACTCGCATTACCTCCTGTTGTAATCACTACATCTGGTTTAAAAACCTTTAAAATACTACGAGATTTTAATAAACTATCCATTAATTTAAATGGAAACATTGCATTTTTAATATTAACTTGACGTTGCAATCCCGCAATCCACAATCCTTTGATTGCATAACCTTCCTGCGGTACCTTTTGCATTTCCATTTTATCCTTGGCACCCACAAAAAGAAATTCGGCGTCAGGAAAGCGCAACTTTAACTCATTAGCAATAGCAATTGCAGGGTAAATATGCCCTCCAGTTCCACCACCGCTTAATATGAATTTATACTGTCTCATTAATTTATTTAAATTTTACTCTTTTTTAACTTCACTATCTATTCAAAACTGCATCCATAGGGTTGCTCGCTTTGTCTTGTATCGAATAATTTTCTTCCTTTTCACTTTCTGAAGCTAATTCAGCATCAATTAATTTTTGAAGTGCTTCTTCTCTTTTAGCTGCAACTTTTTGTTCTTCGACAATTTCCTCCTCTTTCTTAGTCACACTTATAATTATTCCTAGTGCAAAACAGGTCATCCATATAGAACTTCCTCCACTACTAATCAATGGTAATGTTTGCCCGGTAACTGGTAATAATTCTACTGCAACGGCCATATTAATCATTGCTTGAAATATCATGGGAAAACCAAGGCCTATGACGACTAATTTTCCAAATAAACTATTTGCTTTATGAGAAGCGATAACAAATCGAAATAATAGTAAAAGATACAATCCTAATACCCCTAAACCACCTACTAATCCATATTCTTCAACAATGATAGCATAAATAAAATCGGAGGATGATTGAGGCAAAAAGTTTTTCTGTACACTTTTACCTGGTCCTAGTCCGTATATCTTACCCGATGCTATTGCTATTTTTGCTTTTTCAATTTGGTAATCATCTTCATCTGGTTTGTCTGTAGTAAAGTTTTCAATACGACTACTCCAAGTACTTACCCTACTAAAGAATCGAGAATCTGGAAACGCTTTACCAATAAGTATAAAGAAGGTTAACGCTACAATTCCCGAACCAACAATAAACCCAATATACTTGATAGGATATTTACCTATAAAAACTAACATAATAACCATTGAAAATATCAATGCTGTAGTTGAAAAATTGGCTGGCAATATGAAACCCAACGTAACAAATACAGGCAACCATAATTCTTTCAAAGATTCTTTAAAGTCTATTTCTTGTTCTCTCGTTTTTGATAAATACCTTGCCACATATATAAATAAAACTAATGACGCAAGTGTAGAAGTTTGGAATGTAATTCCTACGAAAGGTATCTGAATCCATCTACTTGCATTTGCACCTGCGATTACAGTTCCTTTAATTAAGGTGTATGCCAACAATATCCATACAACGGGCAATCCTATTTTAGAGATCGCTCTAAAATAGTGATAAGGCACTTTATGAACCCAATAAATAATTAAAAACCCAATACATATATGAGCCAAATGCTTTACTAAATACCCTAAAGTATTTCCTGTTCCATGACCCAAATAAGCTAAATTACTACTAGCACTAAAAACAGGCATAAATGAAAACAAGGCCAATAAGGCCACAAATGACCAAATTCCTTTATCTCCTTGTAAACTATTTATTAGTTGTTTCATATTTGCTTTTTTTATGCTTTTTTTTACTTCTAAGAAGCTTATAAATTGTGTACCGCTTGCTTGAATTGGGTTCCTCTATCTTCGTAATTTTCGAATAAATCAAAACTTGCACAAGCTGGTGATAATAAAACTGTATCTCCTTTTTCAGTTAATCTTTGTGCCATTTTTACAGCATCACTCATCGTGGTAACTTCCACCATGATGTCAACTACGTTACCAAAGGCATCAATGATTTTTTTATTATCTATTCCAAGACATACAATAGCTTTAACTTTTTCTCTAACCAAGGACATCAATTCGTTGTAATCATTTCCTTTATCAACACCACCTACAATCCATACTGTTGGTGCATTCATACTATCTAATGCAAAGAAAGTTGCATTAACATTAGTTGCTTTAGAATCGTTGATATATTGAACATTCTGAATTTTCAATACATTTTCAAGACGGTGTTCTACACCTTGGAAATTAGATAAACTCTCACGTATTGTTGCTTTTCTAATTTGCATTAATTTTGCCACAGAGGTTGCCGCCATTGCATTTTTCATATTATGTTTACCTTCTAAAGCAATAGTTTCTGTTTCCATTTTAAATTCTTCTTGATTGATTGATACTTCCATTATGTTATTTTTTATAAATGCACCTTCATCAAAAGTTTTCGTCAGTGAAAAAGGTATTAATTTTGCTCTTGTTTTGTTGTTCTTTAACCATGTTGCAATGGCTTCATCATCTGCGTCGTAAATGAGGTAATCTTCCTCTGTTTGATTCATCGTTATTCTAAACTTAGAATCAATATAGTTCTCATATTTGTAATCGTATCGATCTAGATGATCTGGGCTTATATTGGTAATTATGGCTATATGTGGCTTGTAATTCACAATCCCATCCAATTGAAAGCTACTCAGCTCTAAAACATAGGAATCATAAGCATCATCAACAACTTGCCAAGCAAAGCTTTTCCCAATATTACCACCAAGTCCTACATTTAATCCCGCTGACTTTAATAAGTGATAGGTTAACATTGTTGTGGTTGTCTTACCATTGCTTCCTGTGATCCCTATGGTAACTGCTTTTGTAAAAGGTGCTGCGAACTCAATTTCGGAGATTACAGGAATTCCTTTTCTAGCAATTTTTTTACAATTGGCGCTTTTTCTGGAATTCCAGGGCTTTTCATTACTACGGTTGCATTTAAAACTTTACTTTCCGTATGCTGCTCCTCTTCCCACGCTATGTCATTATCATTAAGAACTTGCTTGTAATTTTCTTTTATTTTTCCAAAATCAGATACAAAAACATCGTATCCTTTTTCTTTTCCTAGAATGGCTGTCCCCACTCCGCTTTCTCCTCCACCTAGTACAACTAATCTCATGCTATCTTAATTTTAAAGTAACAATTGACAATATGGCTAACAATATGGCTACAATCCAAAATCGCGTGACGATCTTACTCTCATGGTAACCTTTCTTTTGATAATGATGGTGCAAAGGCGACATTAAAAATATTCTTCGGCCTTCGCCAAAGCGCTTTTTGGTGTATTTAAAATAACTTACTTGCAAGACTACAGATAGGTTTTCGACTAAAAACACCCCACATAATAAGGGTATCAACATCTCTTTTCGAACAGCAATTGCTAGTACTGCAATGATCCCTCCGATAGTTAAACTTCCAGTATCTCCCATAAATACAGAGGCAGGATAAGAATTGTACCATAAGAAACCAATTAAGGATCCTACAAATGCCGCAATGAAGACGGTCATTTCCCCAGAATTAGGGATGTACATAATATTTAAATAGTTGGAGAAAATGATATTACCAGATACGAAGGTAAAAATCGCGAGCGCAAGCACAGAAATAGCGGAAGTTCCTGCCGCTAAACCATCAATACCATCTGTTAAATTAGCCCCGTTTGAAACCGCGGTAATAATAAAAATGACTATAGGAATAAAAACCAACCAAGCCCATTTTTCATATCCTTCACCTGTCCAAGCTAATAATTCAGCATAATCAAATTCGTTATTTTTAAAAAACGGAATGGTCGTAGCAGTCGACTTCTCCTCTACTGGAGCTTGACTCACTACATAACCCGAAGTAACTTTAAAAACATCACTTTTACCAGTATCTGTTCTTACGGTTACACCTTGATGAAAGTACAATACTATTCCAACGATTAGACCTAAACCTACTTGTCCAACAACTTTAAAAATCCCCTTAAGTCCTTGTTTGTCCTTCTTGAATATTTTGATATAATCATCTACAAACCCTATAGTTCCCATCCATAATGTTGTCACAATAAGCAACACTATATAAATGTTATGCAATTTGGCAAACAATAAAACAGGTAGCAAAGTGGCAAATATGATGATGAGTCCTCCCATTGTAGGTGTACCCGCTTTTTCATTTTGTCCTGCTAAACCAAGCTCTCTAACTGTTTCTCCAACTTGCTGGTTTTGTAAAAACTGAATAATTCTTTTACCATAAATTGTAGACAACAACAAAGACAAAATAAAAGCCATTGCAGATCGAAAAGTGATGTATTGAAAAACTCCTGTTCCAGAAACATTCAATGTTTTGTCTAAATATTCAAATAAATAATACTGCATATATCTCTATTTATGAAGTTGTTCTAAAATTTCTTTTACAATTTGCATGTCATCAAAATCTTGACGAACACCTTTAATTTCTTGATAGGTTTCATGACCTTTTCCAGCAATTAGTATAATATCATTTGGCTGAGCCAATTGACAAGCCGTTTTAATAGCTTGCTTTCTGTCTGTTATTGCTAACACCTTTTTATAATTTTGAGCTGCAACTCCTGCTTCCATTTCACTTATTATGACATCTGGATCTTCATTTCTTGGATTATCAGATGTTAGCACCGCTTTATCACTCAATTCTGAAGCGATACTTGCCATAATGGGACGTTTTGTTTTATCTCTATTCCCTCCACAACCTACAACTGTAATTAGCTGCTCATTTTTAGTTCGGATATCATTGATGGTTTTAAGAACATTTTCAAGGGCATCTGGCGTGTGGGCGTAATCAACAATCGCTGTAATATTTGATGTTGAAACAATGTATTGAAATCTTCCAGAAACACTTTCAAGGTTAGACAAAAGTCGAAGAGTTTCTAAACTATCCATGCCTAATTCAATGGCTGTTCCATAAATAGCCAACACATTATAAGCATTAAAAGTCCCAATGAGTTTTACCCAAACTTCGCTTCCATTAACTTTTAAAAGCAAACCTGACAATTGATTCTCTAGAATCTGGGCTTTATAATCAGCATATGACTTTAAAGCATAGGTGCATTTTTTAGCTGCGGTATTTTGCAATAGTACTGTTCCGTTTTTATCGTCAATATTAGATAATGCAAAAGCTGTTTTTGGCAGATTATCAAAAAATGACTTCTTCACATCCCTGTATTCTGCAAATGTGGGATGGTAATCTAAGTGGTCATGTGATAAATTAGTAAAAACACCACCTACAAAATGAAGTGCTTCTGTTCTTTTTTGATGAACTCCATGAGAACTCACTTCCATAAAACAGTATTCAACTCCCGCTGCAATCATTTCATTTAAGTAATAATTGATCGTTAACGAATCTGGTGTAGTATGAGTAGCCTTATATTCTTTGGTGTCCACCATAATCTTCACGGTAGATAGTAATCCGACTTTAAAACCTGCTTTTTGAAACAATTGATACAGTAAAGAGGCAATAGTGGTTTTGCCATTGGTCCCTGTAATACCCACTAATTTCAATTTGCGAGAAGGATTATCAAAATAATTGGCAGCCATAAAAGCTAAAGCCTTGTTTGTATCTTCTACTTTTATAAATGTGATGCCGTTTTGTAATATCTCAGGGAACACATCGCATACAATTACTTTAGCACCTAGTTCTATTGCTTTTTCAACATAATCATGCCCATCAGAGATTGAACCACGAATCGCAACAAAAACATCATTTGCTTCAATTTTTCTTGAATCAAATTCTATTTTATTCACAGTACAGTCTGTAGAACCATGTACTGCTTCAATTGCTACTTTGTATAATATGTCTTTTAGTATACTCACAGTAATTCTAATGTTATCGTTGTGTTTTTAATTATATCTTGACCTGCCTGCAATGATTGCGTCTTTACTTTACCCATACCCACCGCTTTTACTTTGATGCCTAAATTCTCTAACAAAGCAATTGCGTCCATTCCCGGCATTCCTTTAACATTTGGAATTATTTGCTGTGGCTTTTGCAACTTGGCGTAATAGGTATTGTAATTTGCATCCTGCTTAGGGATACTCTTATTTAGATTTTTAATTTCATTTGTTGAAGGCACATCTGTAAAAATCTTTTGTGCAATTCTCTTGAAAACTGGTCCCGCAACATCGGCTCCATAATAATTATTTTTTACAGTACTTGGTTTGTGAACTACTACGATGCAGGAATACTTAGGATGATCCGCTGGAAAGTATCCAACAAAAGAAGAAGCATAATATAGTCCTGAACCGTCTCTTTTTCCATAATTTACCTGAGCAGTTCCTGTCTTACCAGCCATAGAAAACTCTTTGGTATACAATTTAGAGCCTGTTCCCTTTTTAACTACGTTAGCCAAAACTGCTTTCAACTTTAGCAAAGTTTCTGGTGAACAGATTCTTGGATTAATTACTTCTCTGTCTATTTTCTTGATCGTTTTATTCCACTCTTTAATCTCAGATACAAACTGAGGCTTCACCATCACACCATTGTTTGCTACTGCATTATAAAATGCTAATGTTTGCATAGGCGTTACTGAAACTCCATAACCAAAAGCCATCCAAGGCAACGAAATATTAGACCAGTTTTTATCTGTAGGTTGCGGGACATAAGGCCTCCCTTCTCCTTCAAAATCCATATGAAGTCGTTTATTAAGTCCATATGAATTTACATGGTTAACAAATCGAGAAGGATTGTCCTTATAATTATCATATACTGCTTGCACCATTACCGTATTCGATGATAATTCAAAGCCTCTAGCCAACGATATTTTACCGTAACCGCCTTTATGCGAATCCCGAACAGCTTTACCCGAATAACGAATTTCTCCACCAAAAGTGTTATAAACTGTACTTGTATCTGCCACTTTATCTTCTAGAATAGCCATCAAATCAACTAATTTAAATGTTGATCCTGGTTCGTGAGATTCTGCAACAGCATAATTAGTTGTTTCGTAATAGGTACCGTCTTTTGCTCTTCCTAGATTAGAAATTGCTTTGACATGACCTGTTTGCGTCTCCATAACTACAACACAACCATGATCTGCCTCAAATTCTTCCAACTGTTTCAATAAAGCATGGTGTGCAATATCCTGAATGTATACATCAATAGTTGAAATCACATCGTATCCATCTTGAGGATCCACTTCATTCACGTCTCGAATAGGCTTCCACTGTCCTTTGGCAATTTTCTGTTTAAGAATTTTACCATCTTTACCGTTTAAGTATTTTCTATAGGCCCATTCAATTCCTTTTCCATCAAAAGTCCCATTAGGAGTTTTTCTTTCGTACCCAATAGTACGCTCCGCAATTTTACCAATCGGATGTTCTCTTACGGTTTTCTGTTCGACAATTATACCACCTTTATAAGCTCCTAACTTGAAAAGTGGAAAACCTTTTATCTTAATGTAATCTGTATAACTTAAATCACGAGCAATCAAATAGTATCTATTATTATTAGCCCTCGCTTTTCTTAATTCGTTTTGATAAAAACTACTAGGTTTGTTTAAAACCGTAGCTAATGAATCTGATAATGAAGCTACATTTTTCTCAAATACCTCCGCTTTTGGTGCCAAAGCATCAAAACGGATTTCATAATTAGGTATTGAAGTCGCAAGTAAACTCCCGTCAGAAGAATAGATATTCCCTTTATTAGAGGGAATAACAAAATTCTTAACCGTTCTTTCTTTTGCTAATTTTCTATAATAATCCCCTTCAACCCATTGAATATTAGTCAACTTGACAGCAATCGCAATTGCCATTATGAAAATAGCAAATGCAACCAGATAGATTCTGTACGATATGTATTTATCCTCTACTGCCATATTTTTTTAAGGAAACTTTTTTCCTCTTCTTTTTTTACTTTTATCTTAACTGGGGGAACTGTTGATGGAAAAATTTCTTTTTCAACCATCTTTTCAGATACTGTAGACTCCATTCTCAATTTCATCAACTGAGAACGCCTGTCAACAAATTCAGAGCGCAATTCTTTTACTTCAGTGGTGAGTTCAGCTATTTTAAAAACCTTTTGCTCAAATCGCTGCGTATTTGCAATCATAATAATTGCCAGTAGAATCAAAAAAACTATAAAGCGCCAGTTTTTCATCGCATCATCATCGATAAGGAACCTCGCTTTAAGTATGTTATAAACTCTATTTTTCATCTATCTGATTACAGCTTTTCAGCAATTCTCAATTTTGCGCTTCGTGCTCTATTATTAACTTTTATCTCTTCATTATTAGGAACTATTAATTTCCCAACCAGCTTAAATGGAACCGAGAAATTACCAAAAAAATCTCTTTCTGGTTCTCCCTCAAACATGCCGTTTTTCATAAATCTTTTAACCAATCTATCTTCTAAAGAGTGGTAAGAGATCACACTCAGCCTGCCTCCAGGATTTAAAATTTCAAGTGATTGTTCTAAAAATTCTTTTAACACATCCATCTCTTGATTTACTTCAATACGTATCGCCTGATAGATCTGAGCTAATATTTTATTACGAACTCTTTCTGGTAGGTATTTAGCCAGTACTTCTTTTAGCTCATCTGTTGTTCTAATTGGCTGAAGCTCTCTTGCTTCTACGATGGTTCTTGCTAATACAGGTGCATTTTTTAATTCACCATAATCTAGAAAAACCCTTCTTAAATTAGCATCATCATATTCATTGACCACCTTATAGGCATTCAAATCATTTTTCTGACTCATTCTCATATCAAGCTCGGCGTCAAAACGTGTTGAAAAACCTCTTTCAGGAACATCAAATTGATGCGAGGAAACACCTAAATCTCCTAAAATCCCATCAACTGACTTTACTCCGTAAAAACGCAAAAAACGTTTTAAATACCTGAAGTTTTCATTGATAAGTACAAAACGGTCATCAGGCAAAGCATTAGCAAGTGCATCTTCATCTTGATCAAAGGCAAACAATTTACCGTTTGGTCCCAACCGACTTAAAATCTCTTTAGAATGACCTCCTCCACCAAAAGTCACATCAACATATATTCCATCAGGTTTAATATTTAAACCATCCACAGATTCCTTAAGTAAAACCGGATTATGATATTCCATTGTCGTCGTCATTTAAATTTCCCATTACATCTTCTGCTAAATCAGCAAAATCAACATCTTCTCCATTAATTGATTTCTCGTATAAATCTTTATCCCAGATTTCAACAATATTTACTGCCGATGAAAAAACCACATCTTTAGCAATGTGAGCAAATGACACTAAATCCTTAGGCACTAACAACCTTCCTAATGAATCAATTTCTACCATCTTCACCCCTGCCGTAAACCTGCGGATAAAATCATTATTTTTCTTTACAAATCGATTAAGTTTATTAATCTTTTGCATCATCAAGTTCCATTCTTCCATTGGATACAACTCTAAACAAGGCTGAAATACAGAACGCTTCAAGACAAATCCGTCTTGAAGTGAAAGCGCCAACTGCTTTTTAAGAGGCGCTGGCAACAGCACTCTCCCTTTAGCATCGACCTTACATTCGTATGTTCCAACTATCGTACTCAATGAATTAATTTTAAAATTGATTTAAAGCAAAAATATAAAAAATTTTACCACATTTTACCACTATATCCCACTTTGTTGATAAGTTTACCCACTTTCGATCGAAAAGCCTTAATTTTTAGACTGTCAGACTGTTAGCATCTTTGCATTTAAGTTGTAGGATTATTCATGCCTAGGAAAACTGAGGTAATAATCTGCAAGAATTTAACTTCAAAATTTTATTATTTACAATCAAAAAAAGACAAGCTCTTATGGATTTCTCTGATTTTTAACCCAACTCTAATTAAAAAGCTTTGGGAACGAAATAAATCCTCAAAAAATGTTTACAAAAATTCTTTTTAATGTATTAAATCCTATATTTGTGAAAATTGAAAATTCGCATATTAAAACATGGAAAAAAACTATAAGAAAGAAGGTAAATACAGCTATTATGAAGCTGGCGAAGGAACACCTATTGTAATTTTACATGGTCTAATGGGAGGACTTAGTAATTTTGATGCTGTTGCCAGTTACTTTTCTGAAAAAGGGTACAAAATAGTTATTCCAGACTTACCAATTTATACCCAAAACATTCTAAAGACTAATGTCAAAAATTTTGCTAAATACGTTAAAGATTTTATCACTTTTAAAGGATTTGATAGAGTAATACTTTTAGGAAATTCATTAGGAGGACATATCGCATTGTACCATACTAAAATGTATCCTGAAAAAGTTGCAGGATTAGTGATTACAGGTAGCTCAGGCCTTTATGAGAGCGCAATGGGAGACAGCTACCCTAAAAGAGGCGATTACGAATACATCAAAAAGAAAGCAGAGGACGTGTTCTACGACCCAAAAGTAGCTACACCAGAACTAATAGACGAAGTTTACGCATCAGTAAATGACCGTATCAAATTAATAAAAACGCTTACTATTGCTAAAAGTGCCATACGTCACAACATGGCAAAAGATTTACCAAAAATGCATGTTCAAACTTGTATCATTTGGGGTAAGAATGACAAAGTTACACCTCCAGATGTTGCAGAAGAATTTAACAAGTTACTTCCTAACTCAAGTTTATACTGGATCGATAAATGCGGTCATGCTGCGATGATGGAACAGCCAGAAGAATTCAACCGCTTGCTTGAAGAATGGTTAAACAAAACAAATTTATAAGCAATCTCCTCCTTAACAGAAGAGAACTTAAACACAGATACCATGAAAATTAATACTGCCGAGTTTGTAATTAGCAATTCAGATGTTTCTAAATGTCCCAAGGATCATTTACCTGAATATGCGTTTATAGGTAGATCTAATGTAGGGAAGTCATCATTAATCAATATGCTGACCAACCAGAAGAAATTAGCTAAAACATCCGGAAGACCTGGAAAAACACAGTTAATCAATCATTTTCTAATAAACAACAATTGGTTCTTAGTAGATTTGCCAGGATATGGTTATGCCAAAGTTTCTAAGAAAACCAAATCTGTCTTCCAACAATTTATTACTGATTATTTTGAAACTAGAGAGCAATTGGTATGTGCATTTGTTTTGATAGATATTCGTCACGAAGCACAAGCAATCGACGTAGAATTCATGTCATATATGGGAGAAAGCGAAATTCCGTTTTGCATCATTTTTACGAAAGCTGATAAAATTAGCAAAGTGAAAATTGACTCTCATATTGCAGCTTATAAAAAGAATATGTTTGCCAACAACTGGGCAGAGATGCCACAATACTTTGTAACCTCCGCAACAGAATCCTTAGGAAAAGAAGAACTGCTAGGTTATATTGATGAGGTTAACCAAGAAGTTTTTAAAAACAGTAGTCAGTTTTAAAAAACACAAAACATTTAGCAATATTTGGTTTATTTAAAACAACTCCTTAAAGATTTAGAAAAAAAATCTATTACAAAATAGAAAAAAGAGCTACTCGATATAGTAGCTCTTTTTTTATTATAAACTAGTTCCCACTCTTTAACTCTAATTTTTCAGCAAAATAATCACAAAAATCTTTCATTGTGTCTGCCATTTTCTCATCGCCTGTTGCTCTGTGAAAAGTGTCTGACATGGCTACTAATGTTTGATGAAAGAAAATTTTCATCTCATCAACAGGCATTTCTTTTGTCCACAAGTCAATACGCATACTTTCTTTTACCTTACTGTCCCAAACAGACAGCATGATTGCTTTGGCTTCTTCTAACTCAACTCCACCATCCTTAGCTGACCATAATAATTTTTCTGGCACACGATTTTCATCTAGTTCTACTAAGAATTTAATTTCTGATCTATTTTTTTCTGACATTACTTTTTAGGTTTGTATTTTGATTTTTCAAATATTTCTTTTGGGCTTGTACTTAATAATTCTTGCAAAGATACTTTATTGTTGTCCATAAACGAACGTACTATTTGCCAACCTATCCAAGCGCCCACTTGGCCCGGACTTTCATTGTCAATTTCTAAGTAAAATTTAGAAAAGGGTGCTGGATTTATAAATCGAGAACTCAATTTTTGATCGTCACTATACAACATTTCTTTCTCGATAAAATAGCGCCACATGTAACTTTCATTTTCTTCACACCATTTTATTTGCTCCTCTGTATACCCTATTTTATCAGCATCGCTATATTCAGGAAGCAACAAATCTTTTAGGTATAACTCCTTACCTGAGGTTACCATCCTCGACAGGAAATTTTTACTTGTAGCAGGAGGGATTTTTCTCAACGAAAAACTAGAAACAACATCTGGCATTATATTTTTCTCTTCAAAATTCTGCTTTATATAATTAGGGAATTGGTAAAATCGATGTTCCTTACCCAAATACATTTCTAGAGAAATTATCAGTAAACTATCTGCATATATTACTTTATTATTATAATCCATCTCAGAGATAACCGTAATTACTTTAGGTGTTTTCGTTTGAGGAAAATAGTACTTTATGTGTTTTAACAAAGTCGTTAAATCCTTTTGTACAGGTTCAAAATCGCTGTATTTTTTTTGAACCTCTGCGTACAATTCTCTCCATTGTGGATCTTGCATTTTTGATAACCAAACGTCGTCATCATTTCCTAGAGGAAAGAAGTAGGGAAAGGCTTCTTTTATCTTAGGTAAATCAGCAGTTGGTGTTTCAAAAAATATTTTATCAAAGCGCTTCACTTCGATTTCAATAGGAATTTCGGCAACAGCCTTCTCAATTTTATTTTTCTTACCACAAGATATAAAAAAGAAGCACAGAACTAGCAGATAAAGAGATATTTTCATTTTTTTTAATTAAATTTGCCTAAGAAAAATCAGTCAAAAAAGTACAGTACTTTTTGATTTTGCAAATATACATTCCTCCTTTTTAAAAGTTAAACTATTATGGCTAAAAAAAGTACTCTTCAAGTTGAAAAAGTTAATATTCATATTGTAAACTGGTTAAAAAGCTATGCTGAAAACGCAAAAGTTAACGGATTTGTAATTGGGATATCAGGCGGTATTGATTCGGCGGTTACATCAACCTTGTGTGCGCAGACTGGTTTTAAGGTTCTGTGTGTCGAAATGCCCATTCATCAGCATGACAGTCATGTTAGCCGAGCACGTGAACATATAAAACAGTTAAAAGAACGTTTTCCTAATGTTTCTAGTATAGAAGCAGACTTAACCTCTCTTTTTGAGTCTTTTAAAAGTATTGTTCCTACGGATTTTGAAGAAAACAAATTACACCTTACTCTAGCTAATACTAGAGCCCGTTTAAGAATGACCACTTTATACTATTTTGCTGGTGTGTACAGGCTATTAGTTGCAGGTACAGGAAATAAAGTTGAAGACTTTGGTGTTGGTTTTTATACTAAGTATGGAGATGGCGGCGTAGATTTAAGCCCTATTGCTGATTTAATGAAATCAGATGTTTTTGCCTTAGGAGCCTATTTAGAAGTTCCACAATCCATTTTAGACGCTACACCTTCTGATGGTTTATTTGGAGACGAGAAATCAGATGAAGAACAACTAGGTGCCAGCTATGATGAGCTAGAGTGGGCTATGCTTGCTGAAGAACAAGGGTTATCAGATGAAAATTTTTCAGAAAGAGAAAAAATAGTTTTTGCAATCTATAAAAGATTAAACAAAATCAACCAACATAAAATGAATCCCATCCCCGTTTGTTTAGTTAATCGAGATTAATAGCCGTTTATCCTAAAAAATTGATTTTTCACATTTTTTTAACTAGATTTAGTAAATCATTCCAACAAACAACTCTTAAAAAAATGAAATTATGATAAAAGTTTGTTTAGCAGATAATTATCCAGTAGTACATTACGGGGTAAAATCGTATTTTAAAGATCATGCTGAAATTTCGATTACAGCAAACGTAGGTAGCTTCTTGATGATCAGAGACATACTGCTCACGAAAGAAATTGATATTTTACTTTTAGATTTAGAATTAGAAGGTCTTTCCAGCATTTTTGAAGTAAAGTCCATCTTAAAAAACTTCCCTAAAACTAAAATTATTATTTTCAGTGGACTCTCTGAGCAAATATATGCACCAAATGCTATTAAAGCCGGCGCATCTGGATTTGTGCATAAAAGAGAAAAGCTTGAAACCTTAGGCCATTCCATTGTTAAGGTACAACAGGGCAAAATAATAATGAACGAGACCGTTAAGAAAAATTTAGCTTTAATTGCTAAACAAAGTAAAAGCGAGCGTTTGTATCGAAAACTTTCTAACCGTGAGGTAGAAGTGTTGCGTTACTTAAGCGCGGGTAAAAAAAACCATGAAATTGCTGAAATTTTAAATCTTAACGAGAAAACAATTAGTACTTATAAATTGCGATTACTTACCAAATTAAATGTAACAAATTTAGTAGACTTAGTAAACAAAGCTAAAAAGCTAGAAATTGTTTAATTAAAATCGAGACATTACTCTACCCAGTTTCTTGGAAAAAGCATTTGTTAATCCATTATAATCTTGGATCATTGTCATAGGCTCTGTATTATCTGCATCTGGCGCAATAGTGCTTTTTAATTCTTCTATAATTCTCCCAACAAGGTACCAGCGAAGTGTCAAAATAGTTTCAGAAACATTTTGACCGATGGTATCATTTTTAGATTTTGGAAAAATGTTTTGACCTTCCCAATTATGCATCACTAGCCTTTCTTCTTCCATCAAGATATCAGTTACTTCTTGTGCAAATTCGGGCTGCAAATGCATTAAATATTGCTCTAAACTGAAGGATTCATTCTGAAGGTAATAGTTTATCAAATCATTAAAGATCTCTCTAAACAAAGGATTGGCTAGTTCAACCTCATCTTCTTGCAAGCTCAAATAAATTCTATGAAAGACTTTATATTCTTTCATTTCAGTGACGTGCTCTACTTCGCCATCTTCATTAGATCGCAAAAGTACGTCTTCAAATAGCTCTGTTTTATTTCCGTATAACAGTAAAATTTCAATGATTTTGCGCTCTAAACGGTAAAGTACATCGACCTTTTCAACATCATCTGGATTTTCATTCTTAACTACCTGAAATGCTTTTTGGTCTTTTTTATGCTTTTTAGCATCTTCTACCTCATCCTTTTGAGTTAGCTGAGCCAAAGTACTCACTAATACCTGCTCAGAAATATCCATGATACGAGAACACTCTTGTATGTAAATTTCACGCTGTATGCGATCTGGTATTTTAGAAATACTTACAACCATATCCCGAATCAAGTCGGCCTTTTTAATTGGGTCATGTTTTGCTTCGTCCATCAACAATGACGCCTTAAACTGTATGAAGTCTTTGGCATTATTCTCTAGATATGCTACCAAATCATCATGTGATGTTTTTTTAGCAAAACTATCAGGATCTTCACCATCAGGGAAAGCACAGACTTTTACATTCATCCCTTCCTCAAGAATTAAATCAATTCCTCTCACAGAAGCACGTAGTCCGGCAGCGTCACCATCAAAAAGTACCGTAATGTTTTTTGTTAACCTATTAATCAAACGAATTTGATCTGGCGTCAACGCAGTCCCTGAAGAGGCAACCACGTTTTCGATACCTGCTTGATTAAATTGGATTACGTCTGTATATCCTTCAACCAAATAGCAATTGTTTAATTTAGCTATCGCTTGTTTGGCCTGAAAAATACCGTATAAAACTTTACTTTTATGGTAAATATCACTTTCAGGAGAATT
>Ga0070748_1000457_pt1 | contig 20049 bp, 28 predicted proteins | sample VirMetDEL_Nov_12_FD_77015 | JGI IMG/M metagenome (GOLD analysis project Ga0070748, IMG submission 77015) | Aqueous microbial communities from the Delaware River and Bay under freshwater to marine salinity gradient to study organic matter... | ecosystem: Environmental > Aquatic > Marine > Coastal... | reverse complement strand
TCCGCATCTTTGGCTTTGAGTAATATGGAGTAGCCTTTAGATATATTCATTTCTCTATCTATTTTCTTTTGTTGGTGGTTCCATATCTCGCCACGCTCAGGAATTCGCCCTGTCTTTTCCATGAAAAATCTTTCCCATTTATAATAAGCCTCGTTATCATTCACCCTTAACCCCCTCTAGTGTTTGTTTGTTTTTACAGCCTTGGCAGAAGTCAGCCTTATCTGGAAACCAACCTATACAATCACCCTCTTCATCTATCCATTGAACACACTTAGTAAGCACCTCTAGTTTATTGGTGAGGGATTCAATTCTTTTCCAGAGCTTATTCTCAACTCCCCTATATCTATAACCCTCGGTCATAGTCTCAAGCTCCTTAATTCGAGCGTCTTTGACTTGGAGTTGGGATTCATATTCCTCTAGGAGCAACCTAGTGGGCGTTGATTCTTTAAGCATATCGTAAGCTTTATCAATATCCGGCGTATTACTCATACCTTATCCTTTTCTATCATTGCTTTTACTTCGGGGCGGTCTAATATTTCTCCAATTAAACAGCTAACCTCTATATCATCCTCAGACCTCTTATAACCGCTACTAATTTCCATCAAGAGATCATTAAGCACACCTAGCTTATCGTCCAGCTTGATGACGTGGCTTAACCATTTACCTACCTCATCCCTTAGTTCCTCGTTTTCCTTTTGGAGATTTATTGCATAATCATATAAATCACCAATACTCATTGCTGTAGAAAATTCACTTGGCTTCTGCATCACTCCCTCTCCATGGTTTCTAACGCTTGTTTGTTTTTACACTGAGAACATTTATTAAACACATTTGCTTCTATACATGTAGTGTGCATTCTGTACTCAAATGCACACTTAGTAAGCACCTCTAGTTGAGAGGTGAGGGATGTTATAATCCCACTGTTAGTTAAACAGTTTCTTTCGTTTATCTTCTCAAGCTCTTTGATTCGCTCTTGCTGTGACCCATATAATAGGTCAAGTGACTTATACTCTTCACACATCTTGAATTTGGATTGGTTTTCTATATCCAACCTTTCTGTCAAATCGGTCAAACGTCCGGATATAGAAACAAAGTTTTTTTCAAATTCTTTCAGCATTATTTAACCTCAGCCATATTCATTCGCCCCAGTGATATTTCCCTAGTTCTACCGTCTTCAATTTCCTCAAATTCAACCTGGCAGACAACCCCACATGCTGGAACTATAGGAGGCGTACCACGTCCCGCCTCAGGGTCTAACTCGTCCAGGTATAGTCGGGATTTTTTAGTATCACCCTTCTTTTTACGCCTTATGATAGATGCTCCAATATCTCTTTCGATTTCAGCCATTTCATTGAATATTGCAGGAAAATCCACTCTGATTTTATTCCAATAAGACATTGAATCAGCCTTTAAGCACCCGATACAGTTGTTATTCTGATAACCCAGGTCATACATAGCGGGCCTTTTAATTTTGGCTATTTTCTCCAGAATATAAAGAGCGTTGGGTTTATCTATTTTTTTATCTATTAAGGGAAATACTGGACTAGGATTGGGGTTTTGTTCTTTGAATCTTATCGCCCTATTAATTTCCTTGGGGGTGAACTCAAATCCGAATATAGAACCCGTATAATTGTTTTCGCGCTCCACTTTATAACGTGGTTCCTTCTTGAGTTCCCCTGTGCATCTAGCACCAGCGGGGCCGGATATGTAGCGGGTTTTTCTGGCCACATCAAAAGGATCTGCATATTTCTCAGACTTAACAATGTGGATTTTCTTTTGATACCATTCCTCACACTCTTCTATAAACCGTTCGTTATCTGGGTGAACTTTTCCTGTGTCGCAATAATAAATATCTATATTATTATGCCCGTAAGTATCTAGTGCTATCGAAGTAGCTACCGCACTTGTTACACCAGCCGACCACCACGACACTAGCTTTATGCTATCACCTTTATTAGACTGGCTCACTGAATCCACGCTGCGACCAGGCACCCAACAATATAAAAAATAATTACAGGCCAATTTTCAATGATCCATTCTAATTTCTTTTTCATTTCATTCTCCTTTGAATTCAATTCCGGTAAATTCCTCATACTCTTGAATCAATAAAAATTTATCGTCTGGATTGCCTCGAATGATTTCCTCCATCCTGGCGATAGTTTCGAAGTTGTTTTGGTGTTCCGGTTTTGAGAGATTAGTTCCGCGCCGCATATTAAACTGTACTGCTGAATAAGAGCAGCCGATTAATCTCGCTATGTGTCTATTGGTGTATTGAGTAAGGCCTTTAAATTCTCTGAGATTCATTACGCCCCCTCTTTGAAAGCCTCGGAACTTTTACACTCCGAGGCATTGCTTTGTTTTAAGGGCAAACTCAAACTAGGCTTTTCTATAATTTGCCCGCTTTCTCTTTGGTGGTCTATAAGTTTTCCGTAAACGGTACGCCCTTCGATTCTTTGGCTAATAAGTTTGATCTCGACTTTTGAAACCTTTGAACAGTCGCCGAAAAGTAATTGAGCAAGCTCGACTCCAAAGAATTTAGCAAGATCTAAAAGTCTCACCTCAACCCTTGGCTTAGCCCCCTCAGCCTTCCAGCGTTGTAACGTAGCCTTAGGTATCAAAGTTCCCCTTTCAACGTCGCCTAGACTGTACTGAGCCTTTCTCATCAACTGTGTTAAGTTCTGCGCTAGTGTGCTTGATTCTTTTGCCCTCATTAATTTCTCTCCGTGTTATAACTTAAGTTCTTATCTGCATGACTCGACTGAATATCTTTTAAAATCTTTTCAAGCTCCCTTGCCACTCTGCGGGGTTTCGCTTTCAAGGCTGGGTTAACTATTTCTTTTTTGATTTGCTTAATCTCATCGTGGGTTTCAACTCGAATGCCCTCTAATGCTTGTTCGATCTTATCTAGACCTGGAGCAAAGCGAATATTGACGTGAACTGCCAGAACTCTATCAATCGCCTTTTTGAATCTCTCGCTTGATACGTGCTTTAAGCATTCCCATAATGCTAGGCATGACTCTTTTGGGTAAGTCTCAGTCCCGTAAGTTTTCTGAAGTCTATAAATCTGCGTTTTAAATTCGTTCATTTCCATTTATGCCTCCAGGTTTAAGCTCTCTAGATTTTCCCATAGCTCTTTGTCGTTATGTTTTTGAGTAGATGCGTTATCGTATTGGCCTTGAATGACTTTCTCGGCGTTATCAGGATCTAGGAGCCAGGATAAGGAGGCTTTAAATTTTCCTGTTTTTCCTGTTAAGAATTTTGAAGTGCTTACTTTTGAGAAATAGTCTTGCCACTCATCCCGATTTTGAAACCCTGGGAACCCAGATAGTATTTGAAAATTGAGAATACTCTGCGGCCCTAAAAAGAATCCTGTTTTTTCTTCTCTAAATTCTTTCTGATATATTTCTAGAATATCGTCGGGAGTTATACTTTTTCTGCTAGTCGTTAGACTTGGAGCATCAGGCGCGGGCGCTTTAATACTCTTACTCTTTATCTTTATCTTATTCTTTATCTTATTCTTAGGCGCGGTCTGTGCGCGGTCGGAGCGCGCTTTTTTATAGTCCCTACTCTGTAATTCCGCTAAGATAGGTGCGTCTATTTCATAATGGTTCCCGCTTAGTTCGACTTTATAACCCGCTTGTAAGCCGATAGTAAGGAGGTAGCTATCCGTTTGTAAGCCGCTTCTAAACCGCAAGCAATCCCGTAGTGACCGTTTATGAATTCTAAAATATGTCGATTCGCCGTCATATAATGAGCCGAGATATTCGAGCAAACGCCAGTATCTTCCGTAACCTTCAAAACCTAATTTGTTTATCAACTCTTCTAAAGCTTCACTGGTGTGTGCGTTTGTGAAGTGCTTAAAATATTTCATCCCCTAAATAAATTCCCCTCAATTTCCTATCGAAGTCCTGGGCATACTCTCCCAGTTTGCGCGTTATATCAGCAGACTCTTGTCCACTTCCTCTTTAAGCATTGCTCGCAATCCTGGTGAACCCAGCCGTTAGATAATCGACTATAGCCACCGTATCTATGTCCCCTTCTAAGGCATTTCAGCCCGCCTATGGGCCGGATAATTAGCCATAAGGTTAAGAATCTAAGGAAGTTCATAAAAGCCCCCAGGAGTCGTTTTTTAAGTTACCGGAAATCCGTTCTATAGGTCCGGCATAGGTCCGGTTCGCGTGAAAGCGCGTGAAAAAACTGGAATTTACTTGACTGAATCTGCGGGTGCTAGTGTTATAACTAACTGAATTCATAGCGTTAATGCGTGTGTTATTGACTACTTGAGGAAGGTCGGTATCTTGACTCCCTATCATGGTAATTATGGGGGGTAAAGGGGTTAACCTTATGAAATTACTCATTTGATTATCCTTTTCATTGGAATTAAGGTCCGGTTTAGGTCCGGTTTAGTTTCGAAGCTTACTAGATTTCTAGACTTTTCTAAGTGTTCTGGGCTTAGATGAGCGTAAACCATGGTCGAGTTTATCGACTTATGTCCTAGTAGTTTTTGCAAAGTAAATAGATCGCCACCGTTCATCATATAATGACTGGCGAAAGTGTGCCTGGTTCCGTGAACTCCTAAAATATTAGATATTCCGGCCCTTTGTTGAAATGGTTTAAATATTGATTTTGCGAATTCTCTTGGATTGATTATTTTTGATTCAATTATAATAGGCCGTTTCCCACGTTGCAAAACTATCGCCCTGGGTAGTCCTCTTTTCGTCTGAAATAAAAACTCTCCCTTTTTTCTGCCTTGCGATATTTCCCGAATCATACCTAATAACTCATCGCTTAATGGTAAGGATCTGATTTCCTGATTTTTGGTAGAATCTAGATAAAGGGCTCCCGCCATGATTGGCTCGTGGGCCTGGGCTTCGTATGGGCTTAAGTTATTAACCACATGAATAACGCCATTTTTTAGATCTATATTCTCAATTCTAACCGCGCAAGCTTCAGATATTCTAAGCCCAGTGGAATAAAGGAAGGTTATAAATTGATGATAATCTGACCCCCTCATATAATCGAGAATCGTCATAACCTCATCATAAGAATGGTATTTGATCTTAATCTCTTTAGGCCCTAACATTGGCGGGTCTATCTCTGATGCTGGATTTTCTCTGATATATTTTTTTCTAACCGCCCAGTCTAAAAAATGCTTTAAGCGGTTTAGTGTGTATTTGACGGTTTCGGCAGTCGCTCCATTGTTATAAAGCTCTTGAACGTAGTCCTCGACCATGGAACTAGTTATTTTATCTAGTCGTGCAAATTTAAAATAAGGTAGCGCCCAGTTGTTAAAGTTCTGTCGATAACTTTTAATGGTGTTCGCTTTCTTATTAAGAACTAAAGACTCGAAGTAATTCACTAGAACCTGGTGGAATATCTGGATTTTAATATTTACCCCTACCCCTTTCCTTTTGTGCATATCATTGAGCCAGTCAGACGCAGCCTTTTTTTTGTCAAAGGTCTGCGTTTTTCTAATCTCTTTACCACCAGCATCCAACCCTAAATAGACTCGCGCCTTATAGGATATTTTGCCATTTTTATTTTGTATCTTAATAATTCCCATTACTTTTTCTTAGTTACCTTTTTCTTGGTTACTTTCTTTTTAGTTACTTTCTTAGCGGCTAGTTGAGCTTTTAACTTAACTACTTCATCGGATAGTTCAATATTTTCGGACATTAAGCCTTTGATCAATCTATCCCTTTGTTCTATTTCTCTTTTCGCGTGTTCATCTAAAAACATAATCAGCTCCTATTTATTGGTTTTATTTTTCTATCTCATAAGTTTATTAAACCATTCCAATACTTCCCGCTCTATAAATTTGCGAGCGCCGCCGAGTTTACGGCTCGGAATGGTGCCATCAAAAACTCTTTTTCTCACCCAGGACTCTGACATACCCAGGAGGCAAGCTACCTCATTAGCTCCTATAATCTTGTCGCTGGTATTTATCTCAATTCTAACTGCTGTCATAATTTACCTATCGCTTAATGATTCTGCTTTTCCTTCCTGCCAGCAGTCGGGGTGCATATCGGTTCTTTTGTATTTTCTTGAAACTTTACAACCGCACCAGCTACAAGTTGGTAGATCCTCAATATCCTCATCAGATAAAAATTGGTCTTCCTCCCATGTACTTAGTGGCCTTACCATTGGGTTTTCTATCATTCGAGCCACCATTCCTTTTCTTGTTTGCGAGTTAATCCCTCTGGAGGATGATCGCCCTCTTCGTCCCACTCGGTTAAAATATCTTTACTCTCGCACTTAGGACAAGTTTTTTTTAATCCCGCCCAGGCGTGACTACACTCATTACAGTTATTTATTACACATGCCATATTAATTCCTTTATAAAACCGCCCTACTTAGTTAATTGGTAACGACTCATTTTTATCAACTAAAGTTAGTAAGTAAGGCGGCATTTAAAACCCGACAAAATTTGCGACAATACGGCCGAGTTAATTATTTTCTACCTTAGCCATTCTCTGGCGGCGTCTACTAATTCCTTCATCTTTCCATCTGGTTCTCCACTTGACGTTATAAAGTTCACATAACCCGCAAGCGTTTCTTTCCCTACTTGTTGAAAAGTTTTCTCTTTATGTTTTCCAAAAGTTATTAAATAACTCGAATGATCCTGAGCTTGGCCGCCGAATCTATCTGCGCTCGACTTTTCAGCTTCCTTTCTGACAGGAGACTGTTTTGCTATCTCGTCCTCGTCTTGAGAAAAATAATCACTAGCGCCGACTGCAATAATAACAGCGCCTACCATTGCTCTTTTTTGGGCCATTTTCTTAAGCGTGTTTACAATGTCAGTAACAGGAATAGGCTCGGTTCCGGCGTTTGTACCGTTCACGTAAACCCTTCTTTCTTTGTATTTCTTTTCCTGACTGTTAGCAGTTCCCTCGCATTGAGCTATTACGGTGCCAGATTTAAGCTGATAAACTTCAGCCGCATAAGAATACATTGCAAAATTTTCTTCTCTCTCAAAGATATTTTCTAAAACTACGAATCTAACACCCAGGCCGAAAAGTCTCATTAACTTCTCAGCACCAGGTTTAAGTAAAGACTTCTTTTTTGTCCCAGGAATAACAGCAAAATCGTTATCAATTCCCTCGCGCATAACCTTAGTTACCGCTTCCTTAACCTGGGTAAGCGTGTCCACTACTCGCTTTATATCGTCTCCAGTTAAAGACAATTCGTTTTTGATATTCGAAACTTCTATTTCTTTGCTCATTACGCCCCCTTGATTTGGTCAAGAAACCAGTAAGGCACTTGAATAGTTGTTATTTCCGCTGGGTAACCATGAAGCATCTTAGCCTTTGGCTCCCCTACTTCTTCGCAGTCCTTTAAGAAACTAGCGTATTCAGTTAAGGCCTTGCGGTATTGTTTACGCCCCACCTCTATTTGCATTTCATCAATCTTATAAACTGCCACGGCATAAGGAGAAAAATTTTCAACCGCTACGATAAAGAACTCTTTTAGATCCTCACCAGTCGCCTCGTTGTAAACGTCCAGATACCAGGCGGCTTGAATTAGATAGCCAAGATCTCCCATTTGTTTAGCAAAGCCCTCAAAACTCGCGTCTCTAGTGCTTTTTAGATCAATCAAAGCCCCGCCATTCTCATAATCGGGACGGCATTTTTTTTCTATTCCAGTTTCTTTATCCACTGAAAAATAAGAGTATTCAGAACGGCCACCAGTTAAAACCCTGGAGGCTATTGGGTGCTCCATAACCGCCGTCGCCATTCCTTTGACGTCATATAAAGACGCTTCAGAAAGAACGGTTTTTCCTTCGCTATCAGCTAGAAAGTCAGCATAAACCGCCTTACCTATTTTTGTGCGCCTATCGCATTTAGGACTAACGGCGTATTCATTAGTAAAGGTTTCAGGTTCTAATACTAAAGAATGAACAGCAGAGCCGACGGCCATTGCCTCCGACTGGGTGAACTCCTTAGTGATCGCGTGTAAGACGCTTTTTAAATGAATTAGTTTTAGTAAGCTTGATCCTAATGCTTCGTTTGCATGATAATCAGTATTGCTCATTAGTTTTTTTGATTCTTTCACAGTGTCGCTCCCGCGTTTATATTAATACTTAAAGGACTTGGCTTTTTATTAAGCCACTTCCCAGGTTTCTTTTTTTGAAATATGTAAAATGCCCTTATTATCTAAAGGCATTTCTCTATGTAGGTAATCACCGATAACGTCTTGAATTTTTTCCGCTACTAAATTGAGGTCTATTCTAGAGTTCGTTATATCTTGTTGATCTGCTTCGACTTGAAAGCTTTCTTTTAAAACTATGATACAAAGATGCTCGGCTAAAATTTCTTCAATCCCTCTTTTTTCTACGGGAGACTGGAAATAATGATCTGCTGAATTCAAAAGATCCCTTAAGGTTTCAGAGATAATAGCTTTCTTAATCGTCTTATCTGTCTTTTCCATTGTGTCGCCTCTGGATATAATTGTGCCCTCTGTAAAAAATTCACAGTGGTAAGCTTTAATTAAATTTTAATAAATCTAGATTAAATTATTTAAGCAGCGTGACTCTCGTCCTCACTTAATAGCTCGCTCTCTTCACACTCAAGAGCAATGGCCATAAGTGCAACGACTGCCATGCTGGGAGAGCGTGTACCTCTCAGGCATTCTCGAATTGTGCTTGCCGTGACTCTGCATTTTTCGGCAACGTAATCTTTTCGTAAACCTTTGTTATTTATTAGCTCGTTTGCTTTTGTATAATTAAAGATGCGTTTGCTTTTTTTGTTTTCCATGCGCTAATAATAGCCCATTTCGGGCTTATTGCAAGCCCATTGTGGGCTATAGCTCAAAGTTTGTTATTAAATTAGAATGATTACAGGTAGATATGACCGATAAAAAAGTAGAAAAAGATTCATTTGGAGAAAGATTAAGAGAGGCTTTTAAAAGGTCGAGCCTTACCCAGGTTGATGTGGCTACCAATGTCCTTGGCGTAAACCCTAGGGCCATAAATAACTATATTAATAACGAGCGGGAACCGAGTCTTGAAAATATCGTCAAGTTATCAAGTGCTCTTAATGTGTCGGTTGAGTGGCTTATAACAGGCAAAGAGCACGCCCCGACTAGGGATGAAATGCTTATAAAGTGTTACAATTTTATAAGTGGACTCCAAGATTTAGAACTAGTTTACGATGCACTCAAGGCTATTTCTGAAGGTGAAGATGCGGCTCTTTATTTTCGGAATCATCGTTCGAAGGAAAAACTTTAATTAGCACCCTGGAACCGTCTTTTAATTCTATCTCTAATTCCTTGCTTTCATTCCTCACGACCAGCTTGCCGATATTTCCTGCGCCTTGGTGCGCAGTGGTAGCCTTTAAAATATTTAATGCAATTTCTTTTAGATATGAATTCATGCATAAGTAATACACTAGTTAAGAAAAATAACCGTTCTCTTAAGAAAGTTTACCTACCAAATATCACTATTTAACATGATCTTCACAAATGTAGACTTAATTAGTTTATAAACTTTTCCTATTTCCTCGCGGTTTGAATGCGCTTCTAAACAAAAAAGAACTAAAATAGACCCGACCACTAAACCTTTAAACCATGGAAACTTTTTCACATGAACGGCGGCGGGTTTACTATAACCGTTGCTTTTAATTTTCGACTTAATCACTCCCCCCGATAAGTACCATTCGTGAGGTGCTACACCCTTAGGAATTGCGGGGTTTATAAGGACTGTTCCGTATTTTTGAAGCTCGTTAAGATTGCCAGGGTTTTTAAAGATCCTGGGATATTTTCCTTTTTCAAAAAGTACTGCCGTGGTTTTAGACATCAATGGCCCCGCTAAATTCTGGAAGGGTTTTTAATTTCTTATAAACTAAACCCCTGAGAGCGTTACAGAAGTCATTATCCCCTAGTCCTACGTTAATTGAACTTATGGGATTAAGCCCCGCCTCTCTGCTTTTTTTATCAATAAATAATTCAATAGAGATAAAGCCTCTGTGAGCCTGGTCTTCCCCGCCTCTATCGGCGTCAAAGTTTACAGTTTTTATTCGCGCATACTTCGCTTTTATTCCCGTATTGTTTACGTCAAATTCTTTTTCTAAGCTCATTTTTCTTGCCTTTGTTATAGTTTCTTAAATTGTTGCCCATGCTGTGCCATTTGACCATTTCATTGTTTGAGTAGTTGTATCATAAGCAATAAAGCCTTCATAACTTGAAGCTGTAGGTAAGGAGCCCGTGGCGAACTGACCGGGGGAAAAGACTTTGGTTGTACTCACTTCTTCGGCTTTTAAAGTCATTACTGTGGCAAGCGTTCCAAGAGCTGTTCCAGTTGTCGTTGCGGGTGCTACTTTAAAAATCAAGTCACCACTTACACCCGTTCCTGTACCTCTTGAGGGATGAATAATAAAATCACTTCCCGCAATATCTGTCCCCTCTGCGCTTGTGTTACTCAATGTGACTGTTGCCGTTGTAGTATTTGTCGGTCCCCTTCCTATGTATACGTCTCGAATATCTGTGTTAGTTGTTCCTAGGATAAGTTGATTTGTTGCCGTTGTTGACCCTGTTCTTCCAAGAACAATACAACCCGAATGAGTAGCATTGGAATAAGCCCCGACTACCACTGAACCAGTAGCACTAACAGTACTTTCAGCACCAAAACAAGCCGAGTAAGCACCACTTGCAGTAACGTTATGACCCATACCTGTAGCTTCACCTGCAACCGAAGCACTATAGCCAACACAAGTTCCTTCACTTGCTGTTGAGGCTGAATTGACACCAATACAAGTTGAAGCTGTTCCTGTTGCTGAAGCGTTCCCGCCTATCATAACTTCGTTAGTACCTGCTGAGGCACTTGCACCAATAGCGACTGAATTTGTCGCGCTTACTGAGCAGTTAAAGCCAATAGCTACCGAGTAACCACCCGTACAGTTTGAAGAACTACCAATAGCCGTCGAGTTTGTTTGATTTCCACTAGAGACATAACCAATTGAAGTAGCGCCCGAGGCGTTACCTGCCGAGACCGCGCCAAAGGCCGTGGCATAACTAGCGCCCGCATTCCCTGCGTAGCCAATACCTGTGGCATTAAGACCCGCGCTCGAAGCGTTTCCAAGGGCCATGCTGTTTGCGCCTGAAATAGTTGTTCCGGCTCCGAATCTTTCCGAGAGAGAGTGTGAGGCGTCTGGGGAGCTAATTTGTCCCGTGTCTGAAATTACAGGCGGGCTTGAAGTATATGACTGTAAAAGCTTACCTGTTGTTGAATCATGGCGTGGAATTTCGTTGTCTGCACTTGAGGCAGGTCCGACAACATCACCAGAACCACCACCGCCAATATCCGCCCATGTTGCACCGTCTGAAAACTTCATTGTGCTAGTGGTAGTATCGTAAGCTATATAACCGCCCCAACTTGAAGCTGTTGGAAGTGAACCTGTCGCGTACTGGCCGGGCCCTAGTACCCATGCACTTCTTACTGAATCGTTATTTATTAACAGTGAATTACCACCACTATGAACGAATCGTATTGAAGTACCTGTTTTATAGAGGCCTGTATTTGTAGCGCCAGAAAATCCTACGGCGGGATTGGTTGAATTTCCGTCTGCTAATTGTAAAGCCCCACCGTCTGTAACTAGCGGAGCCCCACTTGTATAATCTTGAATTAATTTACCTGTTGTCCCGTCGAATCTTGCAATAGCATTATTAGTTGCGCTTGCAGGGCCAACTACATCACCTGTACCACCCGCAGAAACAAAATCCAAAGTGTCTGTTGTGGAATTACCTGTAATAGTAATTGAAGCGTCTGAGCTTGTATAAGTTAAAGTGTCGGTGGCTGAGTCAGCCGTGGGACTGGTCCCGTTATCAGGTTGGGCGATGGTGAATGAGTCGCTAGACGCCCCCCCTAAGTTGTTAATGAGAACTTTTTTATTAACTCCTGCCGAGGCGTCGTAAGTGGCCACATAATCGGCGGCACCGTCTGGAGTCGCATCGACTGTTAATGAATTAATATCTAGACCGCCCGAGCCACTAGCTGAAACGATTACATGATGAAAGGCCATTATCTAAGGAATCCAGTAGCAGCAAAGGTGCCAGAGTTATAAGTTATCACCAACCTAGAAAAACGGTGCTTTCCTACATTAATGTCGAATTGTACAATTTCGGTAGCGTCAGTTAAGCCCAGGACTTCCGCAGTAGCGCCAGCGCCGTCTAAAATATCGCCCCAATTATCGCCGTCTAAACTCGTCTGAGCCTTAACATCGACGTTAAAAGATCCGGTTATTACGCAACCTATAGAGTAAGCCGCCCCTTTTATCGCTTTCTTTTGGCTTGTATAAGTAGCGACCTGACCGCTAACACTGAAATATTGACCGTCCATTATTTTCTCCGTAACTTTTTAAATATTTTATTTATCCTGGATCTGTCGGATTTATTCATTTTTACTTTTTGGATTGCAGTTTTTAAGTCGGCCATATTTTGAGAATCGAAACAGGTCATTTCATCAAAGGCGGGCTGGTCACATTTAATTACTACGCCATTAAAACTAGTTAGCTCCTGTTTAGAAGAGTCGCCACTATAAGGTTCTGGTGTCCAGTCGAATTCTTTGCAACCAGTTCCGCAGCTAACTATTAAGAAAATCGCGCATACGTTGAGCGCGAGTTTGAGGATCTTTTTCACTTACTACCTCTTTTGCGGTTTCTCTATTTTCTTTTTTCTTTTGATTCCATTTAAAATAATCAGAGGCGAACTTAATGAACGCCCCGACTAGCTCTTGAATTAAAATTTTTCCAAGATAAGAAAGCATTATTCAGCCTTTTTAGATTTCCAATAACTGTAAGCTTCGTCTGGAAGTTCAGCAATATCTATTGAAATATTTAAGCTAATTGCTCCTAGAGCTTCGCCGTCCTTATTTGGGTCTAGTTCTTTTTCAAACTTAACTAGAATTTTCCCGTCTTTGAATTCTACAATTTTTCCTGCTTCCATAACTTTCTCCAGGTTGATCTATTTTGTTGTAATAGCCCCTCTATATTCTCATAAGGAAGGGCCTGAATTCTATTTATAGAACTATGGTTATACGTCCCTAGTAATTTCTAAAGGCCCCATATTAAAAATTTTGCCGTTGTTAGCGACCTTCACATGAAAGCCATACTTGAGATTCACACAAGTGCTAGGAATTGTTAACGTCGTGGTAAACCTTCTAATTGGCGTGGGTGTTCCAAGTACGTAGTCAGTTCCCGAGCTTATAACGGTGTCATTTGTGGCGTCGTGTATAAGAAACACTAAGTCATTATCCGACCCAGTGTACTTATAATAACAAATAATTTTTACAGAAGTTCCTACCGCCCATGTAGGAACGCCGATATTCGTTGTTAATAAAGCGAAGTCGTTAAGACTTGAGGCCGTATTAAAAAACTGAATAATATTATTCCCATAAAAAGGCGTTATGCTATCGGTCAGTAATATTCCGGCCATGCTTCCCGTTCCGGCGTTGTCTGGAGTAGCATCGTTCCCTTTCGTAAAATCGGCCGCCGTAATAGTCGCATTCCTGTTTTGATAAACAATATCAAGCGTCCCAGTTAATGCCGCCGCCTCTGCTGCGCTTGCCGCCGCGTTTGTCTCTGCGGTTTCAGCACCCGTTTGAGCTGTCTCTGCTGCTGTCTGAGCGGCTTCTGCTGCCGCCTGAGCTGTGGCCGCAGCCCCTAGATCATCAGCAGAATTTTCTAAGGCCGTGCCGCCAGAATTCCAGACTATCGCCTTCCCAGCTAATGGCTCTGGAAATATTAAATTAGAAAAATCAGAACCTTCCGCTAAGAGAACGGCCCTATCTAAACTCTCGTCGATTTCTTGGGTTACCATTATGGCCTTGTCTAGACCATTCTCTAGCGCCGCCTCTGGAATATTAGACTCTGTAGGAAAGGCCGTCCCTTGTGTTCTAGGTAAAACCCTTTTTATTAAAACCTCATAGGCATTAGAATAGGTTCCAACCGTGGTGATACTACCGCCCTCAGTCGTCGGATTAATTGCCACTGTGTAGTTTGTACTTAAAGTTAGTTCAGCCTCGGTGCCATCGGCTATAGTTATCAAAACAACTTTTAAATCAATCTCGTTGAAAATCTTAAAAGAAAACGAAAAATTTTGAGTGGCCCCGTCTCCTACGTATTTAACTTTATTTGTGGTGGTTGAAATAGTCATAGTTTTCCTTATTTTACGGTTTCTGATGCTTTGATAAAATAGTCTTGGTTTGTATCTTTTTTTATTCTTCTTTCCATTCTGCGCATAGAACCTGGATTTAATGCCTCTCTTAATTGAAACCAAAACAAATGATTAATGGCCGTCCTGGTGTACCAAAGATTGGCCGCTGGAATCGGCACGTTATACTGAGCAAAGCCCACTAAATCGCTTAGAAAATCTGCATCTTTTCCGGCGGCGGCGTCGTGCATATTCCCTACAGTTAGACCGAAAAAGTCTTCCGCTATTCCTGCTGTTGGCCCTGCAATGGTTCCTATAATGCCGCCAGAATATCTAGACTTTTTACCAAGCGCGAAGTCTCCTAAGATTCCCAGGCCGCCCGATTGGGCCATAGCTGCCACCCATGTTTTTCCGCTTGTAGGATCTCGCGGGCTTTTACCTTTGACTAGATCCTTGGCCATCATAGAGCCGTAACCTAAAATAGATCCCATAAGTAAATGATGAATAGCTCCACCAGGATCGCCGCCCAGTGTTCCCGTTTTTGAAAATCTGCGCCCGCCTAATGTTCTTTGTGTGTACGTTATAGAGAATGATTTAAACTGCATCATAAGGCGCATAGCCTCGCCTGTGACAGTCCCTCGCTTATGTCCGAGCGTTGTTGTCCTTGAGGTTCTGGCATCTGGCTCTAGTACTGCGTTTCTAACTTCCTCTACAAAAGTAGATCTAACCGCTTGTTCTAAATCTCTTCTTTCTCTTTTGATTTCTTTTAAGGCCTTATCAGTTAATTTTCCATCAGTTCCTTTTTGTCTTAGTTCCTCTGGAATAAGCTTAATGATTGCCTCGTCGTCTAAAGCTTCAATTTTCTCTGGAGTAAAATACTTAACGCCATCAACTTCAGTTAGTCCCGCCGCTCTTATTGCGTCCCACTTATTAGCGTCTATGCCTCCATACTGAGTAAGGATTTCCCTAAAACCACCGTCTAGAGAGTCCCAACTCTTTGAGGTATTGTCAGCAAATTCACTTGATAGAGCTAGACCAACTCCTGACTTGAGTTTGTTCGTCAGTCCCGTCATTCCTGAGAGTCTAAAGCCTCCCTCTAATAATCTGTTAAGCTTTGCGCTAACACTATCAACATTATCAAAACGATTAACTGTCGCCATAGAAAAGCCATCACTAATGATTCCTAGTTTATCGACAACTGCCGTCTGCATTTCTGGGCTTATTCTTCCAAAGTAGGCCTTTAATGTGTCAGCCCATGCCCCGACGAAACCTTGATCTTTCATTATTCGCATTTCATTGGCCGCACTTAAGGCGTCTGGTAACTGTGAAAGCGTGGCACCCATTAATCTAGACGCTGAGTTAGCCGCCCTAATAGTTCCGGCAATTTTCGCACCAGTCATATTTTGAACCATTTGAGCTTCACCTGTAGTGATTCCCATGGCCTGACCGATATTCCCTTCCCTGGCTAATAACTGACCTTTACTAGGTAGTTGATCGACTAGCTTAGCGACTTGATCCATAGGAATGCCATACTCTCCCCTTCTCAATTTTCTTTTAGTTTGTTCGATAACTGCAAAGATTGTTGCGTCTGGATTAGGCCCTAACCTTTCCATGACTGAAACCATTCTTGAGGATTTATCCATGTGTCGGAACATGGTCTCAACAATGTTATAACCACCAGCGTATTTTTTTAGATAAGCAAGTTCCGCTTCGCTTGATTTAAAATGAAGTGTTCTTTTCTTACCTACTTTTTTTGCCATATTACTAGGCGTCGGAGAAATCGCATCGCCTAACCCAGGAATATCGGGCTTTCCGTGTACTCCGGTTTTTAAGTTATTATAAGTTTCACTTAGCGCCTTTTCTAATTCCAGTCCTCTAAGTCCTGGGAATGATCTTTCTTTGTCTAGACCTTTCATAACGTCGGCTATCCAGCCTTCTTCCTTGCCTCTTACTAAGGCATCGTAGTCATGGCGGCGCGGAACCCAGCCGTCTAGTTTTCCAATGTCTGCGCCCGCATCGTTTAACCTTGTCCTAAACTCTTCAGCTTTTTTAGAAAGTAAACCCGCTACTCGAATAGCTGTAGGGTCTCCACTTACTCCAGTGTTACCAGTTCCATCCTGTCTTATTTCCCACATTTCTTTTATGACGTTAGAATTAAATTCTAAATCGTTTTTCATTATCTTTTCAATATTTGGATTTATGGCCCGCATTTCAGACACTAAGGTGTTCATTTGATATTGAATTAATCCCGTATAATCCGAATGAATGGCGCGTCCTGCGCCCTTAACCCCTCTCATTCTAGAGTCGCCTTCCAAGATAGCCAGGATCGCTCTTTCAGGAGTACCGTTAGAATTTAAAAAATCAAGCGTCCGTCCTTGGTCTTTATAATGTCCGTTTACTATTGTATCGACGTGGTTCTGTAATTCTTTCTTGGCCCTAAATGATAGCGCCATATTTCTTTTTTCTAACTTTTTAACGTGTTCAAGCTCTTCTACTAGCGTGGCGATAACTGACTGGATCTTATTATTTCTAGCGGTAGCGTCGTCAATTAAACCAAAGCGCCCCAGCTCGTCCAGGTCGTCTATAAATCCCTTGGCCTCTCCAGGTCTTATGCCTAATTCATCGGCCAGTTTTGCGGCGGCGTCTTTTTTGGCACCCTGAAAGAAAGTTAAAAACTCCCCTGCTTTTTTATAACTTGCTATGGCCACGTCGGTAGCGTCACTTACCGCGATTGCTTCAGTCACCATGGCGGCGTCTATCTCACTAAGCGCACCCTGATTATAGCTATTAACTAACTCTTCGAACTCCGAGCCGTCGGCCACGTCTATCCTATTTTTGAGATTAGGAGTAGGTAAATCGGCCTTTAAAGTATAAGCATTTTCGCCGCCCATTAACCTAGAATAAACGTCTTTCATTTCCGGCGAAATTTCGGCGTTAAGCTGTTCCCTGGAATGATAAAGATCCTTAAACCATTCTTTGAATTTTTCAAAGATTCTAGCAACGCGGGCGCTTGGCGCAGTCCCGTCATATAGATAAGTTTCAAAGCCCCTGGCAAAAAACTCATGTCTATTTATTTTTTCCACTTCCGCTTTAGCGAAGGCCCTTAATGCTTTACCTTTTAATTTAGTTCCGTTTTCTTTTAATTTTCTAACTAGGTTATCAATATCAATCTTGCTTGCTTTATAGTCCTGGGTGTCTAACCATTTCTGACTTGTCTCAAAATCTAATATAGTCTGCTTACTTGCCTTGCCAGTATTAACCAGGTTCTCAAGCGTCTTAAAAAATTCGTGCCCTGTTTCGTGTAGAATCGAAGTATTATCAGCACCCTTAAGAAGTTTAAGAGTTGAAACCCCGTCCTCATCAAAGGTTATGCTGGCGCGTGGAGCTTCGGCCCCCTGTTTTTGTAATAATGTTAACTGTGTAAACTCTCCAATATCTCCAACTTGAACGGCGGGCGCGTCCATTTCAACGCCTGTTTTAGTAATTCTAGGCGGTGGATCTGGATAGGCGTCAGGTTTTTTACCTTTCTCCCACTTAATAATAGAATCCTCTCTTGTCGCCGCCTCTGGGATAGCATCACTTTTTTCTTTAGCTGTTAAGTCTTTCCTGGCCTCAACGCTTCTTGCTTCAACTTCCCCGTGTAACCTTTGATAGTTGTCAAAGCCGCCATCTATTTTAGCATTGCCGCCTCTGGCGAAATCTTCCTTTCTTTGAATAGCGTGTTGAATCTCATGGAGGATCGTTCTTAATTCTTTCTCACTTAACTTATCAGGGCTTTTAAATTTAGCCTTGCTTTCTATATCGTATAAAGGAGCATATCTTTTCCCCAAATCGCTATTCCAAAACTCGCGGCGTATAACATCCCCTATCCTTTTGCTTGGCGCAGTTTTAAGGCGTGATATAAAATCTAGATACTCAGGCGAGGCTTTAATTTCTCTTAATACTCTAGAAACATTATCAGGAATATCTCGAAACCTTTCCACATTAACTAGGATTTGATTTTTCCCAGCCGCAAAACTTCCCTTTCTGTTATTGTTCTGGAAGACGAATTTTACATCCACGTCCTTAAGATCCTCGTAAGCCTCAAATAAAAGCTTATGATCTAAAATATCACCCAGCTTATAATCTTTCCTATTAGAAGGTTTAAATTTTTTAAACTTTGCTTTATTGTCATTAATCTCATAGCGCCATCGTTTATCTTTACCTTGAAACCAACCTAAATCTTTTCTGATTTTCTCAGGATCAACGCCTTCTTTAAATAGTCGCCTCGCTTCATCAAACCCCTTAACGTCTGCTGTTTTAGCGTTAGGTCCAGCAAATTGAAATAATGTCTCTGCTGCTGGAAATTCTGTAGTCGTATCTAGGTCTAGTTCAACCTTTTCGCCTACCGCAGGAAGAGAGCGCCCTTTCCTCACTGACTCCTTATCAAAATAAACTAATTCGCCGCCTTCGGTTTTTATGGTTCCCTCAAGGCCGTCAAATTCTATAACCTCACCCCTAGTTTTTGGAACGTCACCCTGTTGTAAGTTAACAGGATCTAGCCCCTGAATTCTACGCCATTCATTTGAAGGCTCGAAAGGAATACCTTCGCCAGTCTTGCCGCCGTTTTCTAATCTTTCCGCAGCAAAAACCTTAAGCCTTTCAAAGACAGGCCCCTTTCTACTTTTAAGTACTTTATAAAGATGCTCTTTATTTTTTACTTTAGCTTCGCCATACCATTTTGGATAAGTCGATTCAACGGGCGTCGAAACCCATTTCTTTTCGGTGGTTTTTCCGGTTTTTATTTCTACCTGATTTCCGGCGCGAGCATTGCCTTTGACTGATTGCTCAACCTCGACGACCATGTTTTCAAGTTCACTATCTAAGAGCCTCTTTTTAACATAATTGGAGTCTTCTAAATTAATATCAAATTCGACGCCCTTGGCTTTTTTGCCAGTCTCTTTTGATTTCTCAATTATAAATTTACCTATTAGCTCATCGGGATCAACGCCCAGTTCGCGGGCTTCAAACTGCTTATGTAGAATCATTGGGATTAACTGCGCTCTTGATTCGGTTTTACTAAGCCCTAGCGCCTCTCCGATTCTATCTGCATTTCTATTAATTTGTTCTTTAGCTGCATTTTTAGGAAGGTTCCATATCTCGCCTATTGCCTCGTCAAAGCCTGGATAAGTTGAAATATCATGCTCTTCGCCGTTTTTAATTTTTTCAGCAGTTTCATTTAGCGCGTTACCTATCGTCTCTTTGGATTTTACAGAAATCTTTTTCCTGGCTTGATGTTGTTTAAATTTAGACGCCACAACCCCTATTGTCCCGCCTAGGCCAAAGCCTATAACCCCCTCCATGACATAATCCTGCCAAGTTGATTCCACTCCGCGCTCTTCCCAATAAGGTCTAGTAACAGTCGAAAGTGCAAGGTTCTCGCTTGCAGCTACCGCGCCACTAACTAGGAACTTCTTTCCGAGTCCCGCGACCTTAGCACTAGGCCCTATTCCCATGTAATTAACAGGGTCTAATAAGTTAGCACCAAGATCTAGGACAAAGCCCATACCCTCGCGCATAGGCGTAGAACCTTTCTCTAAAATGTGTTTTCTAATTTCTCTAGATTCGGTTCCTTCGAATTCAATTTTGGCCCTAGCTTCGCTCATTCCCTCATGCCACTTAAGGCCGTGCTGACCGTATTGATTAAGTTCGAATTGCTCCTGGGTTATTTTTTTAGGTAGATTGGAATTAACTACCTCCGTAGTTCTTAAATGCTCAGGGATAAATTGCTGATTAAATCGCTGTTCTGGTGTGGAGTTTTCAAAGTCTTTAGATTGATTCTTTAATCTTTCCCCCGCGCCTTGCTCGTTAAACTCTGCTTTAAGTCCTTTAAATTCGTTATATGCCGCGCCAACTCCAGTATAAGTA
>Ga0070748_1000456_pt1 | contig 20066 bp, 39 predicted proteins | sample VirMetDEL_Nov_12_FD_77015 | JGI IMG/M metagenome (GOLD analysis project Ga0070748, IMG submission 77015) | Aqueous microbial communities from the Delaware River and Bay under freshwater to marine salinity gradient to study organic matter... | ecosystem: Environmental > Aquatic > Marine > Coastal... | reverse complement strand
GTAATTTCTCCCTGCATCCAATTAGCATAGCCATTAAAACCTCTTCCTACTATATATATTTTTCTCATTGTACTAATTCTAATTTAACTCGTTTTAATAAATTGTAATTTTTAATTATATCTTCTTTTCCTGTTGATTTTCTAAAACTAAGAATTAAAATTTCAGGTTGAATTTTATTTGTACTATTTAATTCATTACTAGTTTTATTGTTATTATTAATTTTATTCATAAATATAGTTTTTAGTAATTCACTATCTACTAATTCACGAACACTGCCATCATTATCATAAAAACAATTATGTCCACGAATTGAAATATTTTTTGTTATATAATTACAATAATGAATCAAACTATAAGAATCAGCATCAGGTAATATTTCCTTGCATTTATAATATTTTTTAATTATATTCATAAAAGGATCTTCATATAGATATCTTATAAGATTTAAAAACAGCTTTATTGATTGAGTAGTGTTATTTTTAATAGATATCTTTACTCCTAAAATTGATTTATCAAAAGTGAACTCATTTGGTATACCGTGATCTTTAACTTCACCTAAGTATTCAAATTTAAATCCTAAATCTTCAAGAACAATCAACCAACTTATAACCTCTTCTTCAGTAACATTAAAATTGCCTTTATCTCCAATATACTCTCCTTTAATATAAATAACTATCTCTTCAAATTCTCCTCGACCTAAAGCGCTAAATGATGAAGAAAAACAGGAGCATTTATTTTCTGAAACAATTCTTGTTATAGTATTTTTAGATACAACTGATTTATTTGATACTTCATCCCAAACTGTAGGGTATATTGTTTCTTTATAATTAGTCTGATATTTAGCCATTTAAGTATTTTCTTTTTAGTACTTTAGGTATCTCAATTAAATATTTTTGAAGAGTTAAATCTCCAAATGATGGTGCCGAACAACTTTCTATAATAGCCCATTCTGGATTATTATTCTCTAAGCCAGCTTTAGCTCCTTGAACCATTACATCAAAAGCGCATATATCTAATCCTAAAGCGTCTTTAGCTCTAATACAGTCTTGTACTATTAGATTCCAATTCCCTGGCTTCTTAAAGCTTGGATTAGTCTCTATAGCCCATGAACATACATCATCGTGTAATTGCCAAGTACCTTCAGGTGCATCGTTTCTTAAAAGCTTTCTACAAGCATAAAAACAACCATCAGATGTAACATGCAACCTATACTCTCTAGACATATTAGATATAAATCTTTCAAATATAAAATTAGACAAAGTCTTTCCTCTCATCCATGCTTTTAACTCAACCTGAGTATTTAGCTTAGTATTACCAACACCTCTAGATCCATAGTGAGATTTAGCTACTATTGGATATTGGAGATCTGCTATTGAACATCCTTGTTGACCTGTATTATTTTTAATGAATATATTCCCTTGAGACTCATAAGTCCACCAATCTGCTGTTTTAACACCTGCTCTTGTAAAACATTGTTTCATCAATAATTTACTAGAGCTATTCTTAACCCCTTGAATTGAATTACACTCTTGTCTTCTTACTGAAGGAGTTGTAGAACCTAATCTAACAACAGCTCTAAAAGGTAATAAAGGCAATTCTCTTCTTAATGGACTATGCGAAGGGTGGCGTGTGAATACTGATACCCTGAAACTTGTTAGTTTTTTCTTAACAACAATAGCCTTTTTAGGGGCTACTGCTGTTTTTAGTTTTCTTTTTAATAACATATATATTATCTTAAAATTTTAGCTGTTAATTGACTTGTTTTATTATAAATAATTCTACGCTTACCATTAGCTTGAGTATAAATAATAGATGTTATACCATTATGAAATTGTTTAGAGTCAATTTTAAACTCATAATCTCCAGTCATACCTTTTACTTTAGTTCCTATTGGAAATTTAGCTTTAATAACAGCAAACATAGCTTCATCTTCATTAACATTTAGATTTTGCTGCACTTCTACTGCTTTAACTTTAGGCTTAATAATTACTGGAGCTTCAGCTAACTTAGCTCTATATTCATTAGGTGTAACACCGTATTCATCTACCATGTCTAATTTATCAAACCTTGTAATAGGGCTATTCCACCAAACTCTTTTATTAATAGTAGCGCAAACTAATGATCCTACAACGCTATTAGTTGGTATAGTAACATATAATAACTTTATTACATCATGTAAATTACATTCAGGATAATAATATTTACAGATTGCATATATATCTCCTAAACTACGTCTTTTATTTGCAGCAGTTTGAATTTCATTAGTATTCACAAAGCATGTATTATAATTAACATTGTAAGTTCTAATGAAATTAGTAACAAACGATTCTAAAGATTCTACTGGTGGAGTAAATTCTACTCTTACTTTATATAATCTTAATGGTCTATGTGTTTCTTCAATTTTTCTTTGAATTTCTAAGAAATTATTAATAGTTTCACCTTGTTTTAATACCACAGGAGGAATTATAACAGCTGGTTCAACCCAATTAGTAACATTATTAGCTGATATTTGATAACCATTAATGTATAATCTGTTTTTAACTATTTGAAATGATTTTATTACAACTTTACCAACAACATTATTTACAGAAACATGTCCACCCAGACTTAAAACAACGCCTACTTCATTTTTTACTTGTTGAATTTTATATACTTTAGCGAAAAGAAGGTCATATATACCTGCTAAATCATTTTCATTGATATCATTTTTATAAAACCCTGTCCTTTCATCTAATGTGAAAGAATCTCCTCGAACATCGAAAGCTGTATTTAACTTTAAAACTTTAAAACTTGCCATAATTACGCTTAATTATTATTATTTATTTATACTAATTTAAAATTATTCATTCTACTTTGCACCACTTTATCTTTATACTGAAATCCTACATATTTTTTATTGCCTAATTCAGTAATGCTGTGGACTTTAACTTTCTCTCCTTTATTTATACTTCTAAATCCTTTATTTCTAACAATCTTAACTTCAGACCCTATAGAAATAGCTCTGTCTTTAGTTTTATTCCAACCATTAACATTAGGATATATAATCTCTATATCTTCAAATGAAAATCTTAGATTCTTTCCATCTACATTTATATAAGCTGTATTTTCTAGCTTATCACTCTTTTTGACTTCTATTTGAAACTCTAATTTAGATATTTCAACTATTTTGCCAACTACTAATTTCTTAGCTTCAGCATATCCAAACAATTTACTTGATATTTTATAGTCTTTAATCTTAAATTTACATTGAGATAATAATGTATCAGCTGAAAATGAATCAGTAACAATATTTTCTTTGCCTGGAATAACTAAAATAACTTTTTTATCTTTAACTTGTTTCTTTTTTCTTGAATAAGGGTCATATCCTTCATTGTTTAAAGATGATTTTATTATATAATTTCCATTATAATAAAATCCTGGTTGACCAAACATAGATATAGGTATGTATTTAAATAAATCATTTAAGATTTTGAATTCTATATTTATTTTTACTTCATTTTTTTTAAGTCTAATATTAAAATCTGCAATTGGTTGATATTCATTTCCTCCAATATCTTTTAATATATATTGCCCTCTTAAAACATCATCAGCTAATATTCCTGTTAATTTTTGAACTTTTACTCCTACAGTTTCATCATTTATAAGTTTAAATGTAAAAAAGTTTTTAGGTAATATTAATTCATATACACTTGATATCCTCTCTGAAGCTATAACACGAGCTAAATAACCTTTTCTAACTCTATCATTTAAACTTTTGTTTAATAAAACAACATCATTTATTTTTAATTCATCCATTACTTTAATTTATTTTAATTGCGTATAAAACGCCTTTTTTAATTTGTTCTAAGAGATAAGGGTAGAAATCACTCATACTCTCATTGTATTCTTCCTTAGTTTCGCTTTTAAAGCATTTAAATTCACCCGCAGATATAGTTCCATCAAAAAGATAGTGAAATGTGTTAATGCCTTTAATATGAGGCTTTAATCTACCGTTAAACGTGTGTTTTAATGTATGTTTATCTCCATTTATTTCATATACTATGAATATTGAGTTATTATAATAGAATTCATTTACATTATCTTTAGTTATTTTAGTGAATTTACTAAAATTTTCTTTAGATAATATAAGCGCTTTATTTACTTGAGCTTTACTACTCATTGTATAATTAATCTGTACTCTACCTTATGCTTTATTCTTGGTTTATTGTGATCTAAAGCTATTTGCAACCTTCTAGCGTCAGGTAAAGTAGCTTTAACAACAAAAGTTCTCCATTCAGACCACTTATCTTCTACACCGCTATGCCATGTATTAAGATATCTTTGGTCTTCAAATATTCTTTGTTGTATCTCAAAAACATCTTGTTTTATTATTTCTCTCTTATTAATTACCATTAATGTTATTATTTTAATTATTAATAGTGGAAGTTGAGTGATTTGAACACCCGACCTTTAGGTTTTTGCCTAATGCTCTATCCTGACTGAGCTAAACTCCCATTCAATCCTCTTTACCCAAGGATCTTAAGAGACAATTGTCTGTCAGACGCATGTAACAGGGATTTATATTAAATTAATCATTCAAGAGTGTTATTACTAACTTGTTAACGCGGTTAACCTCCTTAGAATAAGCTTATGTTTACTGACCATACTTGCCGTTTTCTAGAACTAAATCTATATTAACAAACGTTGATGGAATGACAAAACAGTTACACTTAAACTTGATTTTACTTAATATATAAGTATTGTTATGCTAAAACATTAACTTTATGTTCTAGTAAGTTATTTATTAATTTAAATGTATACTCATCATACCATTCTTCAAAATGCCATTGAATTGCAGCTATAGGAAGGTTTTTGTGTTTTAAAGCTTCAACTACAGCTTCTCCTTGCTCTAATTCTTCTGCTAAGCACAGCGGAATCAATTCTTTTGATAAACTATTTAAAGTTACTAATTGATGATGATGAGAATTTACTTCAAATTTCTCACTTTGTTTATTAATTCTAGCATTTTCATCACAAACAATTACTTTATGTCCTTTAGCCCATCTACTATTTGATTGATCATGATAAATAGCATTTTGAAATAATGTTCCTCCAAAAAATGTATTTATCTGCTGCATGCCAAGACAAATTCCAAAAATAGGAACTCCTGCTTCAACATAATATTTAAACATTTTATCATAAAAGTTTTGTTTAAAAACATCACTATTTGAAGTATGAAATCCTGGAGTTGCTCCATAAGACGATGGGCTGATATCCATTCCTCCTTGCATTATCAATAAATCGCATTTAATTAATTTATCGTTTGGCATTATAATAATTGGATCTCCAAATCTTGAGATCATTTCTAAATAATTTTTACCAACTCCAAACGCGTTTTCACCCATTGAGCTACCTACTATTCCAATTTTTTTATTCATGTTTTGTTTATAATTTTGATTTAACTAATTCTGTTAAGGCATTCATTATTTTATTTTTTTCACTAATATGTAGTGATTTTCTTTGTATTTCTAAACATACTTCATTTAATGATAAACAAGTCTTATTTATTAAAATATACTCTTCAGCTTTTTCTTTAGTTGAAAAATATTTAACACCTCTTTGTAAAGATGCATCACTAAATACTAAATCTGATTTCCAACTAAATATACCTATATAATCAAAGTTTTTAGTGACTCCATAAGATCTATCATCTTTAAAAATTTCAACTCCATCTTCAGTTGTAAATAGTGGTTTTTTAACTACTTTAACTTTTAATTGTTTTAAATTGTAACTGCCTTTAACAGCACCAATATCAATTCCTTCACTATTTTTGTATTGAGTACAATGAATGTCAATTGAATTCTTTTTAATTTCAAATTTATCTATTGTTACTTTAGCAAGTTTCCAATCTGATTCTAAGTGACATATATTATCACCAATAGTAAAGGTTTCACCGTCACTTAAGCGTTTAACTCTATAAATTGAATCCTTATGTTTTAAATGAGTTTCTTCACTATATGCTTGTTGTGATGTTTTAGAGCGTCTAAAAAGATTATCTTCACATCTACTCCATGTAGACATATCTGTTTTAAAAGATAATATTTCATAGTCTCTTTTTGGCTCCACAATCTCTTCCCATTCAGCGGAATTTTCTACTAAATCTGGATGTATATAACCAAATTCAGTTGAAGCATATTTATGTATATGATTTATTTTTTCTGTCATTCTTACAGCTGTAGCACCTGTAATATGTTTAAATTTTCTCATGGTTTAGTTTTAGGTTAATTAATAATTTAAATTCAAAAGATATCTCAGTCCTTTAGCGGTATTCCAGTGAATTCTATTCATCTACATAAAAGCGCTTACTTTTGAATTAGGTCTCACGGCAGTGAAACTCCACCATCTTTAGTTTAGGCTCTTAAGCAGAGTTATTGGTTGCGCATGTTGGACTTTCACCCAGGCTAATTAACTACTAACACTCAGTCACTTAAGGCTTTTAATTAGGCTAATTAACAATTTTAACGACCCCTTTAGACTACGCCAAAGTGCTCTCTCCTGAGCTAACGCGCAGTGGAGACGGAGGGAATCGAACCCTCGTTGCCAATAATTTAATAATAATTTTCTACAAGCTTAGAATAGTTTATTGTCTTATTCAAGACTATTTAATTTCATTACTTCTTGGAATTAACAAACATGCGGTTTCATCTTATTATAGTGTGAGAAACTACACAACACTTTGTTGAATCTAGGCGGCTAATTCTAGTTCTGCTTCAACAGCAGGTGTGAATTGAATCACTTTTGCTGAACCTCTTTTTACAACAGCAAGAACATCAGCGATGCCTCCTACTTCGTTGGTTATTACACATTTGCCTGTTAGAGCTTGAAAACATAGATTTAAGTGATAGTTAACATCTCACTGCTTGCTTATTATTACCAAGATTAAAGGTGCTTACCAGTCGTCCCCATAGTTAATCTGATTTAAGCATCTGATTAGTAACATGCGTGTTATTGATTAAATATTGATTCATTAATAGTTATTTCACCTTCCATCAATTCAAATGATGATTTTTCTTTAAATAAATAAATATCAATTGTATCTTTTTTAGTGAATTCTCTTGTTAATATCCACAAGTCATCTTGTTTCCAAGTAACATTTACTAGCTTTTCTCCTGGAAGTAAACTTATTGTTTCTTTACCACCAAATTGTCTTGCTCTTTGATTCTCTGTACAGCTTGTAATAGTAAGTAAAATGATAGTAAATAAAATTATTTTTTTCATATTTGTTTTTAATTGTTAATTAATGTATTGCTTTATCTAAACCAAACATGAACTCTTTCGGTTTAGTAGTATATCTCACTTTTTGGTGAGGATCAAATTGTTTATTAAACTCAACTAACTTACTTTTGTATTCTTCACAATACAAAAGCCTCTCTATAACATCGTTAAGTACAACTTTTTTATCATCTGTCATATTATTGAATCGCTAAACCATTCTTTATCACTTGAGTTAACTTCTGACTCTTTAACATCTTCATTAGACTCAAAGTTATCAATAGATTCTTTATTTAGGGCCTTATTAACTCTAATAATCAATGATTTAAGCTGTTTATGCTCAATAAAATCTTCTTCACTTAACAACTCATCAGCAATAGGCTCATGTGGATCATAGTATATATCTAATGATATATCATATAATTTAGGTCCCATTTTATCATGAATTACTAAAGCTGCTGACTTAACATCTTTTGCTTTGATAAAACTTTCTGCTATTTCATAAAACTTCTTAATTTTTATTTTTTCTTCTTGGCTCTTCATAAATTAATTTAATAGTTTTTCGTTAGTTTTAATCATACATTTAACCATTCCATTTAATATTAAATCGGAATTTACTATTGCTCTTTTAACACGCATATTTTTTATTAATTTATAAACTTGCTGTTTATAAGCTAAAGATTGATTAATTTCATTTAAAATATCATCACTTTTATACCCAAACCACATCCTTTGCTTATCACTTTCAATAAGCTTTTTAACACTGTAAAGTTTTTTTTCATCTAAATCTTCAATAAGGACATGCTTTTTGTTCCACATCCATGTAATTGGTTTTTGCATACAATAAATCAATTAAGGGTTTAAGTTTTTGTTATTTAAAAATCATTCTTCATTCTATCATCTAAATGCTTCATCATTTGCTCTTCATAAATATGCTTTAATTGTTGATACTTTTCTTCTTCTTCTTCTGCTTGATTAATTTGATATGTTACCATATTTTCTTCAGATTTATTAATCCAAGCAGGGTATCCATCGTAATTAACCTTACTTGATCCATAATTATTTCTATCTATAAAATTATCAGTATTTGTTAATGCAATAGCGTTTTCATCTGGCCACATACCATCTTTGTATTCACTTAAAACCTCTTCTTTTAAAGCTTCTTTAGACTCTTCTGATACAACTATATCATTATTATCTTTAAGACGCTTAAAATCAATAATAATAGCATCTACTTCAGGTTGATCTAGAACTTTGATTAATACATTTTGAATATCTTCTAATGTATAACCATTAACAGGCTCTTTAAACTTAATCTCTTGTTGAGCAGGTACTGGATTTTTAAGGTAACTGTTTTTAATAGTTAGATATCCCTCTTTAACAACAATATTTAATCCTGTTCCTCTAAAATCCATTTCAAAGCTATTTATTGTATAAGTCTTTCCAGATTGAGTATTATTTATTATACTACCTATTTCTAATACTTCACCGTTACTCTTTTGAATTTTAATAACTTCAAAACCTCCTGATTTAACTGATCCTACTTTATCAAATAACATCTCTTTTGAAGAGTATTCTAAGTTGTATTCTAGATCTGTACTATAATTAGAATTATATCTCAATTTGAATATTGCACCATTTACTTTACCTTGGAATTCTAATACTTTGTAATCGTCATTCATGATTAATTATTTATTAATTATTATTTACTTATTAAACATTATTAGTGGTATACTCAACCACAGAGCATACCACCTTTAATGTAATCAACCTTAAAACGCTAGATTAAACTAGCTACAACACATGAATGTTGGTTTGACATCAGGGACTCGAACCCCAAACCTTATTTGTATGGCGACCATACAATTGCTCTGCCAAATCTTAACATAGACTAATATATTACCGTTGTAATAATGCTTGTGATATTGAGCTAATGTCAAAGATGTTTATTTGTAATTTTGTTTTGTAAACTTAATTATTAATTATTGTTTACCATTCTAATGACTGATATTGCCAATATCATACCTATAAATAAGCATAATATTAATATACTACTATCATCATGTTCTGGATTTGATCTCCCTGTTACCATTGTTTATGCTTTATTAAATACTCATCAAGAGAATTAATATTACTGTATTCAACAACTTTAGGTACTTTATATAAAGAGCTTGCTAGTACAGTTTTTTGAACCTCTATGACTTTTTTAACTTTTTCTAATTCATTTAACTTGATAAATGTTCTACACATGTTTTTTTTAATTATAGATTGATGATTAATTAATGTGAGCATTTGCAGCAGCTCTTATAGCTAACTTAACACTTGCATCTAAACTTTCATTAAGAAGTTTTATTCTCTTCTCATTTGTATTAATTTCTCTATAACTAATTTCCATGTCTTGAAAAGCGCCATTAAATTGACAATCAATTGCAATAGCTTTCCTTTCTGTTATTTGTGATACTATAATTGTATTTTGTTTACTCATGTTTTTAAGGTTTAAAGATTATTAATAAATACTTGACTCTACTAATAATTCAGATTTACCTACTGAACGATGGAACACCCATTTAAGGGAAGCACGAGGTATTGTTTTAGTTTACTATTATTGTTACTGTTATTACTATACTAAATAATATTACTATTAATATAGTTGACTTTAAATATGATGACATTGTTTATTGTTTATTTATTTTATTGTTTTTGAGTTGATAAGTCCTTTTAATTAACTTAAAGCCTTTTTTATCTAATTCATATATCTCACAATTACAATTCATAGAATTTATTAAGCTCATTATTGCTTTAATTCCTACTTTATTTGTTATAACTGTAGATATAGTATTATCGAATGCTATTTTTATGGTTTTCATGTGTGGTTTAATTTAAAGGTTAATTAATAATAAAAACTCCCCACCTATATTTCTATAAGTAGGGAGTAGTAATTTAAGCTTTAGTTTCTGGTTTCTTCTCTAGCTCATCAACTAAAGATTTACCAAATAAAGCTTCTGTTGCACTTGCTGTGCTACCTTCTTTAACTTCTGATGCTGTGTGATGATCAGAACTTGTTTTACCATAAGCAGGCGTATAAAGGCCCTCTTTGATTCTTAAAGTTCTTGCTCCTTCAATAGCATTAGTTTTACGTTGGTAGTTAGCAGATTCAAACTCTTCTGGTCTTTGAATATTAAGTATCTGAGGAGCACCAAGCTCTTTGATTGACTTAACAATATCTAAACCTTCAGTCAATTCTTTAATCTTAATAAAATTAAAGTCTTGTCCAAATATTTTATCAGTGCCATTCTCTCGAACGTTTACAAGGTAGGTTTTACCTACTTCAAAACCTGCTCTAAGAGCTACTGTGCCTGATAATACATTTCTGTTTGGCATTCTACCTGCTACGCATTGCAACATAACTGGATTTTCTCCATTTTTATCTGAAGAGTCTGTACCTGAGTAATTCGTTACGGTTACTAAGATAATTTCATTAATTGGTTCCATTTTATTTAAGTTTTACTTTTTGAACAGTTATAATGTAACTGAACTAAACATAAACTTTATTTTAATGTTGTACACCATTAAATTAAGTTTAAACACCTCTGCCTATCAATGTGATAGATTTGAGCTTAAACCATACAAAGGCACTACACTGTGAGTTCATATGACCTAAATAATATATACTTGACTATATATTTATGCACTTAATTTAATTTGAAATTAATGATTTAATAACTAAATCTTAGGATAATAACAATTGATTTTTTTAACTATATAGTGTATTAAGAAATAGACTATTGTTAGTACAATTATTATAAATCCAAAGACTTTGAGTAATTCTAGTGATACTATTGATATTATATCACTCATGTTAATTAGTGTTAGGATAATTGTTCTTTTTATCTTTATTCTCTATTAAATAGTAGAATAATATAACCATAAGAATCAGACACCCCACTGCTTTTAATACTTCGTACATCATAGATTTAAGTTTTAGTTATCAAATTGATTATTCCACCTATATTGAGATGTATATTTATAATAATTATCAGCTGAATATTCAATTAAATTGTATATATTATATGCTGCTATTAAAAAACATGATGCAATTACAATAACTCCTAAAAACCCTGGGCTATGAGTGCCGAAAAACACAAAATCAAAACTTAATGCAATATGTTTTAATGAATAATATAACAATGCAAGTATTGATAATGATGCAAACATTCTTTTAAACATAATTGATGCTTCAGATTTATTAAGTATACCAGATATTCTTCTAGTAATACTAAAATCTTCACCCCATTTATGAACTAATTTATAAACTGTCTTATCGCTATTTTTATTAGTAGCTTTATAGAATATTAATGGATCAATTGGTCTTTTGTTTAATTTAAACATACTTTCAGGTGCTAAAATAAAGAAATTATCTCTCATATCATAGTCACTTAATAAATGTTTCTTCTTGAATCCAACCAATATAGACCCTAATTCAGGTGCTACTGTACCTTTAAATTGTCTAGAATTAAGAAATCTTAAATTGTATTTAAAAGCTAAATGTTTAATTTGATCAATAGTATAGATTTCACCTTCATAGGTTTTTTCCATTTCTTTGAATTCATTTAAATCTTTAGTTTTATTTTCAGATTTAATAATATTAGATCCTAATCCCATACTCTTAAGAAGGTCTCTTTCTTCTAATACTGTACCTTCCATTAATTGCTTAACTTCATTTAAAAACATTTCACTGTTCTCTACATCATTGTTCTTCAATGATTCTAATTCTTTTTTTAATTCTATTTTTACCATGGTTTTGATTTTTAGGTTGATTAATAATTTAAATTTTAATTTGAAGCATTACTATATAAGTGTTGCCTCTTATCATCTGTTTATCAATAGCTTTACAAGTTCTGATATACTCTTTTATTTCTTGTTTAGTGTGCATTACTTTAGAAGCTCTTCTATTGCCAATGCAAATTACTCTATATTTAAGCATAATACTTATTTTTAGAGTTGATGTGGTTAATCAACCCTTGTTTTTTGAAATTTGTAGAATAGATAATTTGTGGTTTATCTACTGTTCTAAATCTACCTGTTACGGTCAGTGTTCTTAATTTTAAGTTTTTCATGTGTTTTGTTAGTTAATTTTAAATATTTTTCAATTGCTGATCTTATCCAAGATTCTTCAGATTTAATATATTCTTCATCTGAATAATCAAAACATTTTCTTTTGTTTTTTATATACTCATTTAAATATCCAGATTTAGAATAATAATGTTCTTCAGCTATTTTTCTTATTACTCTATTATTCATGTGTGTTTTAAGGTTTAATAAATGTTTTAGCTAATTTAATTAATTCTTCTTTTGTATCTACTCCATACATTTTTGAAGTTCCTGGACAAAATGATATTCTAGAATGAAAAACATATTTATGATATTTCTTGTGATTATTACAATAATAGCTACAATTTGATTCATTTGCTTTTAAGTGATTTTTAACTAACCATTTAACTTGAAATAAATTATTATCTGTAGTAATTGCATTACAAGCTTCTTTAATGGTCATTTTAAGTGTTTTAAGTAATTATTTAATTAATTAGGTTAATTAGCATCAATACTTTTCTCTGGCTATGATACCAGTGTTTTATTACTATTAAACTATTGCATTGATACAGTATGGTTCTTACCTCGATATACCATAAACCGAAGCTACAGTGGGCAGACTCGAACTGCCAACCCCTTATGATAAACATAGGTATCTCTCTGAATCCTATTGATATACACTATAGTCTTTGCTTTTTACAGCAAAATTATAAAACTATTAAGACTTCTTTTAAATCTTTAGGCTGAGCCATATGGTAATAAGTTACACCAAATAGTTTGTATTAATGACGAGCTCTAATCTATTAACAAACAAGCTTTCCGTAGATAAGACACTGTAAGAGGAAGATTTGAGCAGTATTGAACCTAGATCAATGTTATTTATTACCTTTGAGGTGCTAATTTAAATAGCATATCAATATAATTTTGTTTAGCTAACAATAAAGATAAACTAGTTTTTTCAGCTAAATATCCTTTTGCTAACTCCTTATCTATTTGCTTTATAGCTTCTTCAATTTTTTCTTTTAACATATTCTTTTGTTTTATTAATTAATTCCAATCTATTTTAGGACAATATTTACCATATTTAGCTTTAGTAAATTCTATTATAATGTTTTCACTTAAACTAAATGTAATTCTTTCATATATATTAATTAATAAATATATAATAATTCCAAATATAATAAAACAATTAATAATAGCTCCAATTGTAGCTAATTCACTATCATAAGAATATGATTCAAAGAAATATTTAATTAAATGATAATTACTGATTATAATAAAGTATAACGTTACTATTCCAAAGTAACTAACCAAACCAAGAGATCTTTTTTCATTGCATTCAATATTAGTTTTAGTAAATATTGAAATAATTAAAATAGGTAGTTGCATTACTAAATTAGGAATAAATATTATAAAGCTAAATAATACTTTCCAAAAATAAGGACATAAGTTTGTTGGTAAGCCTTTGTAATCAGGTTTAAATGTAAAATTATAAAGTTTATAATGTAATGACTTAGTGTTTGCTTTCATGTGTTTTTTATTTTGTTTTATTAATTAATTGATTTAAGTAATATTCATATAATTCGTATTCTTTTGTATTCATGTGTTTCTAATTTGTTTTTAATTTGAATTATAACTTATTGATAATCAGAAAGTTGGTGCTGGGTCTTCATTTAAGGAGTATATCACCAACTAACTAACTATCAAATAGTTATTGTACACTAGCCGCGCATGGCATCTCTAGTATATAAGATAATATAGTCAATCCACCAATGTATCTTCTTGGTTAATTCTAATAGCTACACTGCTAAGAGATTGATACTATATTATAAGGTTAATCAGCGCTAGCGTACTCTTATTGCTATTTAATCTCAAGCGTTAGAGAACTAAAGCTAGTTAACAATAGTATCCCTATACGGCAATCCCTAAAGCTAACTAACAAACTGATTAATAAGGTTAATGAATAACAGTATAATAGGTATTCCAATATGTACTTATATAAACACAAGACCTATATAGTTAATTCCCATCATTCATTAATATTGTAAAGAGCGCAGTTAAACTGCTTTAAAATACATAAATCGCTTTTAAATAAAAGCTTCAAGTATTACTCTTAGTGTTACTAATCTATAATAGATTTAGTATTATATTATAAATAGCATTAGTGTTAATAAAAATAGTACTATTGTTAGTCCCATAAGTGCTATATAAGCGCTATTAGACGTTGTAATTTTCTTCATGTGGTTTGTTTTAATTGGTTGAGGACTTTTGGCTTGACTAGAGCACTAATTAATATATTTATAGATTTAGTTAAGATCAGATACTCACCGATTCGGATAAAAAATAGGCCGTTGCTTGTATCATTTAGGTAGTTAAGATATTATTATATACATTTGCTCATCATTAATAACATCAGTCTAATGTTAATAATATACATGGTTTAATAGCAAATATGCAGAGTTCCAACCCTGTCCATTAATCACATTGGAATGTGATAACTATTAGTTAATTAATAACTTGTATTAGGTTGTCACACCTAACACGCTAAATTTCTTGATTTTTAAGTCTGCACTAACTTTAAATTCTATATACTGTAAATATATAGTTAGAAATCAAAACTCTTTACAGGAGAATTGATAATTTAATAGTAGCCCCACAAGATTGTCACTGTTTTCAACAGTAAAGTAATACTCTATAATGCAGTAAAATAGAGTATTAAGAAGTTTATAATAAAGAACATCTGCATTTAATGAAGAACAACTAGTAAATCGTTATTAAATCATTAATAATGATTATATACTATTTCTTCATCTTTTTGGCTAGAACTTAATCCTTCATCATACGCCATATATTAGTGATGATTAGTCACGTTTGTGTCCAGTGAATTCAATTAGCCAAATAGACTTATCATGTTGATAATATAGTCTATCATTTATTTTAACAGCATATTTATTATTAATATAATGAACATTACTATCAAACTTCATTCTTAATTGGCTTTCAATCCACTCTTTATCAATCTTACATATCAATTTATAACCCTTTTCAGTTGGATAAACTAAATTAGATTCAACTGAGTCATGTATAATTTTGTTTATTACAATAGTCTCTTTGTTCATGTGGTTATAAATTAAGGTTAATTAATTATTTATGCTCTCTTAAACTACAGTAGTAATTATTAGAGTTATTTGTACCATTTAATAACTGATTTAAAGCTAATAACAACTCTTTCTCTTGAGTACTTGTTATTAATCCAATTGTTTCAGCGTGCTCAATTAAGCTCATTATCTTGCCATAAGGTTTAATGTTACCATTGCTTAATGTTATTTCTATGTGTTCAGTTAGGCTATTCATTTGTGGTTATTTAAAGGTTTATATTATTAAGATTGTATGACCTAATACAAGCTATTAAGACAATTATTAATGTTATTAGTTTCATGTGTTTATACTAATTAAGCTATATGTATGACGATTTTTTGATTTATTTGCTGTCAATCAGATAGTTATGAAGTTAAGAGAAGGGATTACCTATCACTATCTCACTACTCTCACTAAGGTTATAAGAGTATTGATACTAACACGTATAGTGCGATACTTTAGATTTAGTATTATAGGTTATTTAAAGTTTTGTAGTATACATCTCCTGATTTCCAGATCATATAATATTGATTGTTTTGATTTAATCTTGATTGTCCAATAAATTCAGGATCAACTAAGTCACAATATTGTGTATTAGTTATTAAAATACATTGTTCTAGTTTCATGTGGTTTGGTTTTAAGGTTTAATTAATAGGTTAAATCTAAATTAACGCATTTAACGCATTGCCGCTAATTGAGTTAAAGAAGAGTGTTAAAAACACGCACATACCTTGCGATATGTGCGTGAATTAGTGTTAAGCGATAGCGCGTTCTGGGTTAGCGACATCTGCGCCTGCTGCAAGAGCATCAGCTAATTTCTTAGCCTCAATCTTCTTTGCAGTTTCTACAGCTGTAGCTCTGTTGCGTGCATATAGCATAGCCATATCACTCACTTCAGCCATCTTGTTAGATGACTCAATAGCTAACGCGTTAGCCAATACTACAGGGTTTTCTGAAACATAAATCTGTTTAAGGATTTTGTTTTCATCAGTACACTCTGTAACTTTGTCAAACAATAATTCTCCCTTACCGAAGTAAAGAGCATCGATGTTACCGCCAACATAGTTCCCTAATGTTGCTCCAGCACCACTGGATTTCCACTGACCTGGTGTTACCCATATGTCAGCTGTAGCTGTTGATACTAAGATAGAAGGTTTAACCTGTCCGTCTTTCTGTGGCACGTTAACGTGCTTAATTGCTAAAATCTTAGCCATAATATTGTGGATTAGTGGATTGTTACCTATCCTCACTTGCGTTGTTGCAATAGCCCTTTAGAAGCTATAATGGTGAGTTAATAACAATGTATAAGACTTCGCGTGTTTGACGCCAAGACACCTGTTTGAGATGTAAATCTTATAGTGCTTATAAACCGTTTGGGTTTACTGGTCTCCGTTTGAGAGATAAGCAATTGATGCGGGGTATTATCCCTGCTCAAACTTAAGAGGGGTGTCGGTCTGGGGGTGCTCTAACTCCTAATACACACATAAAATTTTAAAAATTAATAAAAAAATTTTTTTTATTTTACTGATTATCAGCATTTTAGAAACTAAATTAAAAATAGTTGATAAAACGTAGTGCTAGATTAAAAAAAATGTATTACCTTTGTATCAGATTTAGTTGATGTCCTATTAATAATCAACTTTCAGTCTGACGCACTTAACGAGTGATAAGGATTAAGACAGAGGGTTAGTAGCTACAAATAGTAGTGATGTTTTCCCCTCTAAGATCTAAAAATGTCTTTTAGCAATTAGATTTAACGGTTAGCAGCTATGGGCAGAGCAAAGTGAATAGCTAACATTTGAGAGACTAGAGATAGTTACCCTAAGTTAAATTTAATTAAGAGATAAAATCGCTTACTTTAAGGGTAAGTCAGCAATTCAAGGGAGTTTTTATGTTTAATTTTGAATAAATGAAGAATAGTTTTACACATTTGGTTAAGTTTATGAGTACATTAGATTTAGCTTTAGTAGATAAATATATGTTAAATCTACTAGATACTAAGTTAATTAAGAAGAGAGAGTATAACAATATAATGAAGAGAGTTTTGATTAATAAGAATATAAATCTAGGATTATGAGTAAAACACTAAATAACACTACAGCTTCACAAGCTAAAAACAACGTCAAAGATTTAGTTTTTTGGGGTGATGGAGACACTTTCAAGCTTATCAGTAAAGCTAGCAGTAAGAATGAAGGTTGGTTAAAGAGTACTAAAGCAATGCAGATTGATAAGATTGGGTGCGTAGTACAGGTAACTACTCAGCAAGGAGATAATATAGCAGAAGCTATAACATTTGTTCCAGGAGTCAAGATATATGAAGAGTTGGAAAACCAAGTGGTAATTTCAAGGAAATTAATAAGTATACAAATTTAAATATGGAAGACATACAGCACGCTAATTTTTGGGATAGTAGAATACCTTTAGAGAACACACCATTTAAAAGGTTAAAAGAAGACACTGATAATGATAGACCAGGAGTAGAGAGCTCTACTTTCAGTGTTAAGATAGAGAAAGATTGGTTTAATAATGGATCTATAATACTACCAACAAATGACTAAAGAAGAGAATAAGGAATATTTAGAGCCAGTAGATCATACAATACCAGATTATAGTTTTAAGGATGAGCAGGAGAAGCTTTACTTAGCTTTTAAAGATAATATGATTAAGTTGATGCAACCAGTTGTAGAAGATTTAGTGGTTTATCTGAGAGCTTTAGAGAAGACTAATGAAGGTTCAGGTAGAGCAGAGATAGAGTCTATGTTAGCTAAAGGAGATATAAACAAGCTGATGTATGATGTTTTAATACCGTCAATAGAGAATTTAGATAAAGAGTACGTAGTTAATTTAAGTAAATACTAAAATAATAAAAATAAAAAGAAGAATGAAAAACAAAGAAATTATCCCATTGTTAGAAGGTTTTGCTAAAATAGAGAAGTTAAAGTTAGGTGGTATTGAGCTTAAGGCTATCATCAAGAATAAGAAGATATTAGTAGAAGCTTTTGAAGCTTTAGAAGTAGTTCGCAAGAAGCTAGTAGAAGACTACAAGACAGTAGATGCTAAAGAAGGTGAACCTATGTTTACTGACGAAAACTTGGTTATTGTAAATAAAGCTTGGACAGAGATTTCTGAGGATAAAGTTGATTTTGAGCTAGTTAAGTTGAATAGCGCTAAGCTAGACCAGATTAGTGATATTACGCTGGAGCAGATGGAAGTACTTGAAGCTATGGCTGAGTAATGATGCAAACAAGTTTACGCTAGGTTCTTGTAAAAAAACAAAGCGGCATGGATCTCAAGCTAACTTAGTAGAAGCGCGCGCCTGAAGAGCGTGAGGATGTAGAGCGTAACTACAGAGATCCACTAAAATTAAATATTAATAGCAAGACAATGAAAATTACAGAGGATGAATTAAATACTGCTTATTGCAAAGCTAATCAATTTAAGACAGATGGATATCCAACTAGAAACTATGTTGAAGTTGAATTAGAGAGAAATCCTTTAACAGACTCTAAGTACTTTAATAAGGGAGAAAAGTTCTCTACATCTATTAAGTTAAAGTTTGAGGTTGATAATAGCTTAGGTAAAAAGGGTTCTTATGTTTTAACAAGCAATGTTGATATTGTACATGAAAACTAGTTATAATGGTTATAAATATACCTACTACGTATGATAAGGTTTTTGCCCAGTACTTGACTATAATTAATTCTTTATTAAGTAGTGAGAAGAAACTAGCAAAGATAGAGATAGAAGTTTTAGATAAGATGTTATATATAGACAATATGTATAAGCACTTACCTAAAGATAAAAGAGATATAATACTATTCCATAAGAGTACTAAAGACAAAATAAGAGAATCATTACTTAATATGTCTAAAGCTTCATTTAACAATATACTACACAAATTGAGGACTAAAGGTTTTATAGATCTTAAATCTATTAAGATTAATGTTCCAATAGTAAACGGTAAGATTAATTTTGAGTTTAACATAAGCATTACAGATGATTCAAAAGAGAATTGAAAAGATGCTAATGGATATAGCTAAGAAACATAATAAACCATATCAGGTTGTACTGGAGATTTATATGGCACAGTTTAGACTTGTTAGAGATACAATGAGATCATTAGAGTTTAAAACTATTAAGTTGCCTAGTTTTGGCAAGTATATAGCTAGTGGAGAAAAAACAGTTAAATTTAAAGAAAATCTAAATTACTTCTATGATAGATATGAATCCCAAAATAATCAAGATACTTCCTTACAGGGGGAGGAATAATGAGATAGCTAATGGTAGAAAAACTATTATTAAGTTATATGATGATAGAATAGAGTATAGTGTTAAGTATGAAGAGTCAGTAACTCTATCATACAGTGATGATGAAAGTGGTGAAAAGAAGGAGGCTATTAGCTGTCATGAAGAAGATGGTGTAATAGATAAAAGCGGTATTACTGGATTTGTTAAATATATAGTCACAGCTTATACAGAAGATTTAGAGGCTTATAATATTAACCATGTAGATATTTGTAGTACATGTAATAACTTAACCTTTAGTGTTGAGACGGAAGAAGATAAAGTTAAACTGTACAAAGAGT
>Ga0070748_1000455_pt1 | contig 20085 bp, 15 predicted proteins | sample VirMetDEL_Nov_12_FD_77015 | JGI IMG/M metagenome (GOLD analysis project Ga0070748, IMG submission 77015) | Aqueous microbial communities from the Delaware River and Bay under freshwater to marine salinity gradient to study organic matter... | ecosystem: Environmental > Aquatic > Marine > Coastal... | reverse complement strand
GAGTGAATGTCAGAAATTTGAGTGATGGTAAATCCGTCAAAAGCCACCGGCAAATCCTTAAAACTCAGCTCGTATTTTAAAACCTTATAATTGTATTTCCCTTGAATGATTCCATAAATAAATGAAGCAAAGGGAATGCTAGCGAGCCCCAAGGCCAATTGAGATACAAATTTACGCCTTCCAGCTAAGGGTTTGGTCTGACCATCAAATACAACAGAAATTAACTTCTGAAATCCTCTAAAAACATCTTCCCCAAAGAGCACAATTAGAATCAATAATTTTGGCAACAAAACGGTAATCAGAAGCCCAACTGCCCATTGAAATTGTTTGGTTTGTCCGTCAGTCCTAGAATAGGTTAGCAACACATAAAAGAAATTTACATATACTGCCAAACCAATAAATATCCATAAAAATCGAATAATTTTGTTCTTGGTAATGGTTTTAATTGCCTGAAATGCGTAAAATTCCAAGAAAAAAATTAAAATTACAAGGAGGGCAATTCGGATGATCCAACGCGACATATCTCTTTTTTAAAAATCAGACAAATATACTTGTTAAAAGCGAAATCAATTTTAACATCCTGTTAAAGTTTCGTAGCTTTATCGAATCGAAGCAAATGAACCTATGGCAAAACAGAAACGACTATTTTTATTGGATGCGTACGCATTAATTTTTAGAGGTTATTACGCATTTATCAAAAATCCAAGAATCAATTCGCAAGGACTAGATGTCTCAGCAATTTTAGGTTTTACCAACTCATTATTGGATGTAATTAAAAGAGAAAACCCAGATCATTTGGCTGTGTGTTTTGATCGTGGCGGCAGTGTTGCTCGTACCGAGGCCTTCCCTACTTATAAAGCCAATAGACAAGAGACTCCAGAAGCCATAAGGCTTGCGGTTCCATATATAGAAAAAATATTGGAGGCAATGAAAATTCCGGCCATCGTAAAACAGGGGTTTGAGGCCGATGATATTATAGGAACACTCGCTAAAAAAGCAGAAAAAGAAGGTTATCAAACCTTTATGGTAACACCCGATAAAGACTTCGCCCAGTTGGTTTCGGAGAACATTTTTATGTACCGCCCTCGAAGTTTTGGAGGTGGCTATGAAATCTGGGGAATTCCAGAAGTTCAAGAAAAATTTGGGGTAGAACGTCCAGAACAAGTGATCGATTTTCTGGGAATGATGGGAGACTCTGTCGACAATATTCCTGGCTTGCCCGGTGTTGGAGAAAAGACTGCTAAAAAGTTTTTAGAAACCTATGGAAGTATTGAAAACCTTTTGGCCAATACTGCTGATTTAAAAGGGAAAATGAAAGAGAAAATCGAAGGAGCAAAAGAATTGGGATTGCTCTCTAAAGAGTTGGCAACCATCATGCTTGATGTTCCTGTAGAGTTTCACGAAGAAAACTTTGAAATGTGTCAACCCGATATCGAGGCCACCAAAGCCATCTTTAATGAATTGGAGTTTCGTCGATTGACAGAAAATTTCTTAAAGACGTTTGCAGACATAGAGCACAAAGAATCCAATGCTACCGAAAATGAAAATACCGCAAGTTCAAGTAACCAAGTAGACCCTAATGGTCAGTTTGATTTGTTTGCAACTCCGGGTACAGGGAGTCTAACAGAAACAGAAACTGCATCTGGTTACAAAACACTTGAAAACACAGCACACAACTACCAATTGGTAAATTCACCCTTGGCAAGAAAATTATTGTTAAAGAATTTGTTACAGCAAAAATCAGTTTGTTTTGACACCGAAACAACAGGTTTAAAAGCTTTAGAAGTCGAGTTAGTTGGGATTGCTTTTTCTTATGAAATAGGCAAAGGTTATTATGTGGTATTTCCAGAAGACCAAGAAGAAACCTCGACTATTTTAGAAGAGTTTCGACCATTTTTTGAAAATGAACAGATTGAAAAAATTGGTCATAATTTAAAATATGACATCAAAGTGCTTTCTAACTACCATTTGAGAGTTAAAGGGCCTTTATTTGATACCATGATTGCACATTATTTGATCAATCCAGACATGCGTCATGGCATGGATGTCTTAGCCGAAACTTATTTAAATTACCAACCTGTTTCTATCACAGAATTGATTGGGAAACCTGCCCGCTCGGCAGGCGGGAAAGGAAAAAATCAATTGTCTATGCGCGAAGTTGCTTTAGATAAACAAACGGAATATGCCGTTGAAGATGCTGATATAACCCTACAATTAAAGGTGCATTTCGAAAAAGAAATGGAAGCTGGCAATGTAAAAAAACTCTGTGAAGAAGTTGAAATGCCTTTGGTTTCTGTTTTAGCAGCTATGGAAATTGAAGGAATCAACATAAACATTGACTTCCTAAAGGAACTATCCGTTGCCCTAAATGAGGATATCTTAAGATTGGAAGAAGCCATTTACAAGCATGCAGGTGAAACCTTTAATATTGCATCTCCAAAACAATTAGGAGTTGTACTTTTTGAAAATTTAAAGCTAGTTGATAAGCCGAAAAAAACCAAGACAGGGCAATATGCAACTTCAGAAGACATCCTCTCGTATTTAGCCAAAGACCATGAAATTATTCGAGACATTCTTGAATATCGACAATATAAAAAATTACAAAGCACCTATGTTGATGCACTTCCCAACGAAATAAATCCAAAAACCCGTCGCATCCATACTGTCTATGCACAGGCAGTAGCAGCAACGGGAAGGCTGAGTTCGAATAACCCAAATCTTCAGAACATTCCGATACGAACTACTCGAGGAAGAGAAGTTAGAAAGGCCTTTATTCCTAAGGATGAAAATTACCTCTTGTTAGCGGCAGATTACAGTCAAATAGAATTGCGAATCATAGCGGCCCTGAGCGAAGAAACTACTATGATAGATGCTTTTAAGAACGGAGAAGATATTCATGCCTCAACTGCATCAAAAGTGTTCAATGTACCTTTAAACGAAGTGACTAGAGAACAACGTAGCAATGCTAAAACGGTTAATTTTGGGATTATTTATGGAGTTTCTGCCTTTGGATTGAGCAATCAAACTGATTTAAGTCGAAGCGAGGCCAAGGAATTAATAGATACCTATTATGAAACCTACCCAAAACTGAAAAGCTATATCGCAAAGCAAATCGATTTTGCAAGAGATCATGGTTATGTAGAAACCGTTCTAAAACGAAGACGTTATTTAAAGGATATCAATTCTAGAAACGCCATTGTCCGAGGAGCAGCAGAAAGAAATGCTGTAAATGCGCCCATTCAAGGTAGCGCAGCTGACATTATTAAATTAGCCATGATTCATATTTATGAGCGCTTTCAAAAAGAGAACTTCAAATCTAAAATGTTGTTGCAAGTGCATGATGAATTGGTCTTCGATGCACACAAAGATGAAATAGATATGATTGTTCCAATTATTAAAGAAGAAATGGAAAATGCCTTCAAAATGACAGTGCCTTTGGATGTAGAGATTGATATGGGTATGAACTGGTTGGAAGCCCATTAATAGGATTTATAGGTCATTTAAAGTACGGTTAGCTACTTAACAGTAAGCAAGGTCATTGAACTGATTATGTACTTTTTGATTTATTTGAGTATCAAAAACAATACTTTTAACTAACCCCTGCATAATTTTGCACAACTATTTTCAACATTTTAAAAGTCTTACTCAAGGGATCAAACTTCCAAAAAAGTTTACCTATCCGTTTTATTATGACCCACATCCCCTATGTGTTTTAGCCACAGAGGAATTGCAAGATTATTTAAGACATCAAAAAGATTGGGAGCACAATTTTGGATTGGATGCAACTAAAAAAGGAATCCCTTTGGGTAAAATGTTTGGTGTCTTAATTGTCCAAAACAAAGCTAAAGAATTGGGATATTTGGCGGCTGTTTCGGGCAAACTGGCAGCCACAAATCTACATCATAAATTTGTACCCCCTGTTTTTGACATGCTTCAACAAGGGAGTTATTTTCTAGAAGAGGAAGAAAAGCTAAATGTTTTAAACGCCAAAATTGAAGCGATAGAAAACGACTCTAATTATATAGAACTTCAACGGGTATTAAAGAAAGAAATAGCCCTTAGCGAAATTGATATTGCAGCTAAAAGAAGGGACGCCAAAGCAGCAAAAAAAAAGCGAAACTTCCGCAGGGCTGAAGGACAGCAGACACTGGCCCCTATAGAGCTTCAAGAACTCATAAAACTACTGGGGAAAGAAAGCTTAGAACATAAATATTTTTTAAACGATGTTATACGATACTGGGAATATCGCATAGAAGAAATTCAAAAAAAATTGGAAATTTTTCAAACATCTTTAGAGCAACTCAAAGCAAAACGCAAAGAAAAATCTGGAAACTTACAAGATTTTTTATTCCAACAATATCGATTTTTAAACCAAGAAGGGCAGCCCAAAAACCTATTGGATCTGTTTGAAAATCAAAAACCTCCTGCCGGAGCTGGTGAATGTGCCGCTCCAAAATTATTGCAGTATGCTTTTAAACACAACTTAAAGCCCTTGGCAATGGCAGAGTTTTGGTGGGGACAATCTCCAAATACAGAAATTAGAAAACATCAACATTTTTACCCTGCTTGCCAAGGAAAGTGCAAACCTATTTTAACACATATGCTCGAAGGCTTAGAGGTAGACACCAATCCTTTATTACAAAACCCTGCTGTAGGAAAAGAAATTGAAATTGTATTTGAAGACGATGTAATTTTGGTCGTTAATAAGCCAGCAGAATTTTTATCAGTACCTGGAATTGTGATCCAAGATTCAGTATACACCCGGATTAAAAAGACCTATCCTGAGGCCACAGGTGCCTTGATTGTGCATCGCTTAGACATGTCTACCTCTGGACTTTTAATATTAGCAAAAACTAAAGAAGCCAATAAGCTGCTCCAACAACAGTTTATCAACAAGACCATTAAAAAAAGGTATGTCGCTGTTTTGGATGGTTCTATAGAAGGGGATCGGGGTAAAATTTCGTTGCCCTTGCGTGTTGACCTCAACGACAGACCAAGGCAATTGGTTTGTTATGAGCACGGAAAACCCGCCACCACCTATTGGGAAAAAATTGATGAAACCGCAGGTAAAACAAGAGTTTATTTATATCCTATAAGTGGAAGAACTCATCAGTTAAGAGTGCATACTTCGCATCCTTTGGGACTAAATACACCCATTGTTGGAGATGATTTATACGGGACAAAGGCCAATCGATTGCATTTGCATGCTCAAGAAATTACCTTCACACATCCAATATCAAACGAACAAATTCACTTAAAAGTAGGGCCTGAATTTTAATCAAAAAAGCCTTCCTACATCATAAATCGATAGGTGGCCTTGATTAAAAAGATATTATGGGCTTTTTGTCCAAAAATAACATCGTTTAAACTTGGCAACAATTTATCCATAGGGTTTCCAGCGCCTCTGATGCCTTGAGACCATACTAAGAACACCTCAGAACCTGGAATATATTCCCAGCGAGCCACCAAATTTGACTGAAATTCAACGATAGAAAAATTGGGATTTCCAAAGGAATAATCTGTCACTGAATCTGTGTTTTCATCTACCAGATAACGATCATTTACTACATCAAAATTAAGTTGGTTTTGATTGTACTTTTGAAAACGATTCTCAAATTGTTCAGCCTTGGCGTTGGTTATATACTTAAAATTAGTATAACGTCCTCTAGAAATAAAAGGAGCACCGTAATACTGTATGGATAAATTTGGTTTGATGGTATAATTTAATCGTATGGACATGCTAAAAGTATCCTGTTGCAAGCTTGCATTCAAATATTTAGAAGCTCCAGCATAGGATAGTGTTTGCACATATTGCAAGTTTTCATTGTTATAACTGTAGCTCGGAGATACCGAAATGTTGAAAGAATTTATTGGCACATATCGCACGTCTAACGAAGCATTATAGTTGTAAAAAGAATTGCTTTCGCCTGTGGTTTGGTCAAAGCCCAGTCCAAACTGAACTTTCTTTCTAGAGTCACTGTTCAATTCTACAAAATAATTAAAGGAAGACGGCAATCGCAGCATAGGTCCTCCTCTTAAGGCCGCATCCGAAAAATCTAGAGCCGCATAATGCATCCCTCCTGCAAGCTTCCAGTTGTTTTTAAATTCTGCGCGACTGTTTACATTAAACCCTAAATACGTATGTTTTCCCTCAAAATTAAATGAGGTCCAATGATTGTAGTTAAATCGGAAGGTTCTGAAAACAGAAAAAGGCTTTAAGATGCGATAACCAATCCAAGTATAATGGGTAATATCATCGGCATTCCTTTGAAAGCCCATGTCATTCATTTCTAAACCTGGCGATCTCCAAGTAACTCCACTTTCAAAATTAATCTTCTCCCCTCCTGTTTTTCCAATTTGAAAGTTTCCACCATGACCACTCAATGACGTTCTATTTGGATCAACTGACACATGGGTTGCATCGACACGTTGAAAATAACGAAGATGACTTAGCTGGGTATTTAAAATGGCTGTTTTACTTCCACTTACCTTGCTCACTACAACATTTCCACCAACATACCAGTCTCTGTTATTCCATTGATGTTTAAAATCGAGACCTCCAGTAAAAGCTGACGTGTGTAAATAATCAATTTGGGTATTATTTAAATTCCTGTTAGTTGCAGAAAAAATACCTCCTATAAAGGTATTACTCTCATTGAATTCCTTTTGTAATCTTGTTAGAAAAAAGTTGGTTAAAGGTTCAACAACCTCAAAACGTCGAATTCCGTTTTTGTCAATTTCTGCCGTTTCTTCCTCAGTTACCGCCTCTAAAAGACCTATGGACCATCCGGCCTTTGTTTTGCCAGAAAACTTGGCGGCTCCCAAAATTGATGAGTTTTTAGGCGTATCAACATACTCTCCTGGACCCGCTGTTGTATAGCCTTGAGGCTGTCGTCCAATTCTACGTGAATAAAACAAATTGTCACGACCAAACGGCCCACCAGCTTGTGAATTGGTAATTCGATAATCAAATATGTTTTTGTTCTCTACAAAAAACGGTCGCTGTTCTTCTTGAAAAATTTGAAAACCATCCAAAGCAATTGCAGATGGATCTGCTTCTACCTGACCAAAGTCTGGATTGATGGTGAAATCTACAGTTAAATTATTGGTGACACCAATTTTACCATCCAAACCAAGATTTAGTTTACTGTCTTTTCCAGTTTTAAAAGGATTCCCAGGAATTTCTTGAAAAGTCTCCATCTGGGTAACCACATAGGGTTGAATTTCTATCTGTTTTTGAGGTTTGATATTTTTAATCCCTCTAAGTTCTCCAAAATTACTAACCCAACCTGGCAAGTCTCTTGGAATTCGTTGCCAAAGTGAACGCTCTTCCAACCTAAAATCTCTTCGGTGTAATTGCAAGCCCCATACTTGTTCTTCATTATCATTAAACCGCAATTGGGTAAATGGAATTTTAAACTCTGCTGTCCACCCTTGATCATCAATCGCCGTTTTGGCATACCAAATAGGGTTCCAACTTCTATCCCAACCACTTCCGTTGGCAGAAATAGCTTCATCTCCCTTTACCCCAGCTGCTGTAATTGTAAATGAAAAACCAGTTCTGAAATCATGGTAACTATCTATATTCACTTCGATCCAATCACCATCAAAACCATCTCTTCTGGATAATCGACTTACAATTTTTGAAGGATCCGTATCAAAGCAACGAACTGCTACATACAAATTCTTGGCATCATAAAGTATTTTAAACTTGGTATCTTGGGTAGGCTTGGAACCTTCGTTAGGTTCCCATTGGGTAAAGTTACCATCCCAAGAAACTGAATTCCAAACTTCATCGTTTAACTGACCATCAATTTGAGGTGCAATTTCTGTTCGTTTGGTATTGTATACTTTTTTTGGAATTCTTTTATCTATTTTTTCTTGAGCAAAAAAAGTTTGCATATTGCACAAAAACAAAATTGTTGCCCAAAGCTTAAGGTATTTCATTCAAAAAGGAATTTTGCACAAGTAATTCAAAATCAGATTACTGCGCTAATTAGTTGTTTTTTATAGTTGCTAAGAACCCAACTAATAGACTACTTTTTTTTGACATTGTTACAGTATTTTTCATTAATAATTGAGTAATCCATTTTTTTAAAAAAGATAAAGATACATATCTCTCTAAAAATCAAGCTCTAAAATATAGCAAAACTACTATTGTCTATTTAATTTTTAATCGTACCTTTGCAGACCTTTTTTAAGGGAAAATTTATTTATTAATTGACAAAAACTAATAGTGTATGAACACATTAAGTTACAAAACAGTATCAGCAAACAAAAACACTGCTAATAAAGAGTGGTTGGTTGTTGATGCGGACGGACAAACTTTGGGTCGTCTTGCTTCTAAAGTAGCAATGCTAATTAGAGGAAAATACAAAACAAACTTTACACCTCACGTAGATTGTGGTGATAACGTTGTAGTAATTAACGCAGAAAAGATCAACTTAACTGGTAAAAAGTGGACTGAAAAGTCGTACATCCGTCACACCGGATATCCAGGAGGACAAAGATCTCTTACTGCTATTGAAATGTTTGAGAAAGATCCATCTAGATTGATCGAGAAAGCAGTTAAAGGGATGTTACCTAAAAACAAATTAGGAAGCGCTTTGTTCACAAATTTATATGTGTATGCTGGTGCAGAACACCAACAAGCAGCTCAAAACCCAAAAACTATTAACCTTAACGATCTTAGATAATGGAAACAGTTCACAAAATAGGTAGAAGAAAAACTGCTGTTGCACGTATTTATCTTTCAGAAGGAAAGGGCAACATCACAATTAATAAAAGAGAGTTGAACAATTATTTTACAACTTCTTCTTTACAATACAAAGTAGTTCAACCCTTACAATTAACAGACAACTTGACTTCTTATGATATCAAAGTAAATGTTTTTGGAGGTGGAGTAACTGGACAAGCTGAAGCGATTCGTTTGGCAATTACCAGAGCATTGGTAGCTATTAACGCAGAAAACAAAGTTGTCTTGAAACCAGAAGGATTATTGACTAGAGACCCAAGAATGGTTGAAAGAAAAAAATTCGGTCAAAAGAAAGCAAGAAAAAAATTCCAATTCTCGAAACGTTAATACATTGCTGGAACTCTTTCAGCAACTTTTTAACACAGCCCGAGAATTGTTATTTCAACTATTTATAAATAACAGTTTAGCATCTAAATACTTGAGACTCAAAAAGACTACTGAAGTATTGCTACATTAAAGAACGTAAACAATGACAAAAGTAAACATTAAAGAATTATTAGATAGTGGTGTTCATTTTGGACACTTAACTAGAAAATGGGATCCAAATATGGCTCCTTACATTTATACAGAGCGCAATGGTGTTCACATCATCGACTTGTATAAAACTGCGGCAAAAATTGAAGAAACTGCTGCTGCATTGCAAAAAATCGCAAACTCTGGAAGAAAAATTTTATTTGTTGCTACTAAGAAACAAGCAAAAGATATCGTTGCAGAAAAATCGAAAAATATCAACATGCCTTACATCACTGAAAGATGGCCAGGTGGAATGTTGACAAACTTTATCACTATTAGAAAAGCAGTTAAGAAAATGTCGTCTATTGACAGAATGAAATTAGATGGTTCTTTCGATGCTTTATCTAAAAGAGAAAAATTACAAATCAATCGTCAAAGAGAAAAATTAGAAAAAAACTTAGGTTCTATTACTGATATGACTCGTTTGCCAGGTGCCTTGTTCATCGTGGATGTTAAAAAAGAGCACATTGCTGTTGCAGAAGCTCAAAAATTAAACATTCCAATCTTTGCAATGGTAGATACAAACTCTGACCCTAGACCAATTGATTTTGTAATTCCTGCAAATGATGATGCTTCTAAATCTATTGACAAAGTATTAAGTTATATTACTGATGCGATTGCTGAAGGTTTGGCAGAAAGAAAAGCTGGAAAAGATAAAGATCAACCAGAAGGAGATGCTCCAGAAGTGGAAGCAACAACTACTGAAGAAGCATAACAATTAACAAATTATAAACTGTATAACAATTCTGATTTTATCTTAAATCAGAATTGTTTTTACAAAAAATACTAAGTGACATGACAAAAATAAGTGCTGCAGACGTAAAAAATTTAAGAGAAGCTACTGGTGCTGGAATGATGGATTGTAAAAATGCATTGGTTGAAGCAGAAGGAAACTTTGAAAAAGCAATAGAAGTTTTACGTAAAAAAGGACAAAAAGTAGCTGCAAAAAGAGCTGATAGAGAATCTACGGAAGGAGTTGCAATTACAAAAATTAATGCAGATAATACGGCTGGAGTAGCAATGGTATTGGCTTGTGAAACTGATTTCGTAGCAAAAAACGAATCTTTCCAACAATTGGCATCTCAATTTGTAGACATCGCTTTAAATCACCATGACAAAGAGAGCTTTTTAGCTGCTAATTTTAACGGAATGACCGTTGCAGAAAAATTGATCGAGCAAACAGGAGTGATTGGAGAAAAGATAGACATTACTGCTTTTGAAAGAGTTGAGGCTCCATTCGTGGGTTCTTATACTCACGGAGGTAGAATTGCTGCTGTAGTTGGTTTAACCGCTGTTGTTAAAAACGCAGATGTTTTAACTAAAGATGTAGCAATGCAAATTGCTTCTATGGGAGCAACTACCTTGTCTTACAAAGATTTTGATCCTGCTTTTGTTGCTTCTGAAACTGAAGCTAGAATCGCTGTAATCGAAAAAGAAAACATTGAATTAGGTCGTTTAGGGAAAACATTGAAAAATGTTCCTCAATATATTTCTATGGCGCAAATTACTCCTGAAGTATTAGCTGCTGCAGAAGAAACTGCCAAAGCAGAGTTGAAAGCTGAAGGAAAACCAGAGCAAATTTGGGATCGTATTTTACCAGGTAAAATGGAGCGATTTATTTCTGATAATACCACGCTTGATCAAGAACAATGTTTGCTAGATCAAAACTTCATCAAAGATGACAAGAAAAATGTTGCTGATTATGTAGCCTCTTATGGTGATGTAGCTATTAGCACTTTTAAAAGAGTAACCTTAGGATAATTCCTATTTACTATATAAAAACCATCCGAATCGGATGGTTTTTTTTTGCAATTAACTTTCCAGTATTTTAAAAAACAAAAAAATGCTTTAACGGAATTTCTTATATTTGCCAAACCTTTATTCCCATAACTATGGGAATCTTTCTAATTCAACAACATAAATGAAATACAAAAGAATTCTTTTAAAATTAAGTGGTGAAGCTTTGATGGGTGATCGACAATACGGAATTGATCCAAAACGCTTATCAGAGTATGCCAAGGAAATTAAAGAAGTTGTAGACAAAGGCGTCGAAGTAGCCATTGTAATTGGTGGAGGAAACATCTTTAGAGGAGTTGCCGGAGCTAGTAACGGAATGGATCGTGTACAGGGAGATCATATGGGGATGCTTGCTACCTGCATTAACGGTTTGGCCTTGCAAAGTGCCTTAGAGGCGGAAGGTGTTCAAACCAGGCTTCAAACGGCTATCGAAATTAAAGAAATTGCAGAGCCTTATATTAAAAGAAGAGCCAATCGTCATTTAGAAAAGGGCAGAGTGGTTATTTTTGGAGGTGGAACTGGGAATCCATATTTTACAACCGATACCGCTGCCGTTTTAAGAGCTATAGAAATTAACGCAGATGCCATTTTAAAAGGAACCCGTGTTGATGGAATTTACAATTCAGATCCAGAGAAAAACAAGGATGCAATTAAATTTCAAAACATCACCTTTAAGGAAGTCATTGAAAAAGGTTTAAAAGTGATGGACATGACGGCCTTTACTTTAAGCGAAGAAAATGAACTCCCTATTATTGTTTTTGATATGAACAAAAAAGGAAATTTCATGAAATTGGTTTCTGGGGAAAAAATAGGTACAATTGTTGATAATCAATAATCAAAGTATAAATTTTAAGTAATGAACGAAGAGATTGAATTTATTTTAGACTCGGCCAAAGAACAAATGGAAAGTGCTATTGAGCATTTAAACAAAGAATTGAGAAATATTCGAGCAGGAAGAGCAACTCCAGCAATGTTAGGAGGAATTCATGTAGATTACTATGGATCTCAAACTCCTTTGAGTCAGATTGCCAATGTAAACACACCCGATGCAAGAACCATTACCGTTCAGCCCTGGGAAAAAAACATGCTCCATGAAATTGAAAAAGCTATTATGCTTGCCAATATTGGTTTCAACCCTATGAACAATGGAGACAATATTATTATTAATGTACCTGCTTTAACTGAAGAGCGACGTTTGGGCTTAGCAAAACAAGCAAAAGCAGAGTCAGAACATGCAAAAATCGGGATTAGAAATGCTCGAAAAGATGCGAATAATGAAATAAAAAAAATAGATATTTCTGACGATATGAAAAAAATAGCAGAGGCAGATGTGCAAACACTTACCGACAGCTATGTTAAAAAAACCGATGATCTTTTCGCTATTAAAGAAAAAGAAATCATGACTGTTTAAATTTTTAAACAAAAAATAAATAAAAAAGCGTTGACAAACGCTTTTTTTTATGCCTGCTATTTAGGCAAACATTTGTTACCTTTGCTAAAATTTTTTTGAATGAATTTCTGGACCAAAGTTGCAGGTTTAATTTTAAGAAACCGTTACGTTGTTTTACTTGCAATTGCTGTTTGCACAGCCTTTTTAGCAAGCCAAATGCAGTATATGCGTTTCTCTTATACCGAAGCGAACCTACTACCAGAAAATCATGAAGCAAACATTCAATACAACGAGTTTTTAAAAGTTTTTGGTGAAGAGGGCAATTTAATCTTGTTAGGGGTTAAAGATTCCAGCCTTTTTACACCAAAAAAGTTTCAAGCTTGGAATGCCTTGACCAAAGAATTAGATGAAGCCGAAGAAATAGAATTCACAGTTTCTATTGCCGATGTTCAAAAACTTGAGGCTGACAGGAAGAACAGAAAATTTGTCTTAGAGCCTCTAATAGACAAGACTCCTAAAACTCAAAAAGAAGTTGACGACATTAGAAAGGAGCTTTTTGAAAACTTGCCTTTTTATGACAATCTACTCTACAATAAAAAAACAGGAACGGTTCAGTCTGCCATCTATATAAAGAAAGACCTTGTTAATACTCCACAACGTAGAGACTATATTTTTGATGTTTTAATCCCTACCATACAAAAATTTGAAACTGACAATAACTTAAAGGTTCGGGTTTCTGGTATGCCGTATATTAGAACCTTAAATTCTCAAAACATTCAAGATGAGATTTTATTGTTTGTTTTAGGTGCTCTTGGAATCACGGCCATTATTTTTTACTTCTTCTTCCGTTCGTATAGAGCCACCTTTATTACTTTATCCGTAGTGATGATCGGCGTAGTGTGGGCCTTCGGGTTTATTGGGTTATTCCAGTATGAAATTACCGTTTTAACTGCCCTAATTCCTCCATTGATTATTGTAATAGGAGTGCCCAATGCCGTTTTCTTAATTAATAAATACCAGCAAGAAGTTAAGAAGCACGGAAATCAAGCAAAGAGTTTACAAAGAGTCATTTCTAAGGTAGGAAACGCCACCTTAATGACCAATATTACCACAGCGTCTGGTTTTGCCACCTTCGTTTTTGTAAAGAGTCAATTGCTAAGAGAGTTTGGGATTATTGCGTCTATCAACATCGTTTGTATCTTTATTTTGGCCTTGTTGATTATTCCGATCATTTATAGTTTTATGCCGCTTCCAAAGAAGAAACATTTAAACCATTTAGAGAAACAGTGGATAGAAAATGTGGTGAACTGGATGGAAAAAATGGTGAGACATAACAGAATCTCTATCTATATTACTACGGTAATCATCATCATTTTTGGAATTATCGGTATCTATCAAATCCGTGTCTCAGGAAGTCTAATTGAAGACATGCCTAAGGGAAAAGATTTTTATAAAGACATCAAGTTTTTTGAGAGTGAGTTTGGCGGTATCATGCCCTTAGAGATTTTGGTAAACACCAAAAAAGAAAATGGGGTCATGAAATTGGCAACCCTAAAAAAGATGGAAAAAATTAATGAGGTTATTGAACAATTTCCTGAACTTTCAAAACCGCTTTCTGTTGTAAATTTGGTTAAGTATTCGAAACAAGCCTATTATAAAGGGAATCCAAAATACTACCAGCTTCCAACCTCGCAAGAACAAAATTATATTTTTGCCTTTACTCAAAATTCGGATGGCAACTCAAAAATGCTGAATAATTTTGTCGATTCTACCGGGCAATATGCTAGAATTACCACTTTTATGAAAGACGTGGGGACAGATAAAATGGATGATATCCAAAGTAGATTGCAAGCCATTATTAACAAAGAATTTGAAGCAGATACCTATGAGGTAACTCTAACAGGTAAGGCTTTGGTCTTTTTAAAAGGAACCAATTATCTGATAAAAAATTTAATCATCTCTTTGTCTTTAGCCATACTTTTGATTGCAATTTTTATGGCGTGGATGTTTAGATCGTATCAAATGATCTTAATTTCTATCCTACCCAATATCTTACCATTGCTAATTACGGCAGGGCTGATGGGCTTTTTAGGAATTCCTATCAAACCATCTACCATCCTAGTCTTTAGCATTGCCTTTGGAATTTCTGTAGACGATACCATTCACTTTTTAGCAAAATACAGGCAAGAGCTGCAAGCGAATAACTGGAAAATTAATCGTTCTGTGTACAGTGCCCTGAGAGAAACGGGAGTGAGCATGTTTTATACCTCCATTGTGCTGTTTTTTGGTTTTTTGGTGTTTACCATCTCTAGTTTTGGAGGTACCATCGCCTTAGGTGGTTTGGTCTCTGTAACCCTATTGTTTGCGATGGTTTCTAACTTATTGCTACTTCCCTCTTTATTACTTTCCTTCGAAAAGAAAATTTCGAATCAAAAAGTATTTAAGGAGCCTAGCATGAAAATACTTCCTCCTAAGGAAGAAAAGCCCTAAACCTATTGCTTAAGAAGTGTTCAACTCGACAGCAAAATAAGCAGGGTTTTCTACCCAATTATTGATGCTACTTTCATTGCTCGATATCTCTTAAAAAAGTATCTTTGTATTTACCATAAGGCATGGTAATCAATATAAATAAATATTTTAGAGAGATGATTACAAGGACTGTTTCAGACTTATTAAAAGCAGAACTTTTATTACAAGAAGTTTCGTTAAAAGGTTGGGTTAGAACATTTAGAAGCAATCGATTTATTGCATTAAATGACGGATCTACCATTCATAATATTCAGTGTGTTATTGATTTCGAAAGCACCAATGAAGAAACTTTAAAAAGAATCAATACAGGTGCTGCCATTGCAGTGCAAGGGACTTTGGTAGAAAGCCAAGGACAAGGACAGGCCGTAGAAATTCAGGTAAGCGCTATAGAGATTTTAGGAGATTCAAACCCTGAAGAATATCCAATACAACCAAAAAAACACAGCCTAGAGTTTTTGAGAGAAAATGCACACTTGCGTGTTCGAACAAACACCTTTAGTGCGGTGATGAGAGTTCGATCAAAGCTGTCATTTGCCGTACATCAGTATTTTCAAAACAATGGGTTTAACTATGTAAATACACCAATCATTACAGGTTCTGATGCTGAAGGCGCAGGAGAAATGTTTAAGGTGAGTATTTTTGAACCGAATAAGGCACCTAAAACTGAAGATGGCGCTATTGATTATTCCAAAGATTTTTTTGGAAAAGAGACCAACTTAACGGTTTCTGGACAATTAGAAGCAGAGACCTATGCCATGGCCTTGGGGAAAGTATATACTTTTGGCCCTACCTTTAGAGCAGAAAACTCGAATACCACAAGACATTTGGCAGAGTTTTGGATGATAGAGCCAGAGGTTGCCTTTAATGACTTAGATGCAAACATGGATTTGGCAGAAGATTTCATTAAATCGGTCTTATCTTATGTCTTAGAAAACTGTAAGGATGATTTGGCTTTTTTAAATGATAGACTGAGCCAAGAAGAAAAGAGCAAACCTGAAGCAGAGCGAAGTGAAATGACGCTGATCGAAAAATTGAACTTTGTTGTAGAAAATAATTTTAAAAGAGTTAGTTATACTGAGGCCATCGATATTTTAAGAAACTCAAAACCTAACAAAAAGAAGAAATTTCAATACCCTATTAACGAATGGGGCGCCGATTTGCAATCTGAACACGAGCGTTTTTTAGTAGAGAAACACTTTAAATGTCCGGTAATATTATTTGATTACCCCGCAAATATTAAAGCGTTTTATATGCGTTTAAATGAAGATGGTAAAACCGTTAGAGCCATGGATGTTTTGTTTCCAGGAATTGGAGAAATCGTTGGAGGTTCTCAAAGAGAAGAACGTTTAGAGGTTCTTAAACAGAAAATGGAGGCCTTGGGAATTGATGAAAGAGAATTGTGGTGGTATTTAGACACGCGTAAATTTGGAACTGCTGTGCATGCTGGTTTCGGTTTAGGTTTTGAGCGCTTGGTTCAGTTTACTACCGGAATGGGAAATATTAGAGACGTAATACCGTTTCCAAGAACTCCACAAAATGCAGAGTTTTAATTAAAAATCAAAGTAAAATAGGCAATGCTAAAGCAAAGTTTAAATTTTAAACTATTACAAAAATTATCTCCACAACAAATTCAGTTGATGAAGTTAATTCAATTGCCTACGCAAGCATTTGAAGAGCGATTAAAACAAGAAATCGAAGAAAATCCAGCATTGGATACAGGTAAAGACAATACCGAGAATTCAGAGGATGATTTTCAGAATGAATACGATGATGATATTGGAAATGAAAAAATTGATGCTGAGGATATTAATATCGATGAGTATTTAAGTGATGATGAGGTTCCAAGTTATAAAACTCAAGCCAACAATTACTCTTCTGATGATGAAGACAGAGACATGCCTTATGCAGCAGGAACTAGTTTTCATCAATCTTTAACCAATCAGTTAAATACCTTTCGGATGACTGATGAAGAAAGACTCATTGCAGAGTTTTTAGTAGGCAGTATTGATGATAGTGGGTATATACGAAGAGAACTTATCGATTTGGTCGATGACCTAGCCTTCACTCAAAATGTCTTTACAGAAGAAAAAAAGGTAACCGAAGTTTTAACCAATGTGGTTCATAAATTAGACCCTATTGGTGTAGGGGCTCGAAACCTAAAAGAGTGTTTAATGATTCAACTAAAATCAAAACCACTCGAGAAAATTAGATCGTTAACGATAGACATCCTAGAGAATTCTTTTGATCCGTTTGTAAAAAAACACTACTCAAAATTAATGGAGCGTTATTCCATTACTGAGGAGGATTTAAAATTAGTAATCAAAGAGGTAGAAAAGCTCAACCCAAAACCAGGAAGTTCTTACGCTGGGAATAATAAAATTGCAGAGCAAATTGTTCCTGATTTTTCCATACGAATCATTGACGGAGAGTTAGATCTAACTTTAAATTCTAGAAATGCACCAGAATTGCATATCTCTAGAGACTATAGTAATATGCTTCAAGGTTATCAAGAGTCCAAGGAGAAAAGCAAATCTCAAAAAGAGGCAGTAAGCTTTATCAAGCAAAAATTGGATGCAGCTAAATGGTTTATCGATGCCATTATCCAAAGACAACAAACCTTAATGATTACCATGAATGCGATTATGCATTATCAATATGAATATTTCTTAACTGGTGACGAACGCAAGCTAAAACCAATGATTCTTAAAGATATTGCAGACACCATACATATGGATATCTCAACCGTATCTAGAGTAGCCAATAGCAAGTATGTGGCTACCCCATATGGCACCAAATTAATCAAAGAATTTTTCTCTGAATCAATGAAAAATGATCAAGGAGAAGATGTTTCTACTCGAGAAATTAAAACCATTTTAGAGACTGTAATTAAAAAGGAAGACAAAAGAAAACCGTTAACAGACGATAAATTAGCTGCTGTACTTAAAGAAAAAGGCTATCCTATTGCACGAAGGACTATTGCTAAATACAGAGAACAATTAGACATTCCGGTAGCGCGATTGCGAAAAGAAATTTAACGGGATGAAGTTTTATAAATTCATATCGGTTCTTTTACACCCAATTGTCATTCCAACTATTGGAATCCTGCTTTTTTTGTTGCTCAATCCAAACCCAATGGGGCTTCAAAGACAGTATGTGCTTATTAGCATCGTTTTCTTTGCAACCTATATCATTCCAATAACGGCCTTAGTCATATTAAAAGCCTTGGGGACTATAGAAAGTTATCAAGTTCATAGTATCAAGGAACGAAAAATACCCTTGATTATCATGCTGGTAATTTTTAGCATCCTTGGAAGGCTCTTTTACAATATTGCTGATTTTAAAGAATTGGGAATCCTTTTTTATGGCACAGATTTGGCCTTAGCTGTTGTCTATTTCTTATTTCTACTTAAAATAAAAACAAGTATACACATACTCTCTATGAGCAGTGTCATTGCTTTTGTGTTAATTTTCACCACTATAAACGGTATTAGTGCACTGCCTATTATTGCCATATTATTTGCCTTAACAGGAATTCTTGCAAGTGCTCGACTGCACTTAAAAGCACACACCCCTTTAGAAATATACTTGGGTTTTGCTTTGGGATTATGTTCTCAGATAAGTCTATATTATCTGTTATAGGATATAAAAAATTAATCCCATCCTCAAAATTTTTGAATTGATTTTTGTGGTTCCTAAAGTAGCATCCTTTAACAAAGGTGTTAGCCCATAATAGACATACAAATTGAAAGAAGCATAGCCTGTAGATAAGGTAATTCCATATTGAAATTTATTAAACCGATCTACATTGGCATAGGTCTGGGTACCTGTAGCAGTTTCAAAAGAAAATTCATTTTTAATATTGTACGAAAATTTGACCCCAGCATAAATACGCCAAAATTTATATCGATTGGCTGAGGAGGTTCTCCATCGAAACTCTAAGGGAACATCGATGTAGTTTAAACTTAAAGGATTGGAGCTTTCTATAGCATCTACAGTAAACACCGGCTGGTTGTTCACCTCAGAAATCTTGAAACCGTGATTAAACGAATCATAAGAATAGCCCAGACCTACACCCAAAGCCAAATGGCCGCTTTTAACCAAAGGAATATCTCGAATATAACCGAAACCAATACCATAAGAAAAACCACTACTTCGAAGCAGTTCTGGCTGATTGTGGTATTGATTATAACTGACCGATAGATACAATTGATCCTCTAAATAACGGTCACCTGTTCTCAGAGAATCTTTTTGAGAAAAAGCAAGGCTTGTTATAAAAAACAAAGACACAATTAAAACTTGTTTCATAAAATAGGGCTCTATAGGTATGAATGATAAAGATAGTATTTTTCAATAAAAAAAGGCAATCATAAACTATGATTGCCTTTAATTCTTATTATAAGAAATTCTTACTTTTTAATATCGTTTCCCTTTTGTGTAGAAAGACTTAATTTCAAAGCATTTACATCTCTTAATTTTAATTTAATATCAGATATCGTACCTACGCTAGATTCTTTATCTGCTTTAATAGAAACGGTCATAAAAGGAACTTCTACCTCTGACACTTGGATTCTTTCATTCAAAATAAAAGCTGGAACATCATCTGCAGTCGCGATTTTATCGTTTAACTGTATCTTATCTCCTTTTCCCTCTTTTGCTGTTTTTGCTTTACCTACATAAATTGTGCTTACCAAACTTTTACGCTCTAACTTCTTAATCTCCGTTGCACTTGGAAGTTTAGGAGTTTGAATCTTTAGTTCAGTTTCTCTCATCGTAGTTGTGACCATAAAGAAAAACAATAACATAAATACAATATCTGGTAGGGCAGCCGTATTTACACCTGGCATTCCTTTTTTCTTTTTTCCAAACTTAGACATAATTGTTAATTTTTAGATGATTAATTTGACGTTGGTTCTGCATCCGAAATAATTTGAGGATATGCAGTTTTGATATCTTCAACTTTATTTTTCAATTCCTCATTGCCTTTGTCATTAGAATAGGCATCCTCTAGCGCAGTAAAAGACATTCCGTAACGTTCCATACTCAATCTGTTTCTAAGCTCTGTATAAGCCTTTAACAATTCGTTTTGCACCTGAACATACGT
>Ga0070748_1000446_pt1 | contig 20232 bp, 24 predicted proteins | sample VirMetDEL_Nov_12_FD_77015 | JGI IMG/M metagenome (GOLD analysis project Ga0070748, IMG submission 77015) | Aqueous microbial communities from the Delaware River and Bay under freshwater to marine salinity gradient to study organic matter... | ecosystem: Environmental > Aquatic > Marine > Coastal... | reverse complement strand
GGCCAGCTCGCGCTTCAGCGCGGCCGTCCAGCGGGCGCGGTAGCGCTGGAAGTCGCCGCTGCGCACCTCGTTGCCCATCGTGCTCGCCGCGCGGAACACCGCTGGGTGCGTCCAGTCGCCCACCTTGCCCTCCTCCCGCTGGCGCAGGCAGAACTCTGCCTCCATCCACGCCGCCTCCGGGTCCAGGCACGGCCGGCACCACTGCGCGAACTCGCCCAGCGTCGGCGGGAAGCGGCGCGTCGCCACCTCGCGCAGCCCGCGCTTGATTTCGCCCACCGTGTAGCCGGCCAGTTGCTCGGCCCACACGGCGCGCATGGCTTCCTCGGCGCGGTCGCCCTGGCCGCACATGCGGCCGACCTTCTCCGGGCCGAGCATGGCGACAAGCTGGCCGAACAGCCAGTTCACCGACTCACTCGACAGTGCCGGCGCCGCCCGGCTCGCGGAATTCAACGTCTTCAATGTCGCTTGGATGAGCTGCACGGAAGGCTCCTTTCTGCTGCTGATCGTTCATGCCGGCGAGGCGCATGCCTCGCTCGGCGTCCTGCTGGCGCTTGGTGACGCCGGGCCCGGCGCTGGAGCCGGCGTTTTGATGGTCCGGAAACGGCACGCGCCAGCCCAAGGCGGAAATGCGGTCATAGGCGTGGCGCGGCGTCTCCCCGCGTTCCAGGCAGTCCTTGAAGTAGCGCAGCGAGGTTTTCATTGCAGCGCTGGTGCAGGCTGCTGCGCGATTGCGCGTCTCCAACTCCAAGCGGTAGTCGACGAAGTCCTCGAAGACATCGCGCGGCATCCAGTCGGGAAGATCGACCGATGCCAGAAGTTCTGCCCTCGACTTCTTGCCGGGCGCCTTGGCGCCTTTCTTCGGCGCCATCGCCGGGATGCCGCCGAACAGGTCGATGCCTGGCGGCGGTGAGGTGCGCGGCGGCGCGGATGGGGCAGGAGGCGGCAAATTCGGGCCGCTGGCGCGTTTTTCTGGCGGGGTCGGGGCCTTGGGGGCGGCGGCGGGCGGCGGCGCTTCTACGGGCTTCGGTGCTGGCGCCGGTGGCGGCGGCGCAGGTTGAGGGGGGGCGCCTGCGTCAGCAGGCGGGGGAGTTGGTTTCCCCTCTCCTCTCCTCTTATCGGTTAACCGTCGGGTTTTCGTCGGGTTTTCCTTTGTAGGACGGCCACCCCTGGAGCCGTTGTGCCATGCGGCGATGAGTTGCCCATTCAGCGCCTGCCAGGAAGGCACGCTGAAGCCCTCGCCGTCGCGCGCGCAGTAGCCCGCCACCACGAAGGCGTCGAGGAAGGCGTCGGCCTTGTGCTGGCTGACGCCCTTGCAAACGGCTTTGAAGCCGCTGGCCGGGATGTCGGGGAAGGACCATGACCGCTTGTGCTGGCAGTGGGACCACAGGCGGATGACGTAGACCGGCGCGAGCGGATCGCCGCCCAGCAGGTCCACCAGCACGCCCATGCGCCAGTCGTCGAGGAAGTCCGGGGGAACAATCACGCGGAATTCCTCTTGATGAGCGCACGAACGGCATCGGCGTGGTAGGTGGCGACATAGCGAATAAGGTCGCTCACACGCTGCCCGGCAGGCTGCGGCTTGAACCACAACTCCAGATTGCGGGGGGAGTTGTCCTTCTTGTCACCGTTCTTGTGATGCACAGTTTCGCCGGGGACGAGTGGCCGCCCCATCTTCTTTTCCATCACCACACGATGCTGCAATTTCCGCTGGCCGTCGATGGTGACGCGCGCATAGCGCTCTGCCTTCCCCTTCACAAGGGCCGGCCCCTTGTGCGCAGCCGCCGCGCACGTCGCGCCGCAAAACTTGGCGCGGTGCGTCGTCGGTTGGAACATGCTGCCGCAGTGGGGGTATGTCTTCGGCTTCAGGGTGCGCCGCGCCGCAGAACTGCAGGACGGCCCACAGTAGCGAGTAGCGAGAACGCGCTTTGGTCCGAGCCTCTTGTTCGGGGTGAACTGCGCACCGCAGTGCTCACAGGTCTTGCTGTGCAGCATCAGAAGGTCTCTCCTCTGGCGCGCCTAACAAGGAGCACAAATGCCAGCGAAGCCTGGAGCGGAACAACACCGTTGCCGATGCACTTGAGGCGTGCGGCTCGGCTATCGCCCATGTCGAAGGCCAGCCCATCAACCACGCGCCGAAAAGTGGGTTCAAGCGCTGGCGCAAGTTCGGGCTGGGCCTGGAGGATGTCGGCCCATCGGGCATCTCCTGGCCCGGGGGCAAAGAGAAATGGTGTGCCACGAAGTTCGGAAGCTGCTCGCCCTTCGATCCCCCCCCTCGATCCGCCAGCGACTTCGCATTCGGCGTGCGGTAGTCCCTGCTGGCCGGCGTCGGCCACTCCACCGCGTTCGACAGCGACAGGTTGCGCGTGCCCCGCTCGTGCGCGCCGCGCCCGCCCGCGCTCTCGCTGTCCATCGCCGTCGGCGTCGGCCAGTATTCCGCCGCCACCAGCAAATCGGAGCATCCCCCGCCGGACTTCGCCATGCGGAGCGCTCGCTTCTCCGGCGACTCTGTTCCTCGCCGAGCGGTGTTCGGAGTCGGCCACTGCGCCGCCATGCTCGGCAGCATCATGTCGCCCTTGCTGCCCCGCTGGTTCGGGCCGCCGTTGCGCCCGTCGCTGGCGCGCGGGCTGCTCCACTGGTTCGCCTGCCCGCTCAGCGTCGGCCGCTGGGCGTCCGGGTCGCCCCGGTCGCGCGTGTAGTCGCCCGCCACGGTCCTCGGCGTCATCCACTCGCCACGCGAGGCAGAACCATCGGGCGCGTCCGTGGGCGGCGCCCACTGCGGACGCGGGAAGCGATGCAATCCACTGCTCCATGCCAGCGTCGAGCGTCGAAGGCGCGAACGTCGGACCAGATAGGAGCCGGGTCCAGGCTTCCGTCTTCGCACCGCGCAGCCAGGACTGCGGCTGCGTGAGCTTCCCGCTCCACGTAGAGGACGGTGCGCATCTGGATGCCCAGGTATTCGAGCCCGGCTCGCAATCCTTCTCCAAGCATGCCCACTCCGGCGCAGAACTCGATGGTATGTAGAGCCACATTCACGCCTCCGGTCCTCGGCGGTAGACGGCCATCGCCGAGCCGTTGATGGCCGCCGTCGGCGCGTAGCGCCCGGTGGGCTGGATGATCTTGCGCCGCAGCAGCATCACCGTCACCTTCCCCCAGGCCCGCAGATCGGGCGGCGCCCACAGCAGGCCGTCCAGCTTGGCACGCATCTGCTCCATCGTGAACTGGCCGGCTTTGCCCTTCTCGGGCAGCGTCACCACGATGCGGCGCACGGCGTCGACGGCCAACTCGATCCACGTCACGCGCACCTCCTCCGGCGTGGGCGGCGGTTCCACTCGGCGGCGCGGCTTCGCGTGCTGCCGGCGGCGGCGCAGGGGCACCGGATCGGCGGCGGCGAAGATGTCCAATTGCTGCTCGGCGCTCACGGTGCGGCCCGAGTGTTTCGCGTAGGTGTTCGGTCGGCTCATGTCAATCTCCTATCGGAGCGCTCATCGCACCGCCCAGTGCTGAGGCAGTTGGTTGTTCGTCAGCAGGCGCTGATCGGCCTTGTTGCTCATGCCGCTCAGGATGCTCCCGTCGATTCCCTGGCGGCGGCGGCGGTCCACCACGCGACTCGTCTTGTTCGCCTGCTGGCGGCGGTACTCCATCTGCTGCAGGTACACCAGCGGCTGGCCGTCGTTGGCGCGCCGGAAGGCGTTGTTCTGGCTCACGGGGATGTTCCCGTCCACCCAACGCTCGACGCCTGCCTCGTCGATGTAGGTGCGGATGTCGTTGTTCTCGGTGTCGGGTGATGGTGTCGTCATGGCTGAATGTGGTTGTGGTTTATCGACGCGCACGAGGCGCGGCCTGCTCGGCGGCGGCGTGGATCAGCCCGGCGCAGCGTGCGCTGCCACCAGATGCTCGTAGAGCTTCGCCACGATGAAGTAGCTCGGACCCTTCGGCCCGAATTTCATGTCGCGCATGTCCATCAGCGTGCGCGTCGAGGCGTTCGACACCTTCGCGGCTTCGTTCAGGCCCTGAAGGTCGAGCTTCTTCAGCTCAGCCACCACGGGCGCGAGGAGGTCCGGCGCCGGGGTCTTCCGGGATTTGGGTGTTGCTTTCATGGTGCGGCCGATTCTACTTGCAGAATTATTCTGTTGACAACGCCGAAAACGGCGCTACAGTAAGCCCCTGAAATGACCCGGTCGAGGTCGTTCAACTGGAGAACCATGCAACCAACTGCTGCCAGGCCGAGCGCTTCCGCGCCCGCAACCCCGAGGTGGTCGCTCGCCGCCCACCGCCCCGCTCCCACGGTGCTCGCGCCCGTGGTTCACCGCCCGTTCTCGGCTCCGGCCGAGCGTGTCGCGCCGGTCGAGGACGTGGTGCCCGTGCGCTACTCGCGTTCGCTCGACCATCGCCCGCCCCATGTCCGCAGCGCCACCGTCATCGTGGATTCGAGGCCTCTGCGTCTCGGCTTCATGGACCGCATCGCCATCATGGGCGGCGCCTTGGGCTTCGGTGCGATGCTCGCCTACCGTGTGATGGAGGCGCTGCGATGAGCGCCACCGTCCGCTGCTTCCTCGTGGCGTTAGTGCTGACGATCAGTCCCGGCATCGCCCTGTTCATCATCCACTTCACCCGCTGAAAGGACCACCTCGTGAGCCAGAACCCCGCCATCGAATCGCCCGGCCAGGACGCCCCGTCTGAGGCCGCTGTCGCCGAAGCCATCAAGATCGCCGACAACATCACCCCGGACACCATCAACGCCGTGGAGGTGAACCCGCCCGCCATCCAGTCGCCGAAGGTAGTGGCGAAGGGCACGTTCTCGAAGTTCTTCAGCATGCTGGCCTACCTGAAGACGGCCTACTCCAGCATGCCCATCGACTGCTCGACCACGGCGGGCGACAAGCAGGCGCGCGACGTGCGCCTGAAGCTCGTCACGCTGCGCACGCGCGCCGACAAGGTGCGGCTGAGCATCAACCGCGCGTTCCGCGAACAGCAGGATGCGTGCAATGACGAATACAAGATGCTGGAGGACACCATCCTCCCCATCGAAAAGCGGTTCGACGACGCCATCAAGGAAGCCGAGGCCGCGCGCGCCGAGCGCAAGCGCAAGGAGGAGGACGAGGCCCGCGCTCAGGCCGAGCGCATCACTGCCGCCATCCACGCCATCGACGCCGCCGCGAACGACCTGTTCGGCATGTCCAGCGCCGACATCGCCGTGCGCCTGCAAGAGGTCCAACTGATGGAGTTGGTCGCCGACGATTTCGGTGCGCGCTACGGCGAGGCCGTGACGGTGAAGGACCGCACCATCCAGCGGCTGGAGGCGGCGCAGGCTACGGCCCTGCAGAACGAGGAGAACGCCCGCAAGGTCGAAGCCGACCGCCAGCGCTTCGAGGCCGAGAAAGCCGCCCGCTCGCGCATCGCCACCATCAACACCCTGGCCGATGGCCTCGACGGCATCACGATCGACAAGATGCACGGCCGCATCGAAAACATCGATGCCCTGGTGCTCGACACCTTCGCGCCGCTGCAGGACGAGGCGCAGGAGGCCCGCGACCGCGTGCGCCGCCTGCTGGTGCAGGCCGTGAACGCCGCGCAGGATGCCGAGCGCCGCAAGAAGGAGGAGGAGCAGCAGGCCCGCGTCATCGCCGCGCGCGAGCGCATCACGCTGATGCAGATGCGCGCCGCGCACGCCGTCACGAAGACGGCCGATGCCATCCGCGCCGACATCGAAGAAGTCGAGGGCCTGAAGGCTGCGGACTTCGACCCGCTGGGCGCCGAGGCGGCGGGGGCGCAGGAGTCCACGCTGGCGTCGCTGCGCGCCCTGCTGGGCGTGGCCGAGGAGCGCGAGCGCGCCGAAGCCGAGCGCAAAGCCGTCGCGGCCCGCGCGAAGAAGGTGGAGGACAACCTGACGGCGCTGGCCGGCACGGTGGAGCGCCTGAAGGCCGAAGGCGCCGAGTCGGCGCGCATCCATCTCTCTGCAGAGAACCTGCGCAAGTACACGCCGGGCGCCGCCCAGTTCGATGACCGCGTGGACGAGGCAAAGGTCATCGTGGCGGACATCCTGCCGAAGCTGGATTCCCTCTACAACGAGGTCCACCAGCGTGAACAGGACGAAGCCGAGCGCCAGCGCAAGGCCAAGGAGGAGGCGGACCGCGCCGAGGCCGAGCGCCAGCGCAAGGAAGCGGAGGATGCGCGATTCACCCGCATGCAGAAGGCCCTGGCCGAGAACGCCAGGAAGATGTACGACGCCCTGATGGACGTGCGCGCTGCCGATGCCTTCGACGATCTGGACGCGGAACTGCGCGAGCGCATCGAAACCACCCTCGACGACATCCTCGCCGCCACCCGCTGACCGCCACCCCAGGAGAAACACATGAACGCCACCACCCGCCCCATGCCGCCCGCCGAGGGCACCGTCGGCGCCTTCCCCGGCATCGCCATCGACGACTACCACGCCGACCACTCGGCCATCTCGAAGTCCGCGCTCGACGACTTCGCGCGCAGCCCCTTCCGCTACTGGTCCAACCGCTTCGACCCGAACAAGCCGGCCGAGTCGGACAAGGAGACGCTGGCACGCCTGCGCGGCAACATGCTGCACTGCGCCCTGCTGGAGCCCGACGAGCTCCAGAAGCGCCACATCATGCTGCCCGCCGACGCGCCGCGCCGCCCGTCCATCACGCAGCGCAACGCGAAGAACCCGAGCCCCGACACCATCAAGGCCATCGACTGGTGGGACCGCTTCGAGATGGACAACGCGGGGAAGAAGATGGTGGACGCCGACCAGTACGACGCCGCATGGCGGCAGGCGGGGAGCCTGCGCAAGATCAAGGCCATCGCCGACCTGATGGGCCAGGGGCAGGCCGAGGTGTCGGAATACTTCATCGACCCCATCACGAAGCTCTGGTGCAAGATTCGCCCGGACTGGGTCCGGCCCTACGACTCGGGCGACGTGCTCCTCGACGCGAAGACCGTGGGCGACGCGCGGCCGTCTGAGTTCGCGCGTCAGGTGGCGTACCAGCGTTATCACGTGCAGGATGCCCACTATTCGGCCGGCCACACCCTCGCCACCGGACGCCCGGTGCTGGAGTTCATGTTCGCCATCGTGGAGCCGGAGTGGCCCTACGTCGCCAACATCGTGATGCTGGACGAGGCGACGAAGGCCGAGGGCCGCAAGGTGGCGCGGCGCGACCTGAATGGCATCTTCCGCCACCAGCAGACGGGCCTCTGGCAGAACACCGGCGACAACGTGGAACTGGTGAGCCTGCCGGGCTGGGCCTTCACGCCGGACGAGGAGGCCACGAATGGCTGACCCGAAGGACGAGGTCCAGGCGCAGGCCGAAGCGCAGGCCGAGGAGGCGCTTTCGCTGGTGCCCGCGCTGGGCGCCATCGCCGACACCGAGGCGGCGCGTGTCGTCGCCCAGGTGCAGGCGGCTGCGCTGCTGGCGCGCACGCATCCGCGCGACGTGAGTGCGGCCGTCGACGGCATCCTCGATATGTGCGGGCGCCTCTCCCTGGCGCACAAAGCCTCCTATGTGTTCCGCCGTGGCGGCGAGGAAGTCAACGGCCCCACGATCAGGCTGGCCGAGGCCGTGGTGCAGATGTGGGGGAACATGCGCGCCGGCATCGACGAGTTGAGCCGCGATGTCGAGGAGGGCGTGAGCGTGTGCCGCGCCTTCGCCACCGACATGCAGAACGGCAACGAGGACGAACGGAAGTTCATGGTGCGCCACTGGCGCGACGTGCGCGGCGGCAAGGGCTATCGCGTCACGTCCGAGCGTGACATCCGCGAGGTCATCGCCAACATGGGGCAGCGCAACAAGCGCGCGTGCATCCAAGCCATCGTGCCCGCGTGGGTCTTCGAGGAGGCCATCGAACGGTGCGAGCAGACGCTGCACGACAACATCCGGCTGGACGAGCAGGCCATCGAGTCGATGCTGAATCGCTTCGCCGAAATCGGCGTGATGCAAGAGCACATCGAGGCCAAGTTGAATTGTCCGCTCCACGAAATCACGGCGGCGCAGATGATCCATCTGCACAAGGTGTTCAACGCCATCAAGGGCGGCGACGCCACGGCCGCCGAGTGGTTCGACCTGCCCGCCACCGCCCCCGGCGAGGCGCCGGAGGCGAAGGGCAACACCCTGGCCGACGTGCTGCGTCGCGGCCAGCGCAAGGCCGAGGCGAAGGCAGGGCACAGCAGCCAGCAGACGCAGGACCGTCGCGCCCAGGACATCGAGCGCCGGCTGACCGAGGCGCGCACCCTGGAGGAGCTGACCGCCGCCAGCGTGGGCATCGGCCCGCTGACCAACCCCGACGACAAGGAGCGTCTGTACGCCCTTTGGGATGAGCGCCAGGCCGCTCTGAAGAAGGGCGGCAGCAAGTAGTTCGGCATCAGCCGACACCGCCGCCCGGCCGGTTGCCGGGCATCACCATCGAAAGACTGCAACCATGAAGAAGACCATCACCGCCATCGCTGTCCTGCTGCTGGGCGCCGCAGCTCACGCCACCGGCATCGGCCCCGGCGGGAACGCGGCCACGCAGTCGGCCAGCAGCGCCACCGCCTTCTCGGGAACCGGCGGCGGCCTGTCCATCAGCGCCGCCGTGAACCGGCAGACGGCCACGGTGGACCCGGCCAGCTCCAGCGGCGGCGCCACCACCATCCTCGGCCAGTCCGTGGGCGCGGCGGCCGTCAATGGCGGCGTGCGCACCACCACGTTCTCGGCGGCGGGCAACTACTCGGTGGGCGCCGGCAACGGCGCGGCCAGCGCCTCGGGCGTGAGCACCGCCGACGTGACGAAGACGGCAGGCTACAGCACGCACAACAGCGTCAGCGGCAGCGCGACCGGCAACGCCGAGGCCATCAGCGGCAGCAGCGCCGACGCGGGCCGCAACGGCGCCGCGCTGGTGGCCACCAACGCCGCCGCGCAGTTCGCCGCAAGCGCGGACAGCAGCCGCACCGGCATCTTCTCGACCGACCGCACGGCCAACACCTCGGCCGTCGCCGGTGCCGCCACCACGCCGCCCGTCACCATCACCTGGGGCACGGGCAGCTTCGGCGTGCTCAACGAGGGCGCCGCGAACGCCAGCGCCACCGCGAAGTCGGGCAACGTCAGCAGCACGAACTGACCGCCCAGCATGGCAACTGCACCCGGGGCTTCGGCCCCGGGCCTTCAACACCATCACCCTCTGGAACCATCATGAAGAAGACCATCACCCTCGCCGCGCTCCTCGCCATCCTGGCCGCGCCCGCCGTCGCCCAACCCATCGCCGTCGATTCCGGCTCGCAGGCCCAGGCCCTGGCCGGCGTGGGCGACATCAACGTCAACCTGCCGGCCAGCCAGCCGCTCCAGGGCGTCATCTACGGCGGCGGTTACACCGTCAGCGGCACGCAGACCCTCAAGACCACGGGGCAGGCCATCCTGCCGGCGTTCTCCGTCTCCTCGGGCGGATTCAACTGCTCGGGCACCGCCGGCCTGGCCGTGGGCGGCACCGGCTTCGCCGTCTCCGGCGGCACCTCGAAGGAGATGGACGGATGCCTCGCGCTCAATGCCGCCGTGCTGTACGGCCAGAAGGGCGACGCGCAGATGTTCGATGCCGTCATGTGCGAGCTGGCGCCGGTGAAGGCCGCGCGCAAGAAGCTCGGCTTCGACTGCGACACGCTGCAGCCGGTCCAGCGCCCGGTGTCGGCCGCGCCCAGCAGCGGCGCCGTGACGGCCGACAACACCGCCGACCCGTTCATCCGCGCCCGCCTGAGCCGCTGATGGCCCGTGCGCCCCTCCTGTTCCAGCCCGACATGGTGCGGGCGGTGCTGGCTGACCGGAAACGGCAGACGCGCCGCCTGCATCGCCTCGGAGATCCGGGAGATGTCCTGTGGATGAAGGAGTCCTACCGGCTGCGGCCTCAGTGGGACACCACCGGCCCGGCCAAGGTGCCGCACGGCGCCGAGGTCTTCTACCCGGCCACGTGGGACCGCACGGCTGACGATGGTTTCGGCTGGGGCAAGCTCCGGCCGAGCATCTTCATGTGCATGTGGATGTCGCGCCAGGACTTGCTTCTGACCGACGTGCGCGAGCAGCCGCTGCAAGCCATCACCGAGGAGGACGCCATCGCGGAGGGGATCGTCGCCCACCGCAAGGGCGGATGGCACTGGGAGCAGCCGCCGGCCGGGCTCCTCGGGACCAATCACTTCGGCTTCAAGACCGCCCGCGACGCCTTCATGATGCTGTGGGAGTCGATCAACGGCCGCGGCTCCTGGGCCGACAACCCCACCGTTTTCGCCCACACCTTCGAGCGAGTGACATGAACGACAAGCCCATTTCAGCCAGCCCGCTTTCCTGGCCCGTCGGCTGGCGCCGCACGCCACCGGCCCATCAGGTTCACGGCAGGTTCGCCAGCACCGGCACCACCGCGACCGGATACCGCCATGCCCAGGACATCACCATCAGCCAGGCCGTGCAGCGCGTGCGCCAGGAACTGCGCCGCATGGGCGTCTCCGAGGATGACATGGTGCTGTCCACGAACCTGCGGCTGCGCCTGGACGGCCTGCCGGCGTCGGGCCAGCCGCAGCCCTATGACGTGGGCGCGGCGCTGTACTGGCGCGACGGCGGAAACCGCCGGTGCATGGCGATCGACCGCTACACGAAGGTCGAGATGAACATCGCCGCGCTGGCCGCCACGATCGAGGCCATGCGTGCCATCGAGCGGCACGGCGGCGCCGTGGTGCTGGAGCGCGCGTTCACGGGCTTTACCGCCCTGCCGGCACCCATCACGGCCAGCATGGCGCGCCCGTGGCGCGAGGTGCTGGAGGTGGGCCTTCTCGACCACCACACCGAAGCCAGCGTGCGCGAGGCCTACCTGCGCCTGCGCTCGAAGTTCCACCCCGACAAGCCCGGTGGCGAGATGGCGAAGTTCAACGAGGTGCAGCGCGCCTACGAAGAAGCCATGAAGGAGTTGAGAGATGCCTGAGCAAACCACCGCCCCCATTCACCACGTGCCCGTGTCCATGCCGCGCATCACCTTCCCCGAGGCCACATTCCTGCGCCTCTGGCAGCGGCTGATGGAGCAACCCGGAATGGTCGACGTGGTCTATGGCGACTGGCCCGAGCCCGTGAACCAGCGCGCCGCCACCGTGGGCGCCAGCTTCGTGATGTGGCTTGGCACGAACTGCGGGCAGGGATTCATCGAGGACACCGAAAAGTTCATCGAAAGCATGCCGCTGGGCAAGAGCCGCGAGGCCGGATTCCTCGCAAAGTGGGCGCTGGAAAACCGGCGTGTGAAGGGCGTGAACAGCGGCCTGCGCATCATCGAACACATCCTCGTTATGAATCCGGTACGCCAAGACTCGCGGCTCGTCACCGGGAATCCGAACTGGCCGGCCATCGCAGACGCCGCCATCACCATCGACGACTTCGACACCATCGAGCGCGTGCTGGTTTGGCTTGCGTCCTATGACGGCAAGCAGTTCCTGCGAGGCGCAGCCCTGGCTGCAAAAGGCGAGATGGAGGTGCAGCAGATGATCGAGAGGAACCAGTCTTGAAGGAAGTCATGCGCCGGGTGCGCAATGCCGTGCTCATCACCATCGCCGTGCTGGTCCTGCTGACCATGCCCACGTGCGTCACGTCGCCCTACTCGCCGGACATGGACGTGGAACCCGTCCAGGCCGGCCATCCGATCTGAGGAACCCATGCTCACCGCCCTCACCCTGTACCGCATCGGCCCGGAATGGCCGACCGTCCTGGCGCCCTTCGAGGAGGCGCTGGCGCAGTTCGCTTTCGCGCCCTGCGGGCCATCGTCCGATTTCTCCGGCGGGTGGGAGCCGCCGCGCGAGGAGAACGGGCGCATGGTCGAGCCCATCAACGGCCATTGGCTGGCGATGTACGTGGCCGAGGTGAAAGCCATCCCCGGGGATCTCCTGCGCCGCAAGGTGGAGGAGCGATGCAAGACCATCGAGGAAACCACCGGCCGCCAGCCGGGCAAGCGCGAGCGCAAGCAGTTGAAGGAGGACATCACCCAGGAGTTGATGCCGCATGCCTTCCCGAAGCGCTGGCGCGTGCCCGTCTGGATCGACCCCATGCACGCCATGCTCGGCATCGGCACCACCAGTTCGGGGAAGTGCGACATCATCATCACGGCGCTCGTGCAGGCCGTGAATGGCTTCGCCGTGCACTTCCGGCAGACGAACAACCACCCGGGCGGCGCGCTCGGCGCGTGGTTGGTGGGCGAACCTGAGCCGGGATTCACTGTGGACCGCACCGCCGTGCTCAAGGCTCCCGACGAGAGTGGGAGAAAAGTCCGCTACGACAACCACCCGCTGGACGTGCCCGAGGTCGCCAACCACATCCGCGAGGGGATGCGCGTGCAGCAGATTGCCCTCACCTACGAGGACCGCATCAGCTTCATTTGCAGCGAGGACATGGAACTGTCCAGCATCAAGCTCCTCGACGTGGATGCGAAGCTGCGCACGCCAGAGGAGGAGGCGGACGCCTTCGACGCCGACGTGACGCTGCATACCGCCGAGCTGCGCGTGCTGGTGCACGCGCTGACCGAGGCCTTTGGCGGACTGGCCCCTATCCCCGAGCCGGCGAAGCCGCAGCAACTCGACATGGTGGGCGAGCTTCAGGATGACCTGTATCACGATGCCATGCGCATCGTGCTGACCGAGGAGAAGGCCAGCATCTCGCTGGTGCAGCGCCATCTGAAGATCGGCTACAACCGCGCCGCGCGGCTGCTGGAGATGCTGGAGAGGCAGGGCGTCGTCTCCGCGATGGCACCCGACGGAAAGCGCACGATCATCAAGCCCAAGGATTGACCATGAAGAACCGATTCCGCGCGCGCCCGGCGCGCCTCGCCGTGGCCGCCCAGCAAACCGCCGTCGAGGCCGCTGCCAACACCATCACCACGAACCGCGTCATGGCGTGGCACGGCGCCTGCACCGCCGCCCTGATCGAGTTCCACCGCATCGACGAGGTCCAGGCCTCCGAGGTGGCGATGGCGCTTTTCGAGCAGGCGAACGGCACTCGCCCGTTCCTGGCGTGGCAAGACCCGAGGAACGTGGCGCTGGCGTGGAAGTTGCCCGAGGGCGGCGCATGATCCGCACCGCCTGGCGGGACTACGGCAACGTGCTCGCGTTCATGCGGCCGGCGTACCGGGGGAGCCTGCGCCGCGCAGGCGTGCAGATGCGAATGTGGAAGCCACGCCCTCGGCCGTGGCGGAGGCTGCGCTTGACGGTGGGGAAGAAGGCGCAGGCGGTGATGCTGCTGCGCCGGGCCTTCAAGGGGGGGCCAACGCCTTCCGCAAGGCTATCGCGTCTGCGCGGCAGACGGCGTAGGCGAGATTGATCCGGTCGGCGTCGTAGGCGTCGTCGTCTTCGGCGACTTCGACATCTCCCGCTCCAGCCGTCGCCGCTGGAAATAGCCCGCCGGCAGCGGCTGAGTGTCCGCCACCAGCGCCGGCAGCGGCCCCGGGTCCACCTTGTTCGGCTGCAACACCATCCCCACGTCCGGCGGCGGCGAGGGCTTGCTGGCGCTGCAGGCCGACAGTGCGACGCAAAGCAAGAAGATCAGCACGAAGGCCATCAACCACTTTCCGGTCCGATCGGGCTTGCTCGACCGCTGCTGCACGTGCACCGTCGAGTGCGTTTTGCTGGGCAAGGACAGTTGCATTGATGCTCCTCAGAAGTTGGTCGGCTTCACGCTTCTGCGCCGCCAGGGCGTCCCGCGTGCGGTTGTGGGCTTCTTCCTCGGCCCGAAGGTCGGCCTCGGCCTTGCCACGGCGCGAGTCTGCCACCTCGATAGCCCCATAAGATGAAAGCAGTAGTAACCCGAGGGTGACGCTGACGCCCAGCAGCGCCCATAGGGCGAGGTTCCGCAGGTCAGGCATGGCTACTCCTTCGTCACGGCCTTCTGGCCGACGTTGGCGAACCCGTAGATGCCGAGGGCCGAGCCCCAGGCGGTCAGCAGGCCGGCCTGATCCAGCAGGCCCGTCGCGCACAGCACCGTGGCCGCGATGGCGACGTAGGCGGCCAGCAGGAACTTGCGGCCCAGCAGCGCCAGCAGGCGCTCGCGCAGGCGGTCATCCATTGGAGGCCTCCGCAGTGCTGAAATGCCCGTCCCGGCCCCAGTCTCGGCACAGCTCGTCCGTGGTGCCGCGGCGGTCCACGAGGCCACGCAGGCGCACCTTCTGGCCCTTCACGGTGCCCATCACCCACCGCGTCATCTGCGCGCATGCGGCCGACAGGTGGCCGGCGTTCGCCTCGCGCACGATGGTGGTGCTCGGCTCCAGGGCGCTCGGCACGTTGAAAGCCATGTCGATGAAGCTGGCGCGCACCCAAATGTTGTACTCGTCCCAGTAGCGCAGGCGCGACTTCGCCAGCTTCTCGGCCTTCAGGTAGTGCGGCAGTTCCAGCCGCTTGCAGTCCTCGGGCGTGTAGTAGCGATTCGTCACCACCTCGGGGCCGGTGATGCCGTTGCAGACGGTCAGCGGCTGGCCCTTGCCGACCTTGTCCACGTAGGGCACGCCGATGTGCCGGCCGCTGCTTTCGTACCAAGAGCCGATTTCCTGGGCCAGCAGCACCTCCGGCGACGGGCCGCTCGTGCCGACGATGGCGCCACCGCCACCGACGGCGATGGTGGCCGCCAGGGCGATGAGCCGGTTGCGCAGCGGCGCCGGCACCACGCTGCGAATGACCTGCCGCGGCGGCGGGGGCGGGGCGGCGGTCATAGGACGGTGTCCCGCTCGCGCACGCGCCGCCGCCGCTCCACCTCGGCCATCTCCTCCTCGGTGAGGACGATGCGGGTTTCGAGCTGCAGCCAGCCCTTGCGGATGAGGAAGGGGCGCCAGAACTTTTTCCACCAGAACTCGATGAGCATGCTCAGCGTGTAGGCGGCGGCCAGGGCGGCGGCGACGTTGGACCACGAGAGGGTGAAGAAGTCAGCGGACACCAGCGTGTTCTCGGCGGCGTTCTTGATTTCCTCGGCCTTCACCACTGCGGCGGTGCCGATCGAGGTGCCGACCTTGGCGAGCGGCATCTTGATGGACTCGTCCATTACTGACGCCCTCCTGGCAGAGGGTTGAAGGGGTTGCCGGTTCCGGCCGGCGCCGTGGTGAGGATGGGCATGCGGTTCCTTGAGGTGGTGAGGCCCCGGCCCGGTGTCGCGTGGTGGGCCGGATTCTCGCGCAGAACTGCATCAGGGCGTAACACGCAGCCGGTCCGCGACGGTAGGACCGCGCCGCGCGCGCTCGGCGTCGCGGATGGCGTCGTTGAGGGCCTTCATCGTCTCCACCCGGACATCGTCCACCTCCTTCTGGCGCTCCGGGTCGCCGATGACTTCCACGGCGAGCTTGTTCAGCTCGCGCACCTTGCGCTGGATGCGATCGCTGGTCTTGATGTACTCGGCCAGCGGCTCCCGCGTCACGATGCGCTCCATCGCGTCGGCGTCGCCGGCCTTCTTGGCGGCCGACAGCGCGCCCTTGACCTTCTCCACGTCGCGCAGGTTCTCGTAGTAGCGCGAGGTCTCGACCCGGTCCGGGTCCACCTTGCCGGCGAACCGGCTGGCGAGGGGGATGGAGTTGGACGGCAGTTCCTGGCCGCGCGCCAGGGCATTGCTCATGTCCACCAGCTTCTCCGTCTCGCGCAGCACGCCGCCCAGCGCCACCTGGGACAGGTAGCGCAGGCGCTCGGGCGTCGGGCTCACGAGGCCGGCCTGGTAGTCCGAGCCGCCCGTCATCGTGTTGAGGGCCTTGCTGACGCCGAGGTAGGCCTGCCCGGTGAGGCGCCGCTGCGTGGACTCGCGCGCGCGCTGGAACCCCGGCCGCACGTCCGTCTCGCCGCGCGGGTCGCGCTCGATGGGCGTGCCGGCGAAGTTGCGGTTCATGCCCAGCTCGATGAACGGGTCAACCACCGTAGGCGCCAGCGTGCGCAGCGCGCCGTCGGCCGTGAAGATGTTGCCGCCGCCGAGCGGGTTGAACGCGCCGCCGATTTCCCCCACGGTGTCGAACACCTTCTTCCCGAAATTCTTGCGGTCGCCGATCGCCAGCTCGGTGAGCGCGCGGCCGGTGTTCGGGAGCACGTGCAGGCCCAGCGCCAGCGGAATCGTGATGTAGCGCTTCTCCTTGTCGAACAGGGGGATGACAAGCGCCCGCGCCTTCACGTACTCGGGGATCTCGTCATCGTCGAAGCCGGCGGCGGCCAGCAGCAGGGCCTGGAGCACGCCGAGGGACAGACCGCCCGCGATGATCGCCTTCCCGGTAGGGCCGCGCAGCGCGCGGATGGTGCGCTCCGAGCCCTGGAGCGAGGCATTGAAGAAGGCATACAGAGGCCCCAGCTCGCGCGTCGCCCGGCCCTTGCGGTTGAAGTCCACCGTCAACTCGCGCGCCAGCCGCGCCGCCTGCGGCCGGCTCATGCCCTGGTCGAGGGCCGCAGCGTAGGCGGACAGGCGCACGGCGTTCTCCATGACATCGTTGAAGCCGGCCAGGAACTTGAAGACCGCGCCGGCCGCGCGCCGCGGATCGGCCCGGCCGCGCTGCATCCGCGCCAGTTCGCGCTCCAGCGCCGCAGCCCGCGCGCTGCCGTCGGCGAACATCTCGCGGAAGCCGGTCTGCCCGCCGTCCTGCTGGAATTGCTCGAAAAGCTGGCTCCACTTGCCCGGGTCTTTCGTGCCGGCGATGTGGGCGGCGATGCCGCGCAGCGCGCCGGGCAGGCCTCCAAAGACCTTCGCATACTTGCCGCGCAGTTCGGTGTTGCCGAGGTGGATGATGCCGGCCTGCGTGTCCCGCCAGAAGTTGACGATGCCGAACACCGGGTTGAACTGGGTGTTCACCGCCGCCATCCAGCGCGTCATGCGGCCGACGATGCTGCCGGCGATGTCGATCTGCGTCAGCTTGTCCGAGCCCTTCAGCGCGGCGGCCATGCGCACGGCGCGCTCGTCGTTCTCGTTCAACAGCAGCACGCGGCTTTCGCCGTTCACCTTCAGCGTGATGGCCGTGGGCAGGTTGGCGTAGAAGGGATTGACGCGGTCCACCACCTTGTTCGTGACGGGGTCCACCGACCGCACGGTGGGCGGCGGCGCCATGCCGGGCTCGGCCATGACGGGGTCCACGCCCATGCGCTTGAGGTCGGCCGCGATGTCCTCGATGGCCGAGTCAGGACGGATCGTCACCCAGTAGTCGGGATTCGGGTTGGTCAGCGCCAGCCCGTACAGCGCCACCTTCACGCGGTTGCTTTCCGCGCGCGAGATGGCGGCCTCGCGCTGCAGGAGCACGTTCGCCAGGATGTTGACGGCCTTGCGTTCCGAGCCCGTGGCGCGCTTCGAGGTGACGATGCGATTGAACTCCACATCCTCGCGGAACATGGGCACGTAGCGCTTGTAAACCTTCTCCCAGGCCTTGATGGTGTCGGCGTCCTCCAGGCCCTCGGACACCAGCAACTGGCGCGTGCCCTTCGTGATGGCGTCCACGCGCTGCGCCAGCTTCTCCAGCACCTCGCGGCGCTCGGCCGGCAGGTCGGCGATGTACTTCTTCGCGGCGGCTGTGGTCAGCAGCAGGCCCTTCGAGTTGGAGCCGGCGCCGCCGTCGGGCATGTCCGGGTTCACCTTGGCGATTTGCTCGTTCCGCTCCGGTGCGGCGCGCGCATGCAGGTAGTCGCCGAATTCGTCCTGGGTGATGCGGTTGCGCGCCATCAGCGCCAGCAGCGGCTCGACCTCGCGCTTCAGGAAGTCCTGGGTACGCTTCGCCACGCGGCCGGCCATCAGCGTCTCGGCGAGGCGGGCGTCGAAGTCCTCGCGGATTTTGTTGCCCGCGCGCTCGATCGCCTCCTGCGTGCGCTTCAGGTCCACGCGGCCGTCCTGTAACTCGTAGATGACGCGGTCCAGGCGCGTCAGCGGCGCACTCTCCCATGCGGCCGGCGAGGCGTCGCGCTTCAGGTCATCGGGAACGAACCCAGCCTCCATCTTGGCGCTGGCGTCGTCGAGGATGTCGATGACGCGGTTCGCCTTGTCGATGAGCTGCCGGCGCTTCGCCTTGTCCTCGGCGTTGTCCGCTTCGGCCAGGAGGTGGTCCCGCAGGGTGATGGCACCCACCTCCATCGGCTCGGCCATCACCTGATCGCGCACGGCCGCGCCGTCGGCGTCAGCCAGGCGCAGCATGTCCGCCACGGCGTTGCGCGCGAGGCTCGTGTCGGCGGCGGCCCGCATCTCCCGGTAGGCGGCGATGGCCTCGTCATCCAGGCCGAAGCGCTCGCGCAGCTCGGCATCCTTCCACACCACGCCCGGCGTCTCGAAGTGCCGCGCGAATCGGTTGTTCACGGCGCCGTCGTACACGTCCAGCGGTGAGGCCTTCCAGCGCTTGAGCTGGTCGGCAGTGACGTACCCCTTGCGCAGCAGCATCTGGCCGCGCTCGTCGGTGTCGATGGCCTTGTAGCGCTCCTTCTGCTCGGCCAGCTTCACGGGCTTGCCGTTCTGGTCGCGCGTGTAGTTCATCGAGCCCTCGAAGATGGCTTTCACCAGAGCGGGGTTCGGCTTCTTCGGCGGCGGCGGCGCGTCGGCCGCACTCATGCGGATGTCAGGGTTCGAGGGATCGAACGTGCCGGCGTTGCCGATGGCGCTCTTGATCTGCTCGGGGCGGAAGGCGACAGCCTCAAGAAGCATATTCCTGTCGCGCTTAAAGCCCTCCACCAGCACGCCATCAAACCCTGCTTTCTGCGCCAGGGCTGTCACTGCTTGGCCGCCGCCTTGCGAGTTGTAAAGCGTCCCCATGAACCTCTCAAACTCTGCGCTCGCCAGAAGTTTCGTCAGCTTTCCGAATAGGCTGCCGGCTTCATTTGGATCAGGGTAGGTTCCAAAAACCCCGTTCTTCTCAAGCTGGTCAAGAAGGATCTGCAGCGACTGCCTTGATCTAGCCCTATCTGCTTCTGTTTTAGGGTTCACATGAACATAAACGGGGTTTTGAATAGAAAGATAAGCAGGGATCAGGTTTCTGCCTCCATCCCCTCTTTCCGCCCATGCCGCGTAGCCAGCGGCATCTTCTATGTCCTCGGTGAAATATGCGCCCCGGCCAAAAAACCCGGTGTTATTTGTCGATTCTCCTGAACGGGAAATATCAAAAACGGATATATCAGCGGCAGTCCCGTGATAAACCACCAGCGGCTTGCCCTCGGCATCCACCACCTTGCTGTCGCCGAACCACCGGCGGAATTCCGGCGTCTTCGTCTGGTCGGGGGTGGCGCTCAGGCTTTCGCCGCGCGCGTCGGTGAGCCCCGTCTGCGTGCGCGACTCCCTGGCGAACTGGCTCATGCTGTGCGCCACGATGCGGCGCGCGGCGCGCGCGTCGCTGATGAAGCGCGAGCTGTCGAAGCCGGTGAGGCCGGCGAGCTTCGTGATGAGCCCGTCGAGGAACCTCAGAACCGCGTTCACCACTCGCCGGCCGAGCGCCGACTGGTCGGCGGCCAGCGCCTGCCAGAAAGCGGGGTCGAGGAAGTGGTCGCCGACCACGTCGGCATAAAGCTCCTCGGTCCAGTCGGTCGGCATCTCGCGGCCAATGGCCTCGTACTTGGCCTTCATGTCCTCGTAGAACTCGCTGGTGCGGTCGTTGAGGACGTTGGCGAGTTGGCGGACCATGTCCCGGTAGATGTTCGGGTTCTGCTGGCGCAGCGAGTGCAGCAACTCGTGGCCCAGCACCGCCATGTAAGGCCGGCTGCTCTCCACGTTGATGAACACCGTATCCGGGTAGAGCTTCGACTGCACGCCGTTGAACACGGCCGGCCCGTTGAACTTCACGAACACCACATCGCGGCCGAACACCCGCTTCGCCACCGTGCGCACGGCCGCCAGGTGCCGGCCCTGCGGCCCGTCCTGCGCCGGCTCGACGGCCTGGAAGCTCATGAAGGCCTCTTGCTGGCCTCGCATGCGTTCCAGCACGCGCTCGGCCTTGCGCTCGTGGGCGGCACTGGCCGGCGAAGTCTTCACCTCGGGGCGACTCCATCCGGCTGCGGGTTGACGCTGGGCGAGGTCTGCGCGTCCGCCAGGGCTGAAAAGAACTTCGTCGCCCATCGCGTCGGCGTCGCCGGCCTTCTTGGCGGCGTTGACGGCCGCCACCTTGCTTTTGAACGGCTCGCCGTCCGGCTTCGTGATGTCGCCGTCGCGGATGCCGGCCTCGGCACGGCGCTCGGCCTGGCGGCGCTGCTCGCGCTGCTCGACGCCCTTGGCGTAGTCCGGCGTGCCGCTGGTGGCGATGCGCACGCGGCCGTCGTCGCCGACCACCGGC
>Ga0070748_1000445_pt1 | contig 20300 bp, 7 predicted proteins | sample VirMetDEL_Nov_12_FD_77015 | JGI IMG/M metagenome (GOLD analysis project Ga0070748, IMG submission 77015) | Aqueous microbial communities from the Delaware River and Bay under freshwater to marine salinity gradient to study organic matter... | ecosystem: Environmental > Aquatic > Marine > Coastal ... | reverse complement strand
GCAAAATACTTGGAGATGGGAGTCCTTCTGAAGCAGGAGTTGTTAGTAGCCTGGAAAAAGCAAAAACAATATGGCTCAGGGTAAGTGGAGGTATCCCAGCAAGACTAGAAGGTTTGTATGGTAAGAGTACTACAAGTATCACAAAATTATTATTTTTAAGCGAAGATATTAACTATTCAGAAATAGACGGATCTATTACCTATAACGTCGCTTGGTCAACAAGCTCAGGGAAAGAGGGTGACGGAGATATAACAACCAAAAATACCTTGACAAATTCTTACGCCGTTGAATTAAAAAATAACTTTATTATATTGAATGATCAGGAGATAAGTCAGAAATTAGACTTAAATACAACTGGACGAACCAGACTAACTATGGATTTAAAAGGCAAAAAAGAAACTACCTTTGGGGATTATATAGGTTTTGTTAATGCTAACATGGGAAAATATAAACCAAATAATGAACTTATTCATATTAGTAGCTCCCCACAAGTATCCTTTAATCCTAATAAAAATTCATTAACATTTAGCATTGACTGGACTTGGCTTTTAGATTCAGAGTCACAGTCTGGAGGGCAGACTTCACAGTCTGAAGGGCAGACTATCGAAGAGATCAACTTAGGACCACGCCCATAACCCGCCTATAGACAAATAACCAAAATAAAATAATTAAATGGCAATCAGAATTACAACTCCAAAAGTTTCCATCAACCAATCTCCTATTTTCTATAATAGGAAATGGGGCTTTTTAGAAGTTATAACTTTAACAGGAAAAATTATTGATACTGATGGTTATGTAACTTTATTAGCAGAACAATCATCTGTTACTGAAGCTTACGAGACCATGATTGAATTAGCAGAAGGATGGTTAACAAGGGAAAACATTTATTTGCAAAGTATTGATTTCGGATCTTCAGATTATTTATCGAATACGGATTATACCATAACTTTTAAATCTTATCCTAATGACTATTTCGAGCAGCAGGGAATATTAGATCCATCAAATATATGGCAGTTTTCTGAAAATAACGTAAGTGTTTTAACAATTACTCATACCGTGTCTGCAAGGGGAATAAATATTGCTCCAGATGAAGATACAGGACTAGAAAATGTCAGAGCTTTTGTTTCGGCTTTAGTTTATCCTGCGGTCCAGGTTCTTCCAGAAAGTATAACACTATTTAGTAATTCGACTGATCTTCCGGTGTCTCAGGAGAATATTATACTCAAATCTATATCAGAAAATACAAATAGACTTACTGGCGAATATTCTGTTACAGAAGTTTATGAATATGATTTAATTGGTAGTAGCAAATCTATATTTAGATATACCACTAATATAACTGAATCAGCTCAGGGTTTTACCGTAGCATCCGTAAGTGGAGTTATTAGTGGAGGAATAGATGCAGATATGAGCTATTTACAATTAACTTTAGGAGACTCTATTGGGGGTATTATAACAGAAATAGAAACTTATACAGGTTTAACGCTCAATATATTGCCAAGATCAAAAACAAAAAAAATAAATGAAACTGAAAAATCTATAAGTTTTAGTTATGAGTTTGACAATGCTAGTAGCAATATTGATAACGATGCTTTAATGCTAGAACTATCTTTAAATGAAAGTAAGGGTGATGATGATCTAATAAAATATGCTCTAAAAGGATCTTTAAAGGGCAGATTAGATTTGAATACTAAATGGCAGTTAATTGAAGACTATTATGATTCAAACATAGACATATACATGAGTGAAAATGTAATCACTCTCTTTTCTGGCTATTTCAACATTGACGACATAAATGCAAATTTTACTTCCGCTAATGTTGTAAAAAGCCCATTTAAAGGGGAAATTGATTTTACGGTTAACATAACTAACGAGGAAGAACCTGCAGAACCATTCCAAAAAATTGATTATACAATTGATACAAGTTACCCTTTTTATCATGCTAAACCTTATGCATTAGTTGGTCAGAGACACATATCAGATAGTTCAGAGGAATATGTGCTACAAAATTTAGGATACTTCAATAAGGGCAAATTATCCTTCAGTGGAGATGCGGTACTTCTTGAGGATTTTGAAATTTCAGATGGCATATCGGCACTTGAAAATATGGCTAGTGATATTTTATCGGAATATGTAGACGGAGATTCAATTTCAACTTCAAAATCCATAGCATCGAATCCAACTCTTGGGAAAAAAATTAATTTTACCTTTGAATGGGAATTTACTGGGAAGCCAGTTAACTCACTGAGTAGCTTAGAAAACCCTTCACTTTATTAAACTTCTAAGTTTTTTAACTCTCCTCTATTAAAGTACCAAAACCCTCTTCCTCTTCCTCTTCCCCTGCTTCTTCCGCGGCTTCGATATGTAGTGAAGCTTTTTGAGCTAATAGCGACAACTTTTCAAATTTGATATCTCCGTCTACATATTTTTTAATTTCTCCAGCAAGCGACCAATTTACCTGATTTGGAACATATTCGTAAGTATCGTTTAATATGACTGGGGTAATAAGACCAAAACCACCAATGACTAGTTCATTTGGATTTGTAGAAATGAATAAGATTCCCATAGAACCTCCTAAAAATGGGATTACTCCTATGGGTGCTCCGGTTCCAGATGTAGTGATTGCGTCACCTATGACGCTTACTTTGGGGTAGAGCTTTCCTTTCTTTCTTAAAATACATCGGGTATCTATAAGAAACCCATTACCAGTATGTATTTGACCACCAATTCTTTCATAGTTTTCTGTAAAACGCGGGTAAGTTATACCAGCGGAAATATAAGGCCAAATAAATGGGAAAAAAATTGGTATTCCGTACGGATTGGGAAACCATTTTAGTTCTAACGTTAGAACTAAAACTGAAAATCTATACTGCTTTTTTTCAAAAGTTAATTGATGAATGTTCGCTATAGTTGCTGGGACTTGATAATTGCCAGCGCTAAATGTTTCTATTTCTCCGCCCTTTTCTTGATAAAGCTCTATAATCTTAGTTTCTCTTTCAATAGACTTTTCCTCAAGATCTTCTGCGTCCGCACCCAAACCCTCTTGATCTTCTCCATCAGCTTGACTTAATTCCTTTTCTACTATAAATCTACAAGAATTATATAGAGATACGTTTAGGAAAAATTTATTTCCAATAGAAGGCTTCAGATCTAAAGTGTCCCATAAAAGATTTTCGAAGTTAACATCACTGCTTTTAGGCTTTTTGTTCAAAGCGTTAACATAATATTCTTCGGTATTTACATCTATATGATAACTCATGAGGTTTATAATTAAAGTTAAGAATTATCGTCGGAGCTATCTGGCTCCGTAGCTTCAAAGTACGTTGACTTGCCCTGACCTGCCCCAAAATATGGAGATATGTTAAGTACTGGAGTTTCGCCAGAAAGACCATGAGATACCATAAGATTGCTGTCAACACAGGATATGATCCCTATAATTGGATACTCAAGGTTATCCTTCTGATAAATTGGTAAACTTTCTGCACTTACTAATATGTCTGCGCTCATATATCCTATTAATACATATGCTTTTTTTTGATATCTTTCTTCACCTGGAGTAACTGGCGCTCCCGTAATTGAGTCTTTTAACTCTCCAGTCACGTCATCCATTTCATAATTAAAAAGATATGGGGATGGATACGAAGGCCAACCCAACAGTTCCTTCTCTCCAGATTGAAAATCCTCACGTTCACTTTCTATTCCAGGGATCTTGCCCGGCTGACCACCGTATCTCCCAACCGGTCCGCAAACAATTGTAGCAGAGCGAATATCTAGAGTTTTCCACAAATCTAATTCTAAATATATAACATCACTACGTATCGCGTCGGGATCGTATTTTGGAGAAAAACTTTGTCCAAGCCCGTTAATAAAAAAAGCTTGATATGGAGCTGTTCTTTTTTTTACACCAAGATCGGATGTCGCTTTCGGTTCTACATAAACTTCTTGAGTGTCAAGCTCTAACTCTTCCGCATATTTTACAGAATCTGTTTCCGCTTCTCTCTGTCTAAATGTCATAAACATACGAGAGGTTATCCCCAGTTCTTGCTGAGTAGCATAAGCCCCATTGCCCAAAACAACAATAGAACCATTAGGTTGATATGCCGATTTAGAGATTGACAAACTACTGGCCGGATCAATCTGGACAGTACCTGACGAAGTTCTTTGAATTTGAAATTTTCCTCTTATCATTATTTATTTCCGTAGAGATTTACTTTATAACCAGTTAAGTTTATACCAGTAATTATAAGCTCTGCAACATCATTGTTGTTATTGTTATAATCAATTAAATCGCTTGGAGAATAATCAACAAACACACTAAATTGATTTGGACGATAACCCATATCGATATAATCAGAATCATAGATTGAAGCTATTATTCCACTAGGAATACCCGATTTGAAATTATAATCCTTATTAAATCTTCCTGAGTAAAAGCCCCACGTATCGGTAAAATACTTGTTCCCAGTATATATATTAATTATACCACTGATTGTTCCTGAGTAATTTACTTCATATATTCCCGTATTATTAACCGTTTCTATAGAATTTCCAGTAAATATTCCATAACCAGTTAATGCTTGATATAAATTCTGTCCACCAGTGAATGTATCTGATTGAAATAACGGTTTTCCCGTACTTCCAAGGGAACTAACCTTAGTTGAATTTCCAAGATCACCAAGAGCGTTTGTGACGATTTCAAGAGTATTATAATCAATTATCGAAGATTTATATTCCAGATTCCCAATATTAATAATATTCGATAGACCAGTTATATCATTGAATTTATTTGGTAGTTGATTTTCTAAGCCATATGTAAAACTATAATTACCGATTACTATAGTATCATTTAAAATCGGATTGTTATAATTTAGTATTGTCTTGGCATTAATATATCCAGATGGAGTAGAACTAAATACATCTTCGAAGATTCCAGTTTGAGATCTGTAAAAATCAAAACTTCCACTGCCACTATTTATAAATCCAGTCTCTAACCCAGTTACTGTTATAAAACTATTTACTCCGCTTTGGAAAGCCTTAACATTTCCAAGCCCAGTGAATCTCGCTTCAGTTTCAATATTTACAGATATTAGCTCATTAGTTGAACCCAATATGCTGAAGATATCATCTATTTGATTTACTTCTATAGGGACATTTTCATAACCAGTAACCGTTTTTTGAATTTCTATTTTATTATATAATCTATTGGTCTGTGTATTATAAAATAAGCCAGTAATAGTTCCAGACGCTTCTCCGACTCCAGTTAAATTAGAAATGTAGTTTGCAAAAAAATCAGTAGCATAAATTTGCTCTCCTTGATAAAAGAAGTCAGAATTTATAGTACCAGTTTTACTTTCAGCAACTGGCAATATCCCAGAAAAGCTACTTCCAATATGCATGCCAGTAATAGAGCCGGTAACTGGAACTTGCAATCTTCCAGAATAAGTAGCATCATATAGGGTAATCTCTTGTGACCCACTCAAATCAAATTGATATTTAGTTGGCCCATACAAATTAATCTCGTCGAATATCGTTATTCCACTCTGCGATAAAAAGCCCTCCTCTGCTGGGGGAACACTGAACCCGCTATAGAATAATCTATAATACCTATAAGGCTTTTCATTATCAAATATGAACCCAGTTCTAAAGCTGATGATTGGATCGCTTTCTGGGTTTGATTCCTCTTCTTCTTCCCCTTTTATAACAGAATTTGGGATAACAGAGATATCCTCAAAGAATAAAGAGGCTGCATTAATTGGATAAACCGCCACTTGATTGGTGATCTCAAAAAGGGCTTTTGGTTTCAAGTCGGCTGTGAATGATCCAGTAAAATATGTATTATTTGATGGAAATATATTTTCACCTTGAAAGCCTGTAAAAAATCCGCTATATGATATAGTTGTTAGTTGTGGTATTAACTTTTCCTCTTCTTGTTCCGGTGCCTCTTCTTTACATAAAACATAGCCAGTTTGTATATAATTCGGATCTTCGATATCTACGCCAGAATTAATAGGGTGGCCAGCTGGGATTGGTATTTGAGAGTGATTATCGCACCCGCTACATTCGGCCTCTTCATCTTGAGAAATTGTATAGTAGTTACCAAAGCTGTCAAGCCCACTTTCAATAATAACAGACTTTGATCTTTTAACTATTTTAGGTGAAGGGCAGGGATATATTACTTCTGGGAAGTCGAATTCATCATCTTTTTCTTTTTCTGGCTTCACTACTTTGTAGCCAGAAACGAAACCAAGTAAAGATCCAGAATAATTTCCACTATACTGGAATTGGATATCTTCTTTATAAAAATCCGAAACATCTATTTCTTCAGGGAATCCGACTCCAGTAAATACGCCATATCCAAGATTTGTAAAAGCTAGCCCAATGGATTCTACTTGATTTAAAAATACCCCATCTCCCGATATAATTGAATGATCATTTGAATTTATGATTATTGAGTCTATCCCATCTTTCTCATTATCAACTCTTAGCTCAGACCCCTCAATAAAGGATAGAGGTTCTTTTTGTAATTCCAATCCGTCAGTTATGAGTTCGTGGCTATTTTCGTCGTAATTAAAGTCTTTCAGCATTAGGTTTTTCCACCGCTGACCATTGTCACTGGCTTGAAACCCCATTGAAATCGGCATTGAGTATTGATATTTGCTATCAATCCCAGCTTGATTATTAAACTCAATTTTATAACCCCCCATTTCTCCGTAGATTAGGGACTGTATCAGCAAAAAGTTAGGATTAACAGGGGTCGCTTTTAACAATGGCCCATTATAAAAATCTCCACTTTTGTCATTTGCATATTCTTCAATATCAGCTTTAAATGACTGCCATATACCCCTTTTTGTGCCTAATGTAAAAGTATTATAATAGCTGTTAAGCAAATAGGACAGCTCAGTCGCGTTACTAAATGTGCTAATGTTGTTACCCCTTCTGTCATAATAAAATTTATTATCTAAATTATAATTACTAGGAAAGCCAGTTCCATAGGTCTCCATGTATTTGCCAGAGAAGTCAAAATTATACGGACTAAATTCCAAATAATCGCCAAGACTTAATTTATTAAAATTTATTGTTCCACTAAAAAAAGCGCCAGAAACCGACTTGTCTTTGTTGCTGCCGCCAGCGCCACCGCCAGGTGGCTCGCCCCCAGCTCCACCAGCGCCTTCTGTGCCGGGGCAGCCTGGTGGTGGATCACACAGCCCTCCATCTTCATCTTCGTCGTCGTCGTCATTGCTATCTTTATCAATTTTACCTAATAATTCTAAATTACAAATAAAACCAACGTCTTCCCACTTTACTTCTGGCCTGTTTAATTCTGAAAAATTTGGATCACTGGAAGAAATGGATTCTTGATACCTAACGGAAAAGCCAACTCCTTGAGCTATATTATAAGGGATTCCACTTGTGTCATATTGAATATATGCTATATCCTGAACAAATTTTGGCTTCTCATCTCTGGTTATGTCAATTATGCCTTTACCACTTTCGTAAAATATATATGATTCCCCCCAAGGACCACCACCAGTTTCGGATGTATATTGTGACGCTGTTAATCCTGTATCATCACGGGAGCGGATCTTGGCATAATCAGTATCTATAATTTGGTAATATCCACCAGTTTCACGAGTAACTAAACCGTCGCTCCAAGTAAGTTTAGCACTCCAAGGAATTATTCTAGATGCAGCACCCCAGCCATCAAATACTGCTATTTCTAGTTTATCATCGGGGTAAATATTACCAGTATATGACCATACATATTCTGGAGAAGATTGTCCCGAAGCTAAGGAAATATAAGGCCAATCAATAGAATTTGATATAATTGACGTATACTCAGTTCCGATTAGTTCTTCTGAGGATCTGTTGTAAGCATTCTGGAAGTCATTAGAACTTTCTGTAGATATATTAAAACCATTAGGAATAAAAGGCTTTGAATAAACGCCAACAGATAGGTCAGGAGTATTTCCATATAAATCATCGACTAATGGTTTCGCGTTCCAACCTCTTATTAATCTTCTATTATCAGTTACTACGAGTTCTAAAGATGAATATTCTATAGGACCATGCACAAACTCAATTTCATCTATTCTCTCTTGGTTAGATACTTTTATGGAACCATATCCGTCCCAAGTATCAGAAACTTTAAATATTTGATTATAATCGCTGGACAAATCTGTTATAGGATAATCAATAGAGTTAGCAGTGATTTTACCGCCCACTACCCATACCGAATAAGGTGGGGAATGTGAATACCAAGTTATATTTCTACTTGGGCTTAAAACTACCTCATCATTTACTAATATTGCAAAGTCATCATCTACGTTACTCTCTATACCCAGACCTCGTCTAGTTTCTCCGCTCAATTCTAATTCTTTAATAAAGAGCGAGCCTAAGGGCCAAAAATCTTCTTGCGAATACGAAGCATCTTCAAAATATAAATCATCTATATAATCATTTAAATTAGCGTTGTCAATAGATAATATTGAAATGATATCAAGATTGGCAAAACCTTTGGTAGCTATCACATTAATAAGACTACTAAAATTCGCAGAGTTAACATTAGACATATTTACCCATTGAGCGTTGCACTCAGGTGGCAACTGATTTAAAAAGTTAGTATAATAAGGTTCTAGTAACAAAGAGGTGTTACCAAAAGAATCGCTCGTAGTAGTAAAAAAAATAGTTTGAACCTCTTTGCTTCCTAAGATGCTTAAAGCTTGAGATCCATAATTAGATAAAGAATCATCATCTTCGTCTGTGAATGCACATAAAATAACCTTTCTATCAGAATAACCATCAAATGCACCGTTAAAATCTATATCTACAATTGCTTGTGATAGATTTTCGTAGCCCCCTTCCAATCTTATATAGCTACCGATATCATTTAACACCGCTTGGAATCTTTCATAAGACCCCGCTGTAGTCACCATATTGATATCAGAATACTCATTTATGATACCAATAGTACTATTACTGGTATAATAATCATATGAATAGATAGATGCATTGATTATACGAAAATCAAAAAGTTCGGATGCAGATATAGCAGCAGCACAACTTCTTATGTCGTTACCCATAGAGCCAGACCGATCAAACAAAAATATGATGTCCACATCTGAAGCAAGTGCCACATCTTCGCCTGAATCATCTACAATTCTTACCTTATTATCGCCCTCTAACCCTGTCAAGTTAAAATCACTTAAGTCTGAAATTTTATAATTCCAATCATGCGCTGGATTTAGAATTCCGTCCAAAGAATCATCATCTTTGTAATAAATACCAGTATAGGTGATATCCCCTTGGAAAGTCCCGCTCATAAACGCACGACCCGTTCCGTTGGCCTGTATTGTTGTTGTTAAAAGATTCGTACTCCTTGGTAACAAATCCTCAACCCTCTCGTCCTTGATGCCATCCACTACCTGATCTCCAGAAATGCTTCTGCTAAAAAATGGGTCGATGCTCTTGGTGAAAGTATCTTCTGAGATATCTGTAGGAATTATTATTCCATTTGTAATTGCAGTTTCAGTATATCCCGAAGCGTCTGATATTAGGTAGGTATGAAAATTATCTCCAGCTATTAAATTTTTAGAGCCACTTGTATTAACAAAATATTCGGGAACTTCGTTTAAAAAACTTATATCGAAAAAATCAAACTCTCCAGTTATCCCAGTATTGATGGTCTTGTTAACATCAATCACTCCAGAGGCTAAATAAATTTCCCCAGAGTAAGACGGATTTCCGCTTACGTTAACGTTTATTCCATTTACAAAAAATCCATCCAAGTTGATTGGACTAATCAAGTTAAAGTTCTTGAAATTAACAGCTTTTTCTATGTATTTCCCTTCCACGTAAGGCTCTCCAGAATATGGAGGATAAAACATGTCTCCAGTTACTAACGAATTACTGTAATTTTCTCCAGATATTCTAATCCCGTAACCATCCCCAGAAAAGAATTCCTCAAACATGTCTTTAAACTGAACACGACCACTTATTGAGACGTCTATATTTCCCCTAAATTTATCCTCGTAGTAATTCCCATAAACCTGTGTTTTTAATATCGCTGGTTTATCAAAAACATTAATAAATAGCCCGCCAGTAATACTCCCAGTTTTTGATCCCGAAATATATCCCCCCCCTACAAAAGAATATTCACTAGTATCAAATTGAAAAATATCTGCTGGAGATAGCCAATTACTAGCTGGCCCATTTTGAAGAACGGTTGTCTGATCATTAACCCATACAGGTATTTGTTTGGAAGTTGATATATAAGCATCTTCCGCTTCTGTACGAGAATAAGAAAATGTTGTAATGCTTTGTAGAGGATTTGAAACTTGTGTATTTGACGGTGTAGTATAAAAATCATATACAGGAATCTGGCTGCTTTTAATTCTGTCTATTATATATTCCTCAGGAATATCATCCTGTGCTCCAAAACTAATATTGCTGGTATCAGAATCTCTCAATAAAAATATTTTACTATCTCTACTATTTTTTTCTAAACCGCTAATCATCTGGTCAACACGCGACCAGCGCTTGACGGTTCCACCCCCATATATAGGTATAGAGTTTAATAAAAAATCATTTAAATATGCCCTACCAGTTTCAGTTTCAGAATCTACAAACGGAACTCCTCGATGCGGTTGCAATAAAGGCCTTATACTAACCAAACCCCTTAATCCACTAAAAAAAGTGGTTGCAAAATTAGAAAAAGTTGAGGCTTTAGAAACCAATACGACGCTTTTACCAGTAAATGTAATTGACGGGGCTTCACCAGTTTCAAAAATATAGTTTCCAGTTAATGTTCCCTCTGAATATCCAGAATATGTAAGACCAGCGACTTCGACAACTCCGACACCCTCAACGTCTCCAGAGAATTCAACACCAGTCCAAGTATAATAGTCGTGAAATCTTTTGCTTTTTACAAAATCAGTACTCCATATACTATCAATCCCTATTTTTCGTTTTTCATATTCTAAACTTCCAGAGGGTGAAACATCTGGATAAAATTTATTGAAAGTATCAACATAATAACTGCCAACATTAAGCTCTTGGCTGTACAAAAGATTGCTAGAAATTCTATTCCCAGTCTGGAAAAAATCTGGTAAGTCGAAAGTTTTTAGAGGCAGATCAGTTTCTACATGTAAAATGTCTCCAGTAGATAAATCATATCTTCCAGTTGATGTATAATACTCTGACATTTAAATATTTTCTAATATATTATTTTTATAACGCTTCTGAATTGCATTTTTTCTACAACTAGAACAGCCACCTTGTACACTTATATCTTTAAGATATTGCTTATGAAGATCTTCAAACTTTTCAGGCAATTCCCCCTTTGTAAGCCCAAAAAAAACATTTATGATTTCATTAATACTTTTTTCTATCCCATCGCTCCTAATAATCCTTCTCATAGAGGGATATTACAGTTTTTTTTGGAAAAAGAGAAATTTCTTACGTATACGTAAAATGTGTAATACAGTTTTATGGCGCGGGATTTTTTGGATTTTTATAGGATCAGGAATAATAATTTATCAGATATTGATATATATTATGATTTCAATACTGGTATGTTCGAAGAGCCCCTTATAACAAGCGGATTTTTTGAGTCTGGAAATTCTTACAATCCAATAGTTTATAATAGAAAACTTGAAAACTTCGATAACTATGCAATTGGTCGAAATTATTCTGGATTTTATGATGAAAGCGGAACTGGAAAATTTACCAAAAATTATGATAGTGAAAGTTTTTTAGAAATTAAAAATTCAAATAATTTGTCTGGAAATTCAAACTGGACCATTCTAATTACCGCCAATAAACACGGAACTAATAACGGTATAATTTTTAGTAGTTTATCTGGCAACAAAGGATTCAATTTAGGATTTAATGATACGCATAACTTATATTTTGAGTCTTCTTCTGGAATATTCGTTTCAGAGTTAAATTATGCTAGTTACAATGGTTTACTTTTAAATAAAAACGCATCAAACCTTAATGTAGGAAGATACAATTTTAATACAAATGAATTCGATATAGAAAGCTTCTCAATACCGGGAGTATCTCATGGTGAGAAATGGTTCATTGGTGGAACACCGAATCAACAAATATTAGAGTCAAGCTTTAGTGGTACAATAGATAATTTTGTTTATTTTAATAGAAAAATAAATATTACAGCGCTAAATAATGCATTTTCTGGTTTTTTAATTGACAAAGAATATTCATTAGGCTCAATTAGTTTAACTGGAACGCAAATTTCACAAAGCGGTTATGTTGAAAGCGGAATTGAGTATATTTTTGCTGAGTCTCTTGATATTTCTGGAAACTTTTCTATTTTAAGAGATAGTGTTCCGTTTACCAAAGATATTATAAAAAATGGCTATGTTAGTGATTTTTGTGGAAATAGAGAAGATCTTTATCAAAGCGGATTAAATTTCGGAGTTAAGAAGGGGGGGTTTTTTGTTCAATATAGCGGCGACTTTATTGAATCAAATCTTCAAACTGGATTAAATACTGGCTCCAATATTGTAACAAGACAATTAACTACTGGCTTCCAGAGACAAATAACTTTAGAAACTGGAGAATTTTTAAATCTTAAATTTGAATATGACTGCCATAATGAGTGCGGGGGTATCGAACCTATATTTTCTTTTCGAAATGAAACTGGAATTATAAGCGGCTTTGACTTTATACCATTAACTGGGCTTATAAATAGCAGAACATCTAATAAGGTTAAGACAGAAACATCGAAAGAGGTTTTTACTAGTAACATTATTAATTCGGGGTGTGGTTCTTATGTTGATAGTGATTATATTAATCAATATGGGTTTGATTCAATTTTTATTAAAAAGAGCATTAAACCGTCTTCTATTAATCAATCTTTAGTTTCTTCAGGGGATTTAAATTTAAATAATATTGTTAAATACAATAATGCAAAAGGATTTTTTACAATTGCGGAAAATGATTTGAATAGCAATTTTTTCTCATTTTATGACGGATATTTGCAAATATCGGGAGAAAATTACGAGATTACAGATAATAACATTATTGGAAACAGTATGAACTCTTTTGGCACTTTTACCTATGGGAATCTATCTGAATTACAAATTAAAGATGTCAGCGGTTTATATACTGGAACAAGCGAGACTTCCTTGTTATTTACTGGAGATAATTATTCTTTATATGGCGTTTTAACTGGCTCTGGATCTGTCATTCAGTTACCAATCGGGATATATAAATCAATGGCGTTTAATGACCATTTTGTTACTAATAGTGGCAACAATAACTATTTAAATTTTAATAAATTTTTTGAAAAAAGCTCAATGGTTTTTTTAAATGGAAAGAAAATGCTGAATGGGCCTGAATATTTAGAAACAGCGAATAATAAAAGGTTAAAATCTGGAATATTTGAAATAAACGGAACTGATTTCGGTAATATAAATAATTTTTTACAAGATGGTGCGGACTTCTCAAGTCCTATCGATGCTGTAACTAATCAAGTATTCTACAATAGACAACCTGTCACGTATAACGGGGAACTGCTGTATCAACAAGGATAGTGAGCTCCAGAATTAATTGACAAACTAACAATTCAAACGATAATAAAATAAATGAAAGAGATAAAAGTAGATACAGTTACCATTGATGGCGATACCGAAATCTTTGGGGGGGAAATATATAACGTTTCATTTAAAAATAATTTTTCAGATGCACCATCAAATATTATTATTAGTATTGTAAATGAAACAGGTATATACGACATACCCAAGCTTAGTACTAGAAATTTATCTGAGACTTATCAAATATCAATAGGAGATACAGACTTCGGATTACATTATCTCACTAAGACTCGAAGCAGCATAAGTCAGTCGGGAAAAGTATTAGAATTAACTTTTTGGGACATCACTTTTAATCTAGATAAAATTTTTATTGGATTACATAAGAAGCACGGTATTATACCAAGAATAAGTGGAGAAGGCGAAGGAAGGAAAAAATCATACAACAAACAAGACATTCTAGCTTCATCATTAAGCGTCGAATCGGGCGATGAAAGACCAGAATATTACATCCAACCAGATGATAATGGTGCGATTACACCTTTAATATTAATGGGCAGAGAATTCCATCCATGTGATACCGATTTAGATGGATTTGTAAATTTAGACGAAGATTTATTCAAAAAAGATGGATGCGATCCTTGCCCAGATTGTCCAGAGGATAAATATGATGGATCACTAGACCGTCAAAGATGTTTGGACTTGGAATGTAGTGAAATTTTTGAGGTTAGATATACATTTAAATCACTAATGGCTGCAGTGCAGGACTTTTTCCAGCAAGCTGATCTAGAAATTGATATAGGTAAACTACCAGAAACTAATGATTTTTATTACGCGGATTACGAAGGCACTTTAAGAGACGTTTTAAGAAGATGGGGATCTGACTTTGCTTTTAATTTCTATATAAAAAATATAGATGGGGAGTTTACCATTGAGTTTATGGATACGAGAGTTCAAGGAAAGATCATTGGGCTTAGTGATCTTAAGGATGAAGATATTATAAGTTATGAAGAAACACAAACTATAGAAAATACTCAAAATGCCGCAAGCATATCCCTTTATAGACAAAATGGACAACGAAAAGTTTATGAATGCTCCAAGAGTCTTAAGCTAGATTTAAAAGCCATGACTTTGCACGATTTATTCGCTGATACGGACGATGCAATTCTAGGAAAGCCCTCACCTGGGAATGATCTTGTATCTTTTGAAGATCTAGAGGTATCTATGGCTCTAGGAAAATATAGCGAGTCGATGCGAGAGGCGTTTTGGTTTGAATATATGTATGGAGTGAACACAAGTGGACCTCTAGGTAACTCCGCTATTCTAGAGGTACTTTATACAGGACCACCTCAAGTAACGTCCTCATTTAGCGAAGCACAAAGCGAACTTACCCTCGAAGATACAGAAAGATTCCCCAAAAGTACTCTTGATTATTCTTCAGGGCTAACTGAAAGTTCAGGCCTAGATGGAAATAAAGCAGATACACTGTCGAAGTTAGCGAAGTCGCGAGGAATATTACAACTCGGTAAAATGAAAGTATTAGCTGCTTTTTTCCCTGAAAGTAACCTTGACAGCGCGGAAGTATATTACAATTCTGGGACTGCGTTGGGTTCTGGCCCTGGTCAGTTCTACGATGAGGGTGAAGTAGTTTTCAATGGTATTAAAAACAGAATATGGAAACCCACACTGGAAGAGGAGGCCTTTGCAGCAAACGTTCCCATCTTTAGTGTTGGCTCTACTGAAGATGACGCCGATTCATTCAAAATACGGGGATTTGGTAAGGCTTATTTCATTTTAGCTTCTAGAAGTAATGAGTTGCTAGAGAAGATTGAAGGAACTGAAAAAAAATTGGCTTCTGAATTTCTTGGGAAGTATTTTGCAAGAGAAATAGATGTTAGTGATTCTCTAAATTTATGTGGATATGATAAATATGGTAACAAAGATTTTAGCTCAAAAAATATTAATTTAAGAGGTGGGGGTCAATTTTATCATTTTGACGATGAATCTAGTAAAAGTTTTTTGGAAAATGAATTATTTGGTTTCGGCCATACAATAGGATCAAAGGTCGGTCAATTGGAAGGAAGAATTAGAAATAAAAAAATGGTATTAAAGGTCAATTCTGGAGAAAATGTTTTTGACCAAGGATTGGTAATTTCTCAGATATCAAATAATTCGCTTCCTGCAGAAAGTGCCACAAACGAAGTAAAAGCGTTTCTCGATATTTTTGATAAAAAAAGGATGAGAGAAATCGACACTTCGGACACTCAGTCAACGTTCTTGAAAAATGCTCTTATAATGAACTATTGCCCAGAACACATAAACGATAAGGACGTTAAGTTATTTATCGTTTACCCCCATGACTTTGAGTCAGGTTTCGATATTGAACGAGACATGCTGCACCCAGTGGATGGGATGAGCGTTCCAGACACTAATGGGAGAGAAACCTCTTCTGGTTGTTATGGGGACTGTGAAGGTAGTAAGGATTGTTTCGAGGGGGAGACAAATGAACAAAAGTTGAGCATACTGCAAAACAAGCTAAGCGGTTTGGAGGACCAAAACTCTACATTGGCGAGAGCAATTAGAAGAGAGATGGGTGGAGACGTATGTATTGATGGCCAATGCAGAGATTCAAATCAGTGTTATGGGGACATAGACTGCGGGTCTTGGCAAACAGCAGGTGGAAAGACTTTTTCAGAATATAAATGCTTTAACGGAGAGTGTATTGAAAACGTAGGTCTACAATCAACGCTATGCACCAGATTGAGTATAAATGGTTTTAAGATATTCACTCCACCTCATGCTTTTCAAACTCCGTCAGCTAAAGTAAAATTAAACCTTGAAGGATACAATGCAAGAGCTTTTAGATGCATTTTAGATTATACTAGAAAAGTTGAAGTTTTCGTCCCGAAGGTGGAGCACATTATTCAAGAAAATATAGAAGAATTTTCAAGAAACTATGCTAAACTAAATGTCAATTTATATCAAGTTCCAATAAGTGATTTAAATTTATTTTATAAAAACGGATTAGATACTCAAGTATGTAGCCCAAGCGATGAATTATTAGAAAAATTGCATGAAGAATTTAATTCAAATTTATCTTATGATATTGATCAACCAAGCACAAGCTTAAAGGTTAATATCGCTGGTATTTCTAAAAAATTAGATGGAGATGCAGTAGAGAGAGGTTTAGAGTCTTTTGATATTAACTTGTCGTCAAATGGAATTACATCAGCTTATGTTTTTGGAAATAGAATTATGCAGCCAGTTTCTATAGACTTAACCAGAAGAATGATTGATGTATTACAAAAAAGAATGAGTCAACATGCGAAGTTTACTAGCAATTTAAATATAACGAGAGATGGAATAAGTGGAAATCAAGTATGATTTTAAGCGGACAAAACTTTAGAAGCATATCAGATCAAACTGGTAATTATAGCTATATTTTTAATGTTAAAACTAAAAATAAAGACTCGAACATTTATGTGGGTTTAACTGGAGATTATAATATAGATTATAGGTTTGTTAGTGGTAAAATTTTTGATAGGAATGAAGATTTTGTAGATAGTTATTTAAAAAACGGAAATTATATTATTTCTGGAAATTTAAAAAATAATAACCACGAATATTTCATAAATGGAATTCCTAAGATAGTCGGCGAAACTATTCCAAATGGGAAAATATCGGGGATGTTCGCCATCAACGAAAAACCAGAAGAAATTAATTTTAAATTTTATGGAGAAACTCCGTCTTACTCAATTACGGAACATTCCAGTGAGTTATTAAGTGGTAAAAGTTTAACAGGTTTCATTAATAATAATAACCCTTCTGTATCTTTTAGATTATTTAGTGGAAAAATAGTGACTTCAGATGTTCCAGTAACTTTATCTACAATTAGTACTCAAGACGTAACGGGATCAGCCGAATTTTATTTAACGCCATCTTCCCTAGCAGTTTTAAGCGGAAATGCTAATTTACTATTTTATACTAATTTTGGAGAAATAGAATATTCTTATAATTTAACTGGGATTGGAGCACCTTTCGTTACTAATTCTAATTATTATTTAGATATACAGAATTTTGTTGATAATTTTGGTGGAAATTTTGGAGCTCTTTCTATTAAGGCCTATTACGCGGATTTTAATGGTGCTAAGATTAAAGTTTCACTTTCTCATGTTTCTGGACAGACTGGTGAAATATTTAGAGATAAAAGTTTTTCTAGAGGACTTACTTATACTCAAGATGATACCGTTACGGGAACCAATACAGTTTCTATTTTTAAAACTGGTTTGATTTCTGGATATAATGCCTCTGGATTATTTCAAACAGGAATAGGCTCAGGGATTTTAACTGGCTATGCTGAGCCGACTGGGGAAATTATTAATCAATACAATCTTTCTTTAACTGGGCTGGGGAGCGGGTTTTTCGATACTAATATTAATTTAGCTGGATATTCATTTGCCAATTTTTCTGGAAGCGTTCCTTTTGGATCAGATTCAATTTCAACTACAGTTACTGGGATTACAGGAGTTGGTATTTTTAATCAGGTAGAGCTTACCGGAATTATAGGAACTGGTATAGGCGAAGCCTTATTTAATCCTTATGAATATTTGCCAACGGGAGAAATAAATCTTCAGTCAGGCGCATATAATACAAGAACTATAAATAAGTATTTATCTTACACAGGACTAATTACTGGGTATTACAACTTGGTTGGAAGCGGCTATGCTGGTTACATTACAGAAACTGGAATATTTGATCAGAATTTCTCTGGCAATGTTAAGAGGGGCGTATATACCTTCGACAAACAATATGATACGACTATTACTGGTTTTGATTCCCTATTTGGAGCGGACACCATTGGGGAGATAGTTAGCGGAGGGCTGCCCGAAGTTACTGGCGAATCTTTTAGTTTAACTGGGAATTTAAAAGTTTCTGTAAGTGGTGAGTGTTTAGAGGAGGTTTCAGTATATGATGTTTCGGGGTATAGCGTCAAATATCCTTACAACTTTAATATAGCTAATTTACTATTATCCTTTTCCAAGTTAACCCCAAGCTTTACTGGGTCTATTATGACCATAGAAAGAGCTAGTGATGGCGAAACTAAAGACATTTATTTTTACAATAAATATATTAATTATGAAAATATAAAGCAGTTTGCACAGTCTGGTGAAGTTTATATTAACGAATGGAAAGACCAATCTTTAAATAAAAATAATTATATTCCAATTATAGAAGATAGGCCAAAATTGCTAACTGGTCTTGGAGTTTTTAATTATGGAGCATATTTTGACAATAATTCGTTGAAAACAAGTAACCCTTTGAGCTTAATTGACGGGAAGGAATATTCGCTTGTATTTAGTGGAGATTCTCCCTGTGGCTTTTTGGCTGGCAGTTATTATAATCCATCTATCGATGCTGGAAATTTAAATGAGGGGTGGTCTTTAGACGCTTGGAATGAAAAGGTAAGATACACAGGTTATAATAACATTTACATCCCTCCACTTACTGGAGAGGGAGATCTATATATAAACGCCATTGACCAGAATCAAAATATATATATAAACAATCTAATCTCTGAAATTTTCATATACCCTTTCGATGCTACAGATATATACGCCCCGACTGGAGTCGCGAGTGAAGTCGGAACGCCAGTATCTGGTATATTTGCCGATGTATCTGGTTATTATAATATTGATACAGACATACACCCACTGGGTCAAAAAACATCTTCTCAAAAAGCAGCAAACCTCGGAAACTGGGCAGTTTTCCCGCCATCTTATGACGAATATATAACTTCTTATAACCCATACACGCAAGTCACACAATTTCAATCCGAGCCTATCAGTGGAGTTTCTTACGGGGCAGCTGGGGTTGGGAATTGGGTTGCTATGGGGATGAATGCGCCTATATCGCTAGTATTTTACGATCCAGAAACCGATATTGTTAAAAAATTTGCTTATTCGAAGGCTGTTCACAGCACCACAGCGGTTGGCAACTTGGCGGTTTTTGGAGTTAATGATTCTAGTAATTCGAAAGTCGCGGCTTATTGTTTCGACCCAGTAACAGAACAAGGCTTTGAATTAAATTATACTGGGAATATTGTCTCAGAGGACAGCATCCTGTTTCGTCAATCTGCGACGGTCGGAGACTGGGCTGTTTTTTGCCCAAATAATTCAGAACAAATTATTGCAGTCAATCCATCTTCTACAACTACTAATCAAGTGCAACATATGCAGCCACGGATAACTGGAGATGCTGGTCAACTTGCTCCATTCATGTTTTCGGGACCAGCTGTTGTTGGGGACTGGGCGGTTATGGCAGGGCGCACTGGAAGCGTTGTCTCTTATAACCCAACTGCAAATGACCTATATATACATCCGCAAGAAATACCTGCAATCCCGATGTCATTTGCTGAAAGAAATGGCAGCTATTACCCAAGATTTGGCACACCAACTGTAGTTGGTGATTGGGCAGTTTTTCCGCCGTTGAGGGGAACTGGTATTCTAGCTTATAATCCGATAACTAGAATCCAGAAAAGTTTATATTTTAATGGGGAAGATTTTGAAATAAGCAATCCTGAGGAAGCAACTAACTTTAGTTCTGCAGCTACATTAGGAAAATGGGCGATATTTTCGCCATCATTCGCTTCAGCATCTCTGGCTTATGATCCAGTAGAAAATGTATATCATAAGTTTTATAACGAACTTACGGAAGGGTACACCATGTCCACCACTGTAAATGACGAAT
>Ga0070748_1000442_pt1 | contig 20432 bp, 18 predicted proteins | sample VirMetDEL_Nov_12_FD_77015 | JGI IMG/M metagenome (GOLD analysis project Ga0070748, IMG submission 77015) | Aqueous microbial communities from the Delaware River and Bay under freshwater to marine salinity gradient to study organic matter... | ecosystem: Environmental > Aquatic > Marine > Coastal... | reverse complement strand
GCAACGGCATCGCGCTTGTCTTTTTCCTCTTTCTCTTTTGTGAGTTCGGCAAACACATTGTATGTCTTGTCGTTAGAGTGACCGATAAGGGCGAGCGCGTTCACGCCGGTCAAATGCCGCACCATTGCCGGACCGAGCGCTCTGCTCAATTCCACCTCGGTATTCACCTCGAACTCTTTGTAAGAATTTGGCCCAGAAGTGACACCGAAGTATCCCTTTTTGATCTTCTCGTTCTCTTTCTTCACCAAAGAGGGTGAAATCTTCTTTGCAAGCCCATCTTCAATGGCAATTTGACCGAATGTGCCGGTCTTGCCCCAGCGCGTAATACCCAGTGCAAGACCGTCAGCGGTCTCGATTTTCATAAAATGGTATTGCTTTGTGCCGCCTTGATGATCGAGCGACCAGCTTGTGATTTTAACGGGGTAGTTAATCATACGTCCTCGCTTTTCGCGTGATCTTTTACAGTCTATTTATAGCGCGAAATGACACGGCATGCGCTCGGGAAGTCAGTCAGCGATGAACTAGCCTATTTGGCGTAGGGGTTGCGCAATCTGAGCCGAATATCCAAAGATGGTGCCCAGACATCTGCCTTGTAGAAAGCCTCGCGCACCACCTCTGACGGCACCTCGTTGGGGTCTTTGCCCTGTGGCAAAAGCGCGATCCTCGCCTTCAGCCCAATCCCCGTCAGGATCTTACCGGCATCAAGGGCAGCCAGGAGTGCGCTCCTTTCCCCGTCCCACATGATTGTTACGGTCTTCAAGCCTCTGCTCTTGAGGATGTTAAAGCGCCCCAACTGATCATCGCCCACCATTGAGCCGTAAGACAGATGCTTGCCGAAAGACCCAACCGGAACGATGTGGCGCAGATCAACTTCCTCATCCATTGCCATCTTGATCGCAGCAACATCGAGCGCGCCTTCGCCCATCACGACATGATTTGTCGCCATGACATTCTGGCCATTGAGCAGATAGCGACCAGTGCCGGGCAGCTCCTTTGGAAACAGGTATTTCATCTTGCTGGTGCCGGTGATGTCGCGCCCCTGAAAAGTCTTCAACTTGCCATCCAGATCGAACACCGGAATGATCACGCGATTGCCGAAGTTCTGCATCTGCCAATCGCCGTCAGCGTCTCTGAAACGCCACCAGCCGGACTGACAATATCGCAAGGCGAAATAACGCACGATGTCGGGTCCGAAGCCCCTCTGTTCCAGATATTCCAGGTTGGACCCGTCCTCGAGCGGCAGCGCATCAGAAATCGGCAGCACAACTGTGTCGTAATCAACCGCCACCAGCGCCTCGCGCTTTGGCCGCCAGCCCTGCTCTGTCAAAAGCTCCCGTGCGAAATCGAAGGTGTCACGCCAAACCACACCGCCAAGATGTTCATGCACGAAGGTTAGCTTGTTGAAGGCCTTGTTACAGACGAAGCAGTTTCCGCGGCCTGTCTCTGTGCCGAAGTATGTGCGCCAGCGGGAGTCACCGCAGGCCGGGCAGACCTTGATGTTCAACTGCACGCCGGACGAGCCGCGCGTGACGCGAAACGGAATGCTCTCGCGGCTGAGAAAGAACTCCATGTCCAGCTCTGCCTCGAACTCCTCGACGTCTAGCTTCATATCACTTCCCCATTTCTATCGAACCGCATCAGCGGATATCTGAACTCATTCGCCAGATCGCACATGTGTTGCGTGCCATTGGCGCCAGGAAGCGCCACGACCAATTGCGGTTTGTAATGCAGCAACATCTTGCGGTTTCGCACACGACCGGCCAGACCGCCGTAATAGCTGTTCCAGTCGGCAGGACACCTATAGGTCACGATGTCATTCTGCTCAGCCCATCGACCGGCGGCCTTATCAACACCCGGCGCGTCGCCATGCACCAGCTCGGTGACACTTATGTTACCATGCAGCCAATCGAGCGCCCGCCAGACAATCGCTTCCTCGTCAAACTTTGACCCGCCACTGACCAGAATGCGCATCAGATCACACGCCCCAGAACTTTTTTCACAAACTGCATCTTGCTACGATCCTGCTTGAGACGCAGAGAGAAGCCGTCTTCGGTGTTCCGGGATGCAAGCCAGGTCAAACGCGCCTCACCGATCTGTTTCTCGGCCTCTGTGGCAGAGATACCCAAGAACACGTCTGCGGTGCGCACCTTGTTCCAGTCGTCACCAACGTCTGTCGCTTTAGCCGTCGCGGCCTTGGCGCCGTCACGGTTGGTCTGTGTCGCTGTCAGCATGGCGCAATTAAACTCAAAGGCGATGGCGCGCAGGTCGATATAGATAGAGCGCAGGTTGTCGATCAGATTGTCAGAGCGATATTCCGCGGCCATGATGTCTGCGTAGTCTGGAATGATCAGATCAAGAATGATCCCTTCCGAGCGATATCCTTCGATGATCCGTGCAAGTTGACTTGGTTTCAACGTGCCGGTGGCATGTGTGCGCATCTTGAAGTGACCAGACTTTGCCTGGGCAGCCAAGACAGCCGCCTCAACCCCCTGCCAGTCAGTGTGCAGTGAACGCATCGCCGTATCTGCGAAGTTCGCATCCAAACGCTGCGCAATGATGTCCGCTGAGACCTCGAGCGAGTCCAAAAGCACGTTGTAGCCCGCCAGACATGCGTTCTTGCCAAAATCACCAAGTGACATCGACTTACCAGCTTTCGCTGGCCCCATGATAACGCTGAGTTCCTGTCGACCCCATCCGTAGTGATACAGGTTGCTGTCAATCTCCGAGTAGCCGGTTGTGATGCCATTGCGAATGATCTTGCCCGCCAGGAGATCCTGACGCTGCTGACTGCGGTTCTTGATTTCCTCGAAATAGTCGTAATCGTCGCCGTCCGAGACCAGACCCACATTGTTGGCGCGCGACATTATCTCGCCAATCTTGTCGAACTGACCCTTCTCAAGCAACGTGATGGACTGCATCATCGCGTTCTCGATCGCCTGATGTTTAGCAAACGACACGACCTTGTCACTCACGTAGGTTGGGTTGGACAGATCGGCCGTCAGAATATGCTTGAGGGAATTGATGATGTCCGGAAGCTGATCTTTGCGAATGCGGTTTGCAGCAAGTTCATCCTTGACCATCTGATTGATCATCGACCGGTCAGGAACCTGATTGTAGGTCTCGACATGCGCCTTGATAATCCGGACAACATCACCCGTTGCTGTCTCTGTGAAATACTGCGGCAGAAGCAAGTCCTTGACCTTCTTTGCAAAGGACGTGTCGCGCATGAACAGAGCGGCGATCTTTAACTGAAATGAGGGATCGAACTCAAATTGCGCGTTTGACATGATGTCTCCTATGTAAGTGCTGACATACGCTTGGGCGCATAAATTCACATTATGCGCTCCAAAGTATGTCTTATTGTGCTTGTTTTTGAGTATAGCAAAGCGCGCTTAGGGATGCGCTAGGTATTGCTCGATTTTTTGCTGATCATCTTCGTCAGGATAGCGCGCGCGGACCTTTTCCATCGGCAACATGTCCTGTCTGATCATATGCGCCAGAAAGTAAAGAGGATCTGAACGGCGCATGGACTGCGCAAACAGCCATTCGTGATAATCATCCTGCACCTTTAGACCGTCATAGTTCTGCACCAGAAAGGCAGGATGATCCGAGGTCCAGGTGTCCGTGCCCATCAGTTCTTCCCAGCGCTGAGAAACCTTGTCGAGAACGACCGCGTGATACAGATGTTCGGGCTGTGGCATGTGACGCTGCTGCCAACGGCGCATGCGAAACGTCATGGCATTCTCGATGTAGTGCTCGTATGGCATTCCGATGCCATCCGCAAACTGACGGCCACGCCAGCACCCCGTCAGAACACGCTTCCACTTTGTCTCGCCTTTCTCAACCCCCTGAACGATACTATCCCAAGTCAAAACGCGCAGGTGCTCGGAACGCTCGCGGTCGATTTCGCGTCTGTAAATGCGTCTGTAAATTTCGCCATATGCTGCAACATAGGCCTTTGTCGCTTGAAGCGGCGTCATGAAGCGATAGTCGAACCACTTGGTGTCGCTCAACATCGCTTCATAATTGTGGAACTCCTTCTTTACGAAGGCCTGTGCGAAGAAATCATTCTCCAAAATGTGGTCAGTGCCACGCATTTCGTTGTCGAGCTGCTGCGATGTGAAATAGGTCAAGAGTGACAAGATGATGTCCTTTGTTAATCTACTTCTGTTATAGTCACACCGCAGCTGGGATGCGCTCAGTTTGAATACATTTTCACAATGTCCATGCACAAACCGGACCGGACGATGTCTTCTACGTCAAAGCCAACAGCCGATATGTCTTTGTGCCCTCTGGTCCGCTCGATCGCATCCGTCAGTCCCGATGAGGCACCGATGTCTGACTGGTCCGGGTCGCCGGAGATGATGAACTTTGAGTTTTCACCAATCCGCGTCAGAAGCATTTTCATCTGAGCCTTTGTGGCGTTCTGCATTTCGTCCGCCAAGAGCCAGGTGTTCTTGAAAGAGGCGCCACGCATGAAGCCCATCGGGCGCGGATCAATGATCTTGCGCTTCAACAGATATTCCAGATGCCCTGTGCCCAGACGTTCTTCCAGCGCCTGATAAAAAGGCTCGAGATAGGGATCGTATTTGTCCTTCATCTCGCCCGGCAGAAAGCCCAATTTCTCCCCTGCCGCCTCGACGGCTGGCCGAACCAGAATGATGTTCTCGATCAAGCCGTCGCGCAGCGCATCAGCGGCGCGACATGTCGCAAGATAGGTCTTTCCTGTGCCTGCAGGACCGTAACCATAGATCAACTTCTTCGACCGAATAGCATCATCATAGCGCGCCTGCGCATCTGTCAGTGGCTTGATAATGACGGAGCTTGGTTTCTTGCCTGCTTTTGTGATCTCCTGTTCAGGAGGTGTGGTCTCGGCAATATGAATCCTGCGCTGCGCCCGACGTGTCTGACGAGCGGCAACTTTGTGGTTCTTTTTCATGTTGGGGGTTTCCAAGCTGGGATGTGTAAAAGGACTCTAGCTCAAACTTTAGGACAGGTTAAGTCTTGACTTACTTATTCTTTAGTTTCCCCTGCGACCGCAAAACTATTTCATTGGTGCGCTTACCTACCGGTGACAAATGCCGCGGTCGCAAGGGATCTCTTATAACAGAAGAAGGTTACGCGTGCGCTCCGACTTCATGTTAAAACCAATAGCCATGACGGCCGAATGTGACTTGTATCCGCCCGAGGCGTGCTGATCACGCACAGTCAAGGCTGGCATCTGCATCCAGTAAATGCCCGGAAACTCGTCTGCTTTGATGTGATGAAGGTGGCCGGTCATAACGATGCGGTAGCGCGTGCGGCCCCAAACGTCTGGAAACTCGGCCGCGCAGAACATCGCCAGATCCTTTGGCGTGCGCTTGTCGCCGTGATGAATGAAGATAGCCACCTCGCCATGTTCAACGACAGAAAATTCAGATGAGCCCGGCGCCTCGAAGTTCATGTAGATTTTGACGCGCGGATTGTCACGGTAGCGATAATGAAGACCGATCAGAATGGTCTCCCAGTTCTGCGGATCGTGATTGCCCGGAACCGAGTAATATTCAACCACCTCATGCTTGACCAAGGCCATCTCGATGCAGGATGATATGACGCTGATTGCCTCGAAGACGGTGAAGTAATTGCGACCATCTACGTCGAGCTGGTGATTTGACCGGCGTGTAACATTGCGGTCGTCGGTCTGGTGCGTAAAGTCACCACCGTTGATAATGACGCCGCGGTAGGCATTCGGTGCGCCGGCCATAACAGAAGACATTGCCGCCTTGATACGATTACTGCCGATCTCGAGGTTCATTTCCTCACCGGATGCGCCTTTATGTGCGCGCATGCCCAGATGAGCGTCAAAGAGCGGATAGACGACCATCATTTCCGGATCTGTGATCATTGATGCGATGATCTCGGGCGCGGCTGGAACACTCTGCAATGCCTCACGCACCTGATCCAGAAACTCTTCAGGCGATCCGGCTTTCATGGGCGCCAGTTGCATCGAATATTTCTGGTCTTTGATCCACAAGGACTTCGGGATCATTTTAGAGCCGAAGTGATCCATTGCCTCGACGATCGCCGGATCAACTGTGTCTCTTTCCACATATGCGGTGTAGCGGTCTATCAGAGCCGGAACATTCTCACCTGCACGCAGGCGGTTTCGCATAATGGCCGCGTAATTGGTTACGGTCTTGGAAGACCTTTTCAGCTCTCTCGCCACGTCTTCCAAAAACGGATAGGTCTTTATGTCGTTGTAGATTTCCGCGAACCGGATGTGCTTATCTTTGGTTGATTCAGAACCGTTCATCGTAAGTAGTTCTTTCTCTTTAAGGTATAGTATATCTTACGATGAACGGTCCGGTTTAATTCCAGAACGGCGTTCTTGTAAGCCAGGGTGTTGGAACAGAAAACTTACCGAAACCGATCCGGCAGCGGTGAAACACATCGGCGTAGCTTTCATGCAAAAGAACCTCCGGCGGTGCTGCCTGAACATGCCAATTCTCAAAGACATGAAATCCAGCAAAACGAACCTCTGGGGCGCCCCAGACGTAATCGACCGGCGAGTCATTGCCGCCGCGCTCACCTTTGCGCCAGCGGATATATTCCGGGTTGCAGCTGTTGCGAAGTTTGAAGAAACTACCGGAGACATAAACCCATTCACTTGAGTTTTCATCCTGCACTGCGGTCATAAAGACTCGATCCACGACGGGAAAGTATTTCCCCTCAATGGTGCCCGGACCTATAAGCGAGATCCATCCAGCAGAAAGAACAGCAGTCCAAATATGGAAAGCGTGTTTCACAAATCTTCCTCCACTCGACGTTTCTTTCCAAAAGCGGCTTCAACGATACCAGGCGCGACAGAAACGATGCCGCGCACCAGATGCTCGCCTGTCAGAACAAGACCAATGACGACAAGGTCACGGTCCTCGACTGACAGCGTCGAGAAATTCCGAATAATCATATCCGTGCCGTAATACGCAGCGACAGCGCCAGCGATGACTCCACCGACCGCTTCTTTGCGTGTGGCGGGCCGTGGCGAGAAGAAATATTTGACAGCAGATCCAACAGCAACGGCGGCCCAGAACTTTAAGTCCTGACCCAGAATCGCAGCTTCGTTCAGGACATCCATCCAGGACTGATGACTACTCACTGCACTGTCTCCGATCTACGGGTGCGAAGGGTGCGATACCACTCGGCACAAAATTCGATGCGGCTGTTTTGCTGATCCAGACGGTTGTTCAGACGCAAGGCGGTTACTTTGAGGTTTTCACCTTCCACGACACCGCTGGTCAGCTTCTGGTCGCAATACTCCGGCAGCTCCGGAAGAGCATCCGGGGCTTCAGCGACGGCTTTGCGCGCCGCGGCTTCTGATGTTTGCGTCTGCATCTTTGTCTCACCGCAGGCGGTCAAAAAGATCAGCGTCAACAGAGCAATTAGCATTGGTTTCAATTTGCGCGGCATAGTCTGCCAGCTCCCGTTCAAACTCTTCCTGGTCAACGCCAGCCTTCGTTACTTTTTCGTCCAACTCTGCGTTGACCTCGACCACGGCTTTCAACCTGATGGCCAGAACGTTGCGCTCTGCTAAAAGTGCCGCCTTCTGGATTTCAATCGCGATCTTGTTGCGCTCTGCGTCCCTGATGTAGAGCAAGCCCGAAACAACTGCTGAGACGCACGCAGCGACGCACAGGAGCACGACCACGAGTTTTAGCTTGTCCCACATGCGCGTCACAGGTAATTGCGTCCCTTGAGCGCGGTATGAAGCGCGGCGCGTGTCATGGGTCCGGAGACGCCATCGACAGTGAGTTTGGCTTCTCTTTGAAATCCGGCGATATTTGCAGGCCCAAAACCAAGCACGACCAGAGCCAGACGATCATACCGCTCGTAACGGTCTTTCAGACCATTGAAGCCACCATTGATCCGGCGCGTAACGGCCCGGACGTCGCCGGTGTCAGCCAGATCGTTCAGGTTATTTGCGCGCCAGAACCAAATCGGCACAAGACCCTCCCAGGGATCTGTCAAAACCTTGTCGGGGTTTTTTGTAAAATCAGGTGCGCTCGGGTCAGCCCGGCGCGCCCACTCCGTAAACTTGGTGTAATTGTAACGACCGGTGATCTGGATCGGTCCGCGACCGCGAAACTTCGAGCCGTCTCCAGCGATCACATTTCCGAGATCACGGCGCCCCTCGTAGCGGCTTTGAGCGGCTGTCGGGCCCCAAATCTCACGGTCATACCGAAAGTCACCGGACTCGTGTCCGAGCTGAGAGCCGTAATGCACGAAACGGTGTGGCTTATCGAGACCAACGCGCGCACCAAACTCCTCAAGCGCAGTTGCGACCGAGTTCAAATTGCTACTTACAGGCACAGCCTTGCTGGATTTTGAAAGAAGGAGTGCGATTTTGGAAGAGTTCATGATCTCATGCCCCGTAATAAGTAAGCAGTGACTGAGGTTATACAGCACGCGGATTTATTTGTCATCCATCAAATCGGTCTATTTCGCCTTTCAGTGGTATGAACAAAGACAAAATAACCGCAGGTGGAATTTTAAGCGAGATGTGGCGCGACGGCGACATCAAAGGACGACAAAATGGTCTCAATGTTGGCGCGCGTTACGGCCTCTTCGATATCCTGAATAACCCCCATACGCAGCATCTCGAGATTGCTGGCAATGGTCTTCCATATGAATGCCATATTAACAACGACCTGCGCCACATCGAGCAGTGTCGGGGCTGTGATGCCGATCTCGGCCGCCAGAAGCGGATAGTCGCTTGCCAGGCTTGTAGCGCCCTGCGCAAGGCATTCGACCGCCTCTTCCTGCTTTGCCTTGTAGAGCATGTCCTGTCCGGGAATGACGGTGATATAGCGCATGCGCACCTTACCGATGGTCTCATTGACCTGACCGATCGCACGCAGCTTGAGCGCCGGGATGTTTTGACCAAAACTAGGCATCAGGAAATCTCCAATTTCGTCTTTACCGTCTGGTATGGAAACGGCGGCTTAATATCGAACATGTAGGTTCCGGGATCATCCAGTGTCAGTGTGCCGTCAGCGGGTCCGAATAGTTCGAGATCACCGACTTCGTTGCTCACCCAAACCTCTGTGCCGGCGGGGAGCAGGCTCAGGTCATAGGATGCGCTCGGCATCGCGGCGATCTGGGGTCTGTCGGCGCGCGCACCGTTCAGCACGTAATGCAGATCCATGTCAGCCTCGCCAACCAAGGCAAGAACATCATCCCAAACCTGCTCGAGAGGATTGGGCGCATTACCAACCTGAATAATGCGCCCCTCGGGAGTGTAATTCATAAAGGGAAGGTTTGTCTGTGACATTAGCGTTTAACTCCAAGAAGGGTCACTGTGCCCTTTGCTGCCAGCGTGCTGTCCTGACCCCACCAATCCATCTCGAAAGTGTATGTGGCTGCTGCCAGATCCATGTAAACCTGACCTGTCGCGAAGTCGCTTGCCTGATACAGCGGTTCGCGGCTGAGAATAACAGCGGAGGCATTACGGAATATCTTGATACCCCACTGTTTCGTTCCGGCGTTGAACTCCTGCTCGATGCTCCAGATCATCAGAACCTTGGCTGGCTGGCTCAGCACAAACGACGGAACGGTAACGAGCCTTCTCCATGTCGAGGAGCTCGCTCCGGTGAACTGAGCGCCCGACAGTGAGAAAGGAACAACAACCGCGTTGCCCTCGATGGTCAACGTGTCAACAGTCGCGTTACCCAACTGCGCCTTTTGCGTAATCAGGTTTGCTGTTGTGATCAGCTGTGAGGCCGTGATCGTTCCGGTTTTGATATTAGACCCTTCGATCAGGGTCTTTCCGTATGTAGCCGACAGATCAGATCCGCCACGATAGGTGGCAAGAATGATCCGGTCAGCTCCCATAGCTGTCGATATAGATGTCGTGGTAGAAAGGGCGGTCGCGCCCATTATCCAGTAAACATACCGGATGCCACTCGACCATGTGGTGAGGCTGGCACCCACGGCTGTTGTAACCGCTGTGCCGCCGTCGTTCACCCAAGTTATGACGCCGCTATCCCAAGCCAAGGCATTTGTGAAAGGGGTATTGTGCTGAAAGTTGAAACCCACAAGGCTAAGGTTGCGAGACCCAATCTCCATCTTGTTGGCGGTAACGGTATTTGCGGAGATGTTTCCACCGTCGATCTTGGTCAGATCGCCGCCTTTGCGCCAATCAGACAGCGTTGTTGCGCCTGAAATAACGATTTTGCCAGGGTCGATCTGCGTAAACAGAGTGTTGATCCGTGCAGCAGGGTTATCCGCATTGGCCTGAATTACACCAAGCGTCTGACCGCTCACCGTGATGGTGTTGGACAGCGTCGTGCCTGCCGTGATCTTGTTGGCGCTCAGTGTGCCGCTGATCTTCGCGTCAGTGATAACGGCATCTGAAATCTGCGCCGTTCCGGTGATGACCGCCGAAGTTGTTGTAAGCTGCGAGGCTGTGATTGTGCCGGTCTTAACAGTTGATCCGTCAATGATTGTGCGGCCGAAGTCCGCGTCAAGTTTAACACCACCCTCGTATGTCGCCAGAACCACATTATTTGTGCCAAAGGCAGTTGTCTGTGATGTGGTTGTGGAAATACTGGTCGAACCCTGAACCCAGTAAAGGTAAAGAATGCCAGAGGACCAAAGTGTTCCAGAGACGTTCTGAACGATTGTTGTGCTGACCGATACACCGGCATCGTTCACATACTTGATGGTTCCGCCCGTCCAGGTGACGCGGTTTGTCGAAGGGTTATTGTGCTCGAATGTGATACCGGTCAGCGTCAGGTTGCGAGACCCGATTTCCAGCTTGTTTGCCGAGACTGTATTGGCGGAGATAGACCCACCGTCAATTTTAGTGGTGTCACCACCCCGGCGCCAATCGGAAAGTGTCGTCGATCCGGATACAAGGATCTGTCCGGGATCAATTTTGGTCGATCCGGAGTTCACAACAGAGGCTGGGTTTGCTGCGTTACCCTGCACCGTTCCCAGTGCCTGACCGTTTACGGTAATGGTATTCGCGATAGCCGTTCCCGCTGTCAGCTTGGCGGCTGTCAGTGTTGTGATCTTGGCGTCAGTAATGGTGGCGTCTTTGATCTGCGCCGAGAGTGTAATCAGTTCGCCTGTGGTCAAATGCGAAGCAACAATCGTATTGGCAAAAATCTCATCGGCGCGCACGGCGCCAGCGGCGATTTTACCGAATGTCACCGAATTGGCGAAAATCTCGTTTGCAGTTACCGCACCGGTATCGAGCTTCCCGGTCGAGATGGCATTGTCACCGATCTGCGTGCGTGTGATTTGACCAGATACGTCTGTCGCGGCCACAGCAGAGGTCCAGCTGGTTCTGAAGCGGTAAAGCACGCCGGTTGTGGATAGAACGACCGTGCGACCGGTGAAGTTACCGGTTGTTGGAAGTGTAGAGACGATCTCGACCGGTGTAATTCCAGCACCAAAGCTGTCTGGATTGATCAAACTGTTCAGATCAGTGCTGGTCAGGTTGATGACGGTCGCGCCGACGCGCGCACTCCAGCCGGACTTGTTCCCAGAAGTGTCAACGGCGCGCACCCAATAGTAGCGCGTAGTGCCCTTTGCGAGGTCGCCGCGCTGGAATGTGGTCGCTGCAGCGGTGAAGCTGGCGGTCACAGCAGTGCTAGGCGTTGTTGTGCTGGCGCTCTCGAAGATTTCGTAATGGCTGAGATCCGTGGCGGTGCTCGCGGTCCAGTTCAGCCAAATGCCATCGAAGCCAGCTTTCGCTGACAGACCTGTGACGGTGGACGGCGCGGCGTTGTCCGCTGTGGCAACAACAGAGAGCTGCGAGGTGTAGGCCGATTTCTGACCCAGCTCGTTGACAGAGCGCACCCGAGCAAAATACGTGACTCCCGAGATGCCTTCCGTCTCAAAGTAATGATCACCTACGTTAAAAACGACTTCGTTTCCGTAGGTTGTGTTGATAGCGACATCATAGGACACCGCGTTTGACGCCGCAGCCCAGTCAAAGGAAATTCGCGCCTTGCCAGGCTCGATCAGAACCGAAGAAATACTGGTTCCAGTCGGGACAGACGCGGCACCGGTTGTGAGACCGCTCGTTGTGGCGTTAACCCGAGCGCTCCAGCCTGATTTATTACCAGATGTATCAACCGCACGCACCCAGTAGTAACGCAGAACACCGGAGCCCAGACCATTGCGTGCAAAGATCGTGGCAGCAGAGGTGTATGTTGCCGCAGTTCCCGCAAGCGGTGTTGCGTTGGATGCGTTCTCGTAGATTTCGTAGAAGGCCAGATCACTGACGGCAACAGGATTCCATTCCAGCCAGATCGCATCAATGCCGGACGTGATCGCCAGTCCTGTTGGCGTTGATGGCGCGACTGTATCGGTCAGTGTCGTATGTGCAACCAAGGCAGTGTAGGCGGAAGCGTTACCGACACGGTCGATCGCGCGCACCTGGGCGCTGAAGGGCACGCCAGGAAGAACCGTCCATTCATAGCGCGCCTCGGTGGCCGTAAAACCAACAAAGTTGCCGCCATTCTCCGCAATACGGATGTCGTAGTTCAGCAGATCGGGTTCTGTTCCGGCGGTCCATGTCGCGACCAGTCGCACAGACCCGTCTGTCTTCAGACTGGATGTCAGTGCAAGACCAACAGGCGTTCCGGGAGCGTCTGTATCCGAAAGAAATGGCAGGCCCGTGCTGATCGCAAACGGGCCACTGGTGGTCAGTCCGGTGCGGCTGAAGCTGTCATACAGCCCGAACTTGACGAAATAATCTGTGGCGCCTTCACCTGTCCAGTTGAAGTAACCCCCTGCTCCTTCGAACTTTGGTGTCGTCAGTTCAGGATCAAATGTGCTTGTCGTTTCAATCCAGACCTTTGCGCCGTCCACATCTGTTTCGGACGCAGACCAGGCGACGATGACTTCGGTTGAGCTGGACGTAACAGATGGCGTCACCGCCACTGGCGGCGGGTTGCTGACAGTGATCGAGGTCGGATCAGATGTGATACCAAAGGCGTCAGTAACGGTGATCTCGAAACGCAGGGCGCGTGCCGGATCTTTCGTATGCAGCAGGTTGTCGGCCCTATTGGCGTCAAAGTCGTAGGTGAAATTCGTATCCAGAACGACCTGTTCGCGCAGCAAGGTGTTGTCGTCGTCGCGGTAAATGCGCACGGTGTTGTTGCGGTAAAGCGGCGAGAGATTATCAACGACCCCGGACGCGCCGGACTGCGAAGCGCTGGTTGTCGAGAAGTTGTTTGTCCACAAGATGCGCGCGTCGCGGCCGACAAATTCTGTGCCTGCGCTGTCTACCAGTGCAAGACCGGTAACGGTTGGTTTCTCAAGCGTGGTCACACCACCAACGGTGAACATGAGAGTGGTCGCCAGAGAACTGCGCCCCAGGAAATCTACGGTGCGCACAGAGATCGCGTGCTCGCCCGGTGTGTCCAAAGCGAGATCAGTGGAGACACCTGCAACGATCGGCATGTCGTATGTGCCGCTTGGGCCCGAAACCGAGATCCGGAAGCCCTGAACGGCGGTGTTTGCCGGTGGTGTCCATCCGACAGTTACCCGTGACTTCAGCGTCACGCCTTCCATGATAACCTGTTCGATTGCAGTCAGATTACGTGGCGGTGAGACAGGATTGTTCTTGCGCGTGTAGGAGATCGGATCAAACTGGATGCCGCTCTCGACCCGAGCATATTTCTGCGGATCGTGCTGCAATGCGGTAACAGCAACAACACCCTTTTCAACCTCGCTTGTCGTCAGCACGCGATACTTGCGCGGTGCAACATCTGTGCCGGTGATAGCAAACATCGCATTGAGCTGGGCAAATTCGTTCTCAGATACACCTGCGGAAAGGTTCAGCACGCGCCCTGTCATTGAACTGACGGATCGCGTGACAAGGGTGCCATTCATGGAGACCCAAGTGACCGTGTATGTCTCGCCAGGGGTCAGTGTGAAGTCGCCGTCGATCTCAAGCGTAGCGATGCCGCGATTAACGACACGGCCGCCAGCGCGCACTTGCGCCTTGCGTGGATCAGCGACCATAACGACATCACCGGGGGCGTATTTTACATGGTCGATACCAGCCTGATACGTGACCGTTTCTGTCTCGTTTTCCTCTGTATCGAGAATCCACTTACCATAGCGGTGCGCCGCTGAGCGCGAGTCGCACCCATCCAGCTCGACAGACTTTTCGCGCCATCCGAAGCGCGCGACCAGCTTGTCAGAGATCACCGGTTCAACAGCAGGACGGTTGAAGTCATCAGGGTTCTGGTATTTCACCAGCACCACAGAATAGCGTGCCTTTGTGGCGGTTGAGGAATAGTTGAATGCCCCGCCGATCACGTTGGCAGGCGTGACGATGGCAACAGGGTCCACTGGCATGTCTGCGGTCGCGAAGACCTGACCAAGAGACCAGAAGCCCATACCGCGGAATGTCGCGGTAATGCCCTGCAGAACCAACCAGGCTTCACGACGGCCAGAGATCACGCCGTTGTAGGTGTAGCGCGGCTCGTATGTTGGCGCACCGAAGTCATCTTTGTATCCGGTCAGCACGTTCTCGTCACAATATTGAGCGATGGTGTAGAGCGCCCACTTGTTGACCTTGCTGGCGTCCACAAAGCGCCCCAGACCGTAGCGACGGTGCGTGATCAGATCATAGAAGATCCACGCCGGGTTGTTTGACCAGGCGTTCTTGAATGTGCCGTTCCAGATGCCGGTATAGACGCGCGTCACGGGATCGTAGTTTGACGGCACCTGAATGATGCGGCCTTTCCAGCGGAAATTAATCTGGCCGACAGAGCCCGCCACATCTTCCGCATTCATCTCCATCGCGACAGCGGCGGAGTGAGGATAGGTGTATTTGCCCTCGACAAGTGCGATCATGCTTTCGAAGGTGATGTTGTTCTGCTTGCGGTCCTCGGTTTCGTCCGGTGTGATCCGGCGCACGCGAATATCCCAAGGGCCGTAACCCTCTGGCAGATTGACGCGGTAGGAGAACTGCACCGGGCTGGTGGCTTTTTCGTCCTCCAGAACCTGCCAATGCACTTCGTTCCAGGTGCCGCCTGCATTGCGCACGTCAATCGCCCACTGCACGCTATAAGGTTTGATCTCGCCGGAGTTCTCTTCCATCTGAAGCAGGGAGTTCAGACGCACAACAACCTTGACAGAGTCTACATTCGTTTCGGTGATCGTCCGAACAACAGGTCCGACAGCGATAGAAACGGGCTGCTCGACGGCAATAACAGTGCCGACAGCGTCGTGCCCTGCAAAAGCTGTGTCGTCAGGCAAGCCAATATGTTCTTCCCACAGGACGCCAGGAAAGTTGTCTTCCCCGAGGTCGTTCTGAAGAGGTGTTTGATCGCGATAGATGCCTTTTGCACCGCCCACAAGACCACCAATCGGACCTTCAGACAGAACGTAAAGAAGCCGCGCCTTGGCGTTCGACTTCAGCGTGTCCGAATAGGATTGCGTCGCGCCGCCACTCTTGCCACCACGACCGACTACACTAGCGTTCATTTCATTCTACCTAATATCAGCGTGATTACCGGAGTGGTATTTTTCGATGGCCGAGGTTGTGTCGGCATCGGCAACAACATCTTCCGCGATGTCTTCTTCAATGATGTCCAGATCGACCGAGATCAGCATGCCTGCGGAGACCACGTTTCCGTAACCAACCGGGATGCCTGATCCTTCACGCGCAACCGGAACAAGAGACGAGAACATATCGCTCCTGTCCTGCTCTTCGGCGTCAAAGGATTGTTCGGGTGCCAGCATGGAAGAGATACCTGCCAGAGCCATGCCAAGACCCAGAGAGCCCATCGCGGCGCCCCATGTCGTCGCGACCCCAAGGCTGGGGGCGATTGCAGTTGCCAGAACACCAACGGTTCCGAAACCCATCGTGAGACCGATAAGCGCAACGCCCAGAACTACCTTCAGAACGCCGCCGTTCTTACTGCCGACCATTTCTGGAACGATATGCAGCGCGCCCTTGCCCAAACGCAGAGACGTCGCCTGATCAAGATCAAGATCGAGACCTGTCTCGACTGATTGACCGCGCACCAGATGCCAATTGCTCTGACAGATGTCCGATGCAAATCCTTTGAAGTTGGCGCAGAGCGCACTGACCGCTTCGGATGCCGTTTGAACATCAAGCTGAAAGACTTCGCCGTATTTCTGGCCAAGCTCGCCGTGTAGATAAACATCACGCATCGGTCGGTCCCTCATATCTCATCCATTTGTGGGCGGCGCGCGCCCAGATACCCGCTGGTTCGCGTCGAGACAGACGACCCGGAAGGTGATGTAAAATCATGCCACCGCCGACCAGAACGCCGCCGTGATTGAGTTTCTCTGAGCGGATGGATGTCAGAAACACGTCACCGGGCTGTGCGTGATCAAGTGCTATCTCACGAAAACCCCACTTCGGCGCATTCTCCGTGTAGAGATCGTAATCCGCTTCCCACCAGCCGTCTTCGCGTGGGCAATCCTTCATAGGAACTGGCGGATAGGGCCATCCCTCGACGCCATGCTCAGACATGCCTTCTTTGCCAAGACGAAATGCGTCGCGGATCAGGGTAAAGCAGTCGGCTGCATAGTGAACAAACTGGCGGTTCAGAATAGGCTGCACCGGCAACATATCGCCCCAGGTCAGCACATCTGAAATGCGCTCATCATCCAGTGCGATCAAACCCCAAGGCAGCCCGGACTTGATCTGGCTTTCTGCGTCCGTAACAGACGGGTGCGTAGGACCGCCGGGATGTGAGTGCAGCACCATCTGAATACGACCGTGATATTTCACCATGATCTCAGCAGGGATGCGAAACGAGCAAAGCTGACACATGCAGTCAGGGTTCTTAGCTTCATGCGTGTCTACGGGGCGCGCTGTGTTCACGCAGGGCACGTATCCGTCATCAACGACGAGCCCACAGCTCTCACGGGGGTATTCATCGCGTGCGTGTCGCTTTGCAGCGTCAAAGGCTTCTTTGAGGTTCATCATATTGACCGCCCCATGCCTGGAAAGCCGCCAAACGGAAGACGCGCACCTACGCCGAAGCGATTTGTGCAGCAGGTCTTGTTACGTGCCGGACGGTCTTTCGACTTGTCAGTGGTCAGTTGATTGAACTCATCCCAGAAAGTGCCCCCTGTGTAAGGGCACTCGGCATTGGTGTAGTCAAAATCAACGCCGTTATAGGCACGGTATTGAAACAGACAGGTGTTGCGCACGGCGGCGCGACCCGGAAGCATAACGCCTTCCTGATCAATCGCCGCGGAAAGCTCCCAGGTGATGCTCTCAGGAAGATCGGCTGACTTGCGCTCGATCTTGAAAATATCCGGCCCAATGAAGGACGTGTCATCTGCCTCGGGCGCCCCATCCAGAAAGCGCGCGAAGGTGCGCACACGGGTCAGCTCGCAACCGTTCAGATCGCCATAGGTGTTTACCGCCGCCTGGATCAAACCGTCGGTGTTTGCCAAGATCAAACTGGGCTGCGGCAATGCCCCAACGCCGGTCGTCTCCATGCCCTCGAAAGAGATGTCGATGGCCGTGTAGGACGTGCCGCCAAAGACGACCGGTCCGTCAACCTCTGCTGACATTGAAAAATGCAAAACAGGTCCACCAACTGACGTGCAGTCGAGCTGGAACAGCTGGATCAGCGCGCTCGGATCGAGCTTCTGAATTTCGGAATTAATATCTGGCATGGCACCCTCTGGATGTCACGGATAATAAGTCACTTGTTACTTATAAGCAAGGGGCATCAAACCTGCAGGTTGAAGCTCTGCCGCAGCTTTGCCGTGAAGCTGAAAGGCGCCGTGCCACTGTCAGACCACTCCTTGCACGTCCATTTCAAAGGCGCGGGGTAGCTGTATGGTTGATACAGGAAAACCTTGTAGCCGCCCTGATCTTCGAAGAACTGGCGCAGCTCTTGAATTTGAACCTCGGTCAGCGCGTCCCACTTCAGAGAAACGACGGCACGAATGTGGTTCAGGCCATTTGGCATGTCCAAGCTGTAACCATCGCCAAAGCCGGATGTGATCAGGTTCACCTCTGGACTGCGCGACCCGCCCGGTGAAGGACGGATCGAAGGATTGAAGGTCGCAAGTGCCATCTCTTATCTCCGGTTCAGGACGTTGCCGGGGCGCATTGCGCTGCGAATTTCGCTTGCCACGGTGCTTTTCATCGACTGTTCGAAATGGATCGCCATGCGCTTGGCCAGATCCTCGTTCTGCTCGTTTGTTCCGGCTGATCCCGCAACACTGATCGGTGCGCTGATCTGGATGCCCTGCGCTGTGAGAGCCCCAACAGGCGCCAGTGCGGACATCTGCTCCTTGGTGAACACACCTTCGCCTTCCATTGCGATAATGGGGCGCTCACGCGGTCCCAGACCCATTCCACCAATGATGTCACCTGAGTGATACCGCGGTGCGCCGGCGAAGATCATCGGAGATGCCATTTTCGTTCTGAGACCCGAAGAGGCACCAACGATACCGCCTGAGTGCTTCATCGGAAACGGCATTTTTCCACCAGCGCCGGCACCGCCCTTGGCACCGCCGAGCTTCGCGCCGACATCGCTTGTCTTGCCGCCTGCGAAGGACGAGAACATCCACTTCACGCCCATATTGACGACATCACTCAGCATACCGTCGATAGCGGACTTCAGATCACCAGTGCCGGTAATCAGACCCGTAACACCACTTGCAAGACTGTCTGTCCACTGGGTCGATTTCTCAACCAACTGACCCTGCAAGTCGCGCCATTCACGCATCTGTCCCGCCAGCGGGTTCAGTGTGGCTTCGTATTTCTGCCGGATCGCTGCTTTCTGCTCCTCGACGAACCGAGTAATCTGGATCTCGGACTCCCCCGCCGCACGCTTCATCTGAACGGTGCGATTGACCATATCCATCTCGCGCTGCATCTCGGTGCGCGCAAGCTGCATCTTGGTCATTGTTGTATCGAGGATCTGGCGCCGTGCGAGGTTGGCATCTGCGGTGCGCTCTGCTGCCTCGAGGCGCGTCTGATCCTTCAGCATGTTGGCTTTGGTATCAAGTGCCTGCTTATAGGCGGCACTGTCTTCACCATAAGCGCGTCTGACGTTGTCCAGATATTGATCAAGCTGCTCATTGAGCTTGACCATGTCATTGGTCATACCTTCGTAATCAGGATTTGCAGCGCGCGCCTGTGCTTCCGCCAACTGACGGTTGATGTCGGTGCGCTGCTTCTCAAGCTCAAGTTCTTCGCGTGTGCTGTCGGTGCGCGCCTTGCGCCGACCAGCGGCGTCACGCTCGACATCGTCCAGCTGCTGTGCGGCGGCCAGCAAGTCTTTGTAAATACCGGCGTCAATCGACCGCTCGGAACCCAGCTTACCGGTCTCGATCGCCTCGATCAGCTCACGGTAGTTCGCGCCCAGATTTTCTGTATCCTGTGTCGCGGCTGTCTTTCCGGCTGCCAGTTTGTCGAGATACTCGTTGCGGCTTTGCGCGAACTCTCCTTCGGTGAGGCCGGTATCGACAGTCCTCATTTTGGCAAGCTGTTCGACGTAATTCCGTGTGGCTTCTTCTGCCTGCGCAATCAGGTTTGCGGAGATATTCGTGTCAAAAGGCACAGGTGCGGTCGCAGGAGTGCCCTTGGTCAGCGAATAAGCGTTCGTCGCCGCCTGGCGACGTTTATCCTCATGGGCGTAATCTTTGTGCGGACGCTCGTATTCCTTCATGAACATGGATGCCGCTTCTGCCGGTGAGGCAGCGAGGTCCATACGCGCCAGCAAAGAGGCATATTCTGTGCGCAACTCATGCACAGCAAATTTGACCTGCGCCAGTGGCTCAGCTTCATTCATACCCATTTTACCGGAGAAGTTCTTCAGGTTCGTCCAGCGGCCCTTACCCGGTGTCGGGTCGCGCCATTGCGCCAAACCAAAGGACGTGCCTTTATCTCCGAGCGCCTTGGTGTTGAAATTACTTTCGACCTTGAAGTTACCCGCCATGGCTGCCGCAACTTTATCCGTCAGACCTTCTGCCTTCAGCATTCCGATGATGGTCTGCATGGACTGTTTGCTCTCGCCGGTCATACCTGCGAAATTCGGCGTCAGTCCGCCACTGCCTTCGCCAAAGATCGAGTGCCCACCGAGCATGCCCAATGCCCCGCCCAGGCTTCTAATGGCTGTCTCAACAGTGTTGATACGTCCTACGGTCGCTTCACCAAATGTGTTCTCGCGCATCGCCGTCGCAACACGGTTCAAAGTGTCACCCTGAATGTTCAGAGTTCCGACAATATCCTTGATGACCTTGTTGACGCTGTTTGCTGGGCCCAGACCTGGGTAGAAGCCGCTATCAAGGCGCTGCTGGATCTTATCGACCTCGCTCAGCTCCTGACCGGACGCACGGCGTTCAAGCTCCATACGGCGCTCGATCTGTCTCTGGCGCGTGCGCTCGATGTCTGCCTCGATCGCGGTGCGACCTTCCATCAGCTT
>Ga0070748_1000437_pt1 | contig 20666 bp, 20 predicted proteins | sample VirMetDEL_Nov_12_FD_77015 | JGI IMG/M metagenome (GOLD analysis project Ga0070748, IMG submission 77015) | Aqueous microbial communities from the Delaware River and Bay under freshwater to marine salinity gradient to study organic matter... | ecosystem: Environmental > Aquatic > Marine > Coastal... | reverse complement strand
TTGGGCTGTAGGTATAGCTCGATTCCTTGTTTGGGCATCCGATTCTTTCTGATTCTTTGCGATTCTTCTGACTACTTCCCGATTCTTCTGACTACTTCCCGATACTTTTGCCTGTTTTGCGATTCTTTCTGATTCTTCTGACTACATCTGACTACATCTGACTACCTTTTTGGGCGTTTATTCGCCTGTTTCGTCAATAAATTGTGGCACTTCGTCATCCCTCTTGTGGATTATCGTGATCGGTGGGATGGTTGCGGCTGGCAGAGGTTCCCCGTTTGCCCCGGTGTGCTCGTATTTGTTTTTGTCTCCCCACCGGTCTGGGTATCGCCGCTTGAGGATCTCCATCTTGGCTCGCCAATCATCGTTTTTAATGATTGCGCCTACCAGCATCACTTCGTTATCTGCTTCTGCGTGCTCTACTGCGTCTAAGAATTTGACGTATAAGGTGTTCCTGCCCTCTTCTCTTTCCTCTATGCCTCGTTTCTTCCAGTCGTAGAATGAGCGCTTGCTGACTCGGGCACGACCGCAGGCTGCTCCGATGTATGATCCTGCTCGGATTGAGGCGCATATGCTCTCGATCACTTCTGTGGTTAGCTTCTTCTTCATAATAGCCTCGTGTATTTGTTGGTTTCGATCTGCTTTCCGTTTTTGGTTACGATTCTGTCTTCCCCGAACACTCCCAGATATCTCGCTACGATTGCGTCTGCAAACTTAGGATCGAGTTCGATGCTCATGCTGCTTCTTTGGCTTAGCTCTGCGCCTATGAGGGTGCTTCCGCTGCCGGCGAAGGGGTCGCATAGCGTCTCTCCGTGTGTGGTGCTGAGTTTGATTGCCCTCTCCACCAGCGATGTCGGCTTTTGGGTTGGATGTATGTAGCTGCTTGGGGGATCTCGTTTCTCAAACCAAACGGTTCCTTCATCCGATCCTACCGCTTTCTTGAGTTCGTGCACGCTGAGCTCTTGCCATAGGGTCGTGTTTGCCCTGTCTCCGTGGAACGCTGCCTTGCCTGCTGCTCTCTGACAATAAAGGATCGGCTCGTGTGCCCAGTGAAAGTCGCTCCTGCCTAGAACCATTTGCTTCGCCCAGATAAGCTGTTGCTTTATTTCCCACCCTGCGCCCTCTAGGGCGAGTTCAAATGGAATGTGGCATCTCGATGCGTAGAACACGTAGCTCGCCGCATCTTGCGTTACGTGCCCAGCAGCGCAGTCGAAAACGTCTTGCAGAAACTCCCGGAGCTCTTCGTGGCGTAGCGTGTCGTTTTCTAGGTCTTGCCGTTGCATCTTGTCACTCTTGCTTTGGCTCTTGTAGCTTACGCCGTATGGCGGATCTGTGAAAAGAAGGGATGCGGGGTCTTTGTCTTTAAACAACGCCTCCCATGTGGCTGGCTTGGTGCTGTCTCCGCAGATCAGCCTGTGCGTGAGGATGCCTGCCTCATCAGCAAAATCGTAAAGATCGCCCTCGGTAGTCGTGGCATTCTCCGGTGGTGCTGGAGCATCGTCTTTGTCCCTCTCTGCCTTCGGTTTTCCTTTCTTGAGGATCTCGTCAATTTCTCCCTCGGTGAATCCAAGGCTCCAGATGTCTGCACATTGATCTGATAATTCACTTACCAGCGATGCCAGCTTGCCGGCGCTCCAGAGCTCTTCGCCCTGCTTGTTTAGGATTATGTTGAGCCTCTTCTCTTCTAGGTCATCAAGCTCGACCACTGCGCACTGCACCTTTTCTGTCTCGGGCTGCTCCTTCTTCATTATGTTGAGCCTCTGATGCCCACCTACCAGATTGCCGCTTGTTTTGTTCCACACCAATGGCTGAACCAGTCCGAAGGTGTCCATGCTTGCTTTTATGTCTTCGTATTCCTTGTCCGTCTTTTTAAGCTTCCTGCGCGGATTGTATTTCGCCGGCTGAATGCTCGTTATCGGTATCATTTGGATAGTCGCTTGCTCCATGCTGTTTAAAATGTCCCGCCTACGTCCCCTTTACAAGATAAAACCGCCGGGCTTGTATCCCCGGCGGTCTGTGTAGGTTCGCTTGCGTCCCTTTTTCTGCTTTTCCCTCGTGTGTGTGCAGGTGGTGCAGGCTATCCCTCTTTGTTTATGCGCTTCAGAAGTCGTCTGATCTCGGTTGCATCAATGTTCTGGGTCTTTATTAGGTATGCTACGGCTGCTAGTTGTGCTTTTGTTTGTGTTTCCATTTGGGTGTGTTTTTCGTGTTATTCGATGTCAAAGTCTATGTATCCCTTGGCTTTCATCTCTTTCCACCATTGTTTTACGGCTTGCTCGTCTTCTTCTGTGTGGCGTGCGTTGTCTCTGCCTGCTCTCTGTCCCCATTGCCTTTCTTGCATGGCTTCTACCCGGCTGTGGTGCTCTTGTGCTTCGTATATTGTCATTGTCTTGGGTTGGTTATGCGTTGATGTCTTGGATGAAGTATTGCGTCACTGCTGAGTGAAAGCAGCAGACCGCCTCGATCCTCACTCCCTTGGCTATGTATGTTGTGACTTCGTAGTCTTCGTTTGTTGCGAATGCGTGCCATGTCTTTTCATCGTTTCCGATTAGTGCCCATGCTGCTTCTTTGGTTACTTCGATTTGGTGTTCCATTGTTTCGTGTTGGTTGGTTTGTTGGTTGGTTGTGGTGACATCATGGGACGTAAACGCCCCTTTTTGCAAGATGTATTGTGAAGGAATGTGAAAATAGTTTTAGAAGGTTTCCCCTGTTTCTTCTCCCCACTGCTCTCTGGGTGCGAGTAAATCTCCACCGCCGTTGTATTCCCTGTGGCATTTAGGGCAGTCGTTTGCCCATGAAGACCATAGTTCGATCTTAGCTCCGCATTCGCATCGCATGATGTTGCATCCGATTTTGTTTCCTTGCTCATCGATCTCGTATCGTTTGATTATTCTGTCCATTTTTCTGGGTTAAAGCACCCCCCCCGGAGGGGGACACCTTATGTTGGTCTTTTTTTAAAGCGACTGTTTGAATTTAGCCTTGTGTGATTGGTGTCCAGTTGTGGTCTTCAAGGTGCAGAATTGTGCCGTCCGTATCGGTGATTACAAATCCTAGGGCGTTGATCTCTTTTTCGATCTCATCGTATATGCTGCTCGGGATGTTCCCGGCTAGGATGTCCATCATGTATTCGTCTTCAAAGATCAGCTTATGGATTGGCTTTTCTGTCCGGATCTCGTGGATGTCTGAGTAGATTGTTTCTCCCCCCATGTTTAGTCCGTGCTTTTCGATAGCGTCTCCGTAGATGTTTTGGATCTGCTCCTTTATTATTTCTTGGTGTTTGGTTTTCATGACGGGTGCATCATGGAACGCAAACGCCCCCTTTGCAAGCTCTATTGTGAAAAGAAGTGAATGACTTGCTTTGTGTGCCTATAATGGCAGCTTGTTTCTGTCTGTTATAAGACACCTAGTTGCGTCCTGTCCCTGTTTTGTTTCGTGTTGGTTCTCGTTATAATGTGCAGGGCAGGGCGCTTTTTATTGCTCCGGTGCGAAGGGCTTGAGATGCCGAATCATGCAGCTCTTCATCGCATTAAATAGCTGAATTTCATTTGGGCTATGAATAGGCGCTTTCTTTCTCGTTATTAACGACTTGCCTGTATCGCTGAGCTCCTGCCATCCGTGTCCCTCTGGGATCTCGCTTTCGTCTTTGACCACTCCCGGGGCTGTTACCCAGATGAATTTGCTGCATTGCCCTTCGTAGTGGTGGGTCTTCTGGTCTGCCAGAAAGTCGGCCCGGCTGCACTTTACTTCGTATCCTATGTATTCTGGGTTTCGCCAGCTTATTGAAATCGCCCAGTAGTCTAGCCTGCGCCGGGTGACTCCTGCGTCTATCCCTGTTTTCTTAGCGCACATCGCTTCCTTGATCAGAATGTCTAAAAAGTGACGCTCTGTGAGCCTGTTATGGATGTCTTCGTTTGCCTGCCCGGTTGGCGTTATTTTGCTCGCTGAGCGCTTTGCTCTGGCTTGTGGCTTTGTTCCCCACGTTTTGCGTCTCCTGCGCCTCATCGCTCTACGCTGTCTTTCTCCTGCCAAATCCACCGGTGATCGCTCTTATCTTGTCGCTGGCATCCACAAAGGTCATGTTTTGTGCGTTGCTTACCCCTCTTTGCTGTAAAAAGGCAACCTGTTTTGGTGTCGCTAGATTCTTGTGCCGGCGCTCTTTGATGCTTGCGATTATCGTTGATGCGTGCCCCTTGGATTTTACTGTGAGCGGGTTGATGCCTATTCTTTCCAAGGTTTCGAGTTGTGCTTCGCTTGGCATTTCGCTTTCCCACTTAGTGCGTGGCTTGTATTCGAGCAGTTCTGGCTGGTCTAGAATCCCTGCCATGATCATCGCATCGTATGTTTTGGCATTCTTGCTGGCTTTTTGTTGGAATCGATCGAGCAGGCTTTTCTTCATCGCCACCTCGCACTCGCTCATGATGTCTTGTAGGTTGAGCTTTCCTTGCCTATTTCCTGCGCTTTTATTAATCTTCTCTTGCATCGCGGCCTCGAGCTCATCGCCTCTCGCTGCCAGTGCCGCCGGTCGCACCGCCCCTAGGTCTTCAAATTGATACAGGAAATCCAAAAGTAGGCAGTCTTTCTTCCCCGGTGCGTTTCGTGTCCCCCTGCCGACCATTTGCTGGTATGCCACTCGGCTCTTGGTTGGTCTGAGGATGATTATGCACTCGATGTCTGGGCAATCGTAGCCTTTGGTCAGAAGCTGTGCGTTATTTAGGATCTTGAATTTTGAGCTCTGGTAATCTGCGAGGATGCGCCTCCTGTCTTTGCTCGTGCCGTCTATGTGACGGCTTAATATCCCCCGCTCTTGCAGTTTCTTATCGAATTCCTTGCTCATTCTGATGCTTGGGTGAAACACCAGCGTTTTCTTGTCTGATGCTTGCTCTTGCCATTCGTCTATGATCGCATCCAGATAAGGGCTGATCGCGTGGTCTACGTCTTCACCATCAAGTTCTCCCCGGGTTTTTGCGTTGATCTTCGTGGTGTCTACTTCGAGCGGAATGCTGCACACTGTGATCGGTGCTAGGTGTCCTTTCTCGATTAGGTTGAAAAGCGATATTTCGTAAGGGATCGAATCGTAGAATTTCATGAGGTTCTTTCCGTCACCTCTCTCTGGGGTTGCTGTGATCCCCACGACCTTTGCTCCGCCGTCTAGGAAATGGTTAAGCACTCTCTGCCAGCTTTTTGCCATGCTTAGATGCGCTTCGTCTGCGATCACCAATCCAAAGTGACCGCTATCCCAAGTTTCGAGCCTCTTCTTTTTGGCTAGGGTTTGGATGCTTCCCACCACGATCTTTGCGTCTCGAGATGCGTTTAGGTGCGCTTTCTCGATGTCCGGGATGATGCCTCCCGCATCCACCATCTTGTCCCGGGCTTGCTCGACCAGTTCGTCTGTATCGGCTAGGAATAGAACCCTCTGGTTGCGATGCCTTACGACTGTGTATGCCAGCGCTGCTGCCATTATAGTCTTTCCTGCTCCGGTGGCTGCTACGCTGAGCGCTGTGTTAAATGCCGGCTTGTCTAGACCACTTTTGTATAAGCTGTCGTATGTTTTTCGACAGAATTCTTTCTGGTAATCTCTCAGATCAAATTTGAAAGCCATTAGAATAAGCGCTCCGACTCCCCCGCTTTGGGAGCAACCATGTTCCCATTGGCATTATTGTCATGTAAGTTAAAGGGAGCCGGAGCTAGTTGTTTGGAGGGATTGTTTAGATTTTCGTTGCGCTGATTTCCCAGCCTGCGACCACGCATGTAAAATGGTTTTTTTCTGGCGTGTCCATCGCTCTGAGCACCAGATCTTTGATTGTGCTATCGTTGTCCATGTCTTCTTTGATGTATCGCAGTGCTTTTTTGACTGTCCACCCTTTTGCCACCATTTTCCAGATCGCTTTCTGGTCTGCTTCGTTTAGCTGGGTGAATTCTTTTAGCTCTTTGGTTGTTTTAAGCAGCGCTCCGCTATCGATTGCTTCGATGAATTCTCCTTCATGCTTTTCGATTAATCCTTTGGATAGCTTTTGCCTTTCTGTTTTTTCTACGGCTGTATTGAGCTTTATGTTGCCACTCTTGACTTCGTCAAATGCTGCCGGGTCGTCTTTCTTGAGCTTTTCTGCTCTTTGCACGCTCCGGTGGCTTGCTCCTACCTTATCCGCTGCTATTACTGCTGTTTTGCCGTTTATATTGGCGCCAGCTGGCGCTTTACTCATGGCTTTGATTTTGGCTTTCTCTTCTTTGATTTTCTCTGAAAGCTCTGCGCCGATAGCTGCTTTTTGCCCTGCGCTGAGATGCCTGCGTCTTATGTTTGCGTCTAGCACGACCATCTCTGGGATGATTCCGTCCCTTTTGATGTCGTATGGTCTGTATGCAAACGGAATGTCGAGCTCTTCGCAGGCTCTGCTGCGGTGTCTTCCATCGAGCACTTTGCCGTCCAGCATGATTCCCGGCTCTCTCTGTCCGTTTTCTTTTATGGATTGCAGTAGCTCTTGGTATTCTACGTCTGTCATTTCTGGCACTGCCAGCGCCAGTTCATGGCATTCTATTGCGTCTTTTGTCATTGCTTTTTATTGGTCTGATGTTTGGAGTGTTTGGATTGCGTCAAATAATGCTAGGGCGTGCCCAAGCGAGGGCTGTTGAAATTTGATATTCGTATCTCGCAGCCACCGGCTCACTGTGTGCCTTGCTATGTTCTCACCGCTTGCTTCGCTCATCATGTTTGCGATTTTCTGAACGCTGCCGTGGTTTGCTTTCACGTATGCCCTCACTGCTTCTAATGATTCGTATGCTCGCTGCCTGCTCGTGATTTGATCTTGCGTTTTGCCCATGTTGGTATTCTAGTCGGTATGTTTACGTTCCGTCAAGTTTTGTTTACGTTCCTTTTCGCTTGCTGTCTATGTCGATTAATAACGGCAAGTAATCCCACGATCCTGCGCCCTCGATGTGTGGTATGGGTATTGCGGTTTCCCATGTTGCGCTCTTCCTGTGTTCTAGCGTGATCTCTATGTCTGCGATTGTGAGGATGCGTGCGTCTTTCTTTTCCATGCAATACCAAAACACGCCCGTGATTGCTCCTGCTGCCTCCCAGCGTTTCATTGCTGCTAGTTGCTTGCCCGTTAGCCCATTCTCACCTCCGCATGGCAGGGTTGGCTTCTCTGTGCTTTTTGCCTCGATCATCAGCATTCTGCCGTTTTCTCTTAGTGCTCCAGTGTAATCTAAGAACGGATTTTGTTTGAAGATCACCCTTCTTTTAAAGCCTCCGCCTAGCACTCTTACCGGTGGGTCTACCTTTTCTAGGTCTGCGTATCCACGCAGGCTGTATTCCAGATGGATCGTGTCGAGTAGCTTTTCGATGAGCTTGCCTGTGTTTTTTGCGTTTGTTCTCTTAGGATTCATAGTGGTGCGGGTTGGTCAGCTTCCCAATCACCAGATCAACAAGCGCAGATCTTGCTGCTTCAATGTGCAGGCAGCGCTTTGGCTTGCCTCCGGGCTTTTCTTCTATTTGGGGTCGAAGCCTAAACTCGAAATGCTCGCAGCTGCACTCTCCGTTTCCCCGATAACCACCTAGATCGACAATGTGCTCTATCTCCGGTCTGCTTTCGCTGCTCACCCGCATTCTGAGCAGGGTGTCGTATGGTAAAACCACCAGATGCTTCCATCGCTGTCGCTTGATCTGTTCCCTCTCTTTGCTTTCATTCATGGGTTGTCTTTTTTCCGATGCCAGCAAAGGTGAGGAGAGTCCCGGCAAATCTGATTCCGATTAATGCCCAGACGTTTCCGCCTTTGCTGGCTGCAAGAATCAAAAGGATAAGCGTAGCTGCTTCTGCCCAGCTTCCTAAGTGTGACCATTTCTGTTCCTCAAGTCTCCATGTATTGCACATTGCTACGGCTATCACGAGCCAAGAGCCGCCGATTATTACCCACATGGCGCTTGTGTGTTCTAGAAGGAATGCCGAAGCAATAGCTCCGATGATCTGGATCAAAGTTATCGTTTCAAATTGTCGGGTGTCTTTTATCATTTGTTTTGTGGTGTTTGATTAATTGGGTAGCTCCTTTTGGGCGAATAAATCGATGCGTATGGCATTCTGCACTCGGTTGCTTATCGCCATGCCTATGCTTGAGTTGTGGAATGATTCGACCAGTTCTTTTCCGTGGTGCTGTGTTGTCGTGATCGTTGTGATCTCTTTCGCCTTGATCCCCTCCAGCAGGCTCAGCAAGTGCTCATCGCTCGCTGCTGTCTTTGCTGTGTTCCCGAAGTCATCGAGAATGATCAAATCTGCATGAAGAAATTCCTTTTTGAATTTGTCAAATTTCTCTTCACTTGATGCTGCTTTAATCGCCCTTTGTCTTAGGTCGCTTGCTTGCCAGTAGGAAACCTTGAGCCCTTCAAAGTGAGAAGCTCTGGCAAATATAAAGGCTGCGCTTGTTTTCCCTATCCCACTCGGGCCTTTCATGTATATGCTTTCCGGCTCTTTGCAGTTCCATGTCTTGTAAAGGCTAGCCATTTCCGCCGGCAGTTTGGCTATCTGTGATTTCCGGTATGATTCCGGGCAGATCGAGCGCCATCGTATGGAGAGCATCTTGTATTTCGTCTCTTCTGCTTTTCTGGCGTATTCCGCTTTGCTGTCCTCGGCTGCTTTTTCGCAGTCGCTGCACATCAGTTCCTCGCCGGTGGTCAGTGCTTTTTTGCACATGCAGCATTTTGTTTCGTCATCAAATAATCCCATAGTTTTGTTGGTTGGTTCGATTAAAGGTAACGCTTACGGCTCGAATTGGCTAGCTATTTTTTGGCGTTGTTTCGTCTTTCGATTCTTTCCATGCTCCGGTCGATCAAATACCACCACTCCACTCCTTTGATGTTGGTTTGTCTAGCTCCCACTTCGTGCAGCATCTTCCGGATCTCGTCATCTTCGTATCCGCCTATCGCCTTGCGGATCGCTGTGTAGGATCTGTCCGTGTAGCTTTTATGTCTCAGCATCATGCTCATGATCTGCTTCACGTTTTCCCTGCCCGTGTCGGTGTTTTGATTTCGCTCGTGTTTTTGAGCCATGAGTTGTAGCGCCGCTTTGGATGCAAATCCTAATCCTGCGCCAATAATCAAAAGCAACCAGTTTGAATCATTCATATGAGCTTGTCTATGTTTTCCCCGGGCTTGATTTCGCTTTGCTTGCCCATGCTCCGGGTCTTGGGGAAAAGACCAGACCAGTCACTCTGGATCGACGTGTCTATCGCCTCGATGCATTCTTGCACCGTGTGTTTATTCAGCGTTTTCTTTAGTCGGTTGGATGCGTGGACACTCATGGGTTTGCGTCTGGCTTTGCGATATTCGATCCAATCCGACCATGCGATTGCAAAGGCAGGGTTTTCACTGAGGTGCTTATTGAAACCATCAATTTGATTAATTTCACTTTCCTTAATAGGTTCCCCTCTTTGTTTTACAATAGTGTTTTTTAATTGTTTATATACGGATTGGTCAGAATTGACCAATGGTTGGTCAGAATTGTCCAGTGCCCTTTGGTCAGAATTGACCAATGGTTTATTGTCGTTTGTGGTATACCATTTCGTTTGATCTCCGCCCTCAGTGTCTTTGCTGCTGATGATCGCTCCGCTCGCCTCAAGCCTCTGGAGCAGCCTCGCTATCTTTCTGCGTGTCCAGAACGGGTAAAGCCTAGTTAGCGCTTCAGCGCTGTTGTATGTCCAATACTTGCCCAGCTTGAAGTTGTGGTTTTTCGCTTGGTTGGTGAACACCCAGTATCGTATGTTGCTGAGTATTATTGCTTCGTCTACGCCGTATTTCACTGCGTCATCTACATCAAAGTTGTAGGATATGCTTTTTTTCATTGTTTGGTTCTCGTGTTTGTAGTTCAAATGCCCTTGCACGCTGCGTCCATGTGCTACGTGTAGTCCGTTCCCGGTGTTTTCGCTTTTCCCCGGGGGCGGACGATTTTATTTGGGCGTTAGGGTTTTATGAATAAACCGGGGAAGGTGTCAATCCGGATTCTATTTTACCTGTGAAGTCGGGCTTGCTTTTCGAGCTTGAAACAACCAGCTGTCTTTTAGCTCGGGTCGCTGCCACATATGCGAGCCGGCGTGAGTCATCCGTGTCTGGTAGTGCCTTGCTGTCTGCGTGTGCAATCCATACCGCTTGGTATTCTTTTCCCTTGCTGCCGTGCATCGTGATCACTTGTATATTCCCTTGTTCCGTGTTTTCTGCGATATGCTCTTTTGCTGCCCCTCTAAGGCGCAGGATGCTTTCTTGCTTCCGTGTCCACCTATCTGGTTGCTGCGATGCTACTGTGGCGATTCTCGTGGCATCTGCGCTGTTTATCCCGGCAATGGTCAGCGCTTTTTCCAAGTTCCCCCCGGCAATCACTAATGGGTCGTAGTTGTCTGGCACTTCTCCGTAGATCTCTTCCCACTTTTTGAGGGACTTTGATTTCGGATCGGCTACGATTTCGACCGCCAGATCGATTTTGTTTTTTTCCTGCTCATTTTTTTGCCCCGGAAGGCTTACCGGGAGGTTGTTTCCGCATCGCAGTGCTTCGGCTATTCGTATTGCGTCTGTGTTATATCTTGTGAGCACTGCTATCTGGCTTGCTTCTACGCCGGCTTCTAGCTGTGAGATGATGAATTTGCCGATCGTGCTTATCTCTTCTGCGTCAGTCTCGTATTGCTGAATGTTGACAAAGTCGGTTATGTTTTTTGCCGCTTGCATTTCTTTTGGCACTCGGTTTTTGATATCGCCAATGATTTTTTGAGCAAACTCACAAATTCTTTTCCCGCTCCTGTAGTTCTTTTCGAGCACTACGTGGCATCCTTGCTTGCTCGCTTCGATTGCTAATTTGTCGAGATTTTCGTGATTGGATCCTCTGAATCCATAGACGCTTTGATCGCTGTCTCCCACGTAGAATTGATATTTAGCTTTCATTGCTTGGTAGCAATCGTGATCTCCGTCCGAAGTATCTTGATACTCATCTACGTATATTGCATCAAAGGGCTTGTGATCTGGGTTTCTCCCAAGTTCGTTTTCCTTTAGGATCTCGGTTGCCGTTTCGATCAAATCGTTAAGCGGACAAATTTTCTTATTAGCGAGATTCTTTTTAATCGATGCCATCCCCAGCTTGCCCTTGCCGCCTAGCGTTTTGCCTTCAATGAGGGCGCTCTTCACTTTGCTGGCTAGTCCGTCAGCGAAAGCTAAGCGCTTGAGCTCTTCGTCTATGATCCGCTTGTATGCTACGCCGTCTATTACCGTTGCTATCTTGCTTGCTTCTATTCCGTATCGCAGCGCCCATCCATGCAGCGTCCCGATATAGCCCAGCTTCGGCACGCCGGCTTCTTTGAGCCTATCTGCGAATTCCCGGGCTGCTGAGATTGTAAATGTAAAAACAGCGACCTTTTCTGGGCTTACTCGCCTTGTCTTAATCGCTTGCTTCACGCTCGCCACAAGGGTTGCTGTCTTTCCCGATCCCGGGCTGGCTGTTACTACGATGAGGGGTTGGTCTAAATCTACGGCTTTTTGTTGGTTCTCGTTTAGCTTCATTCTTTTATTCTACGTTGATTTTAGCTCCGATTGCAATCGCACCCTCGTGATCAATCAGAATAACTTGGTCTATTATCTTGTCCGTGATTGCCTGTTTGCAGTTCTTTGCAAATTGCTTTCTGAGATTGACTGTCATTCTTGCCACCTCGTCTGCTATGAGGATTTTGCTTGCGCTTGCGTTTGCTATCGCGGCTTTGATCGAGCAGCCTACTGCGAGTTGCTCCGCTCCGCTGAGCGTTGAGAAATGGATGAATTGTCCGTCTCTTTCGATTCCGATATCCGTGTCTCTCATTGTTAGCTCGCCCTCTACCACGCCATTCAAGAACACGCTTGTGATCTTGCTCATCGGCATGAATGCCTGCTTGGCTGCGTTAAGTTCAGCATCTTTGAGGTCTTTGATTAATTTGTTGTATGCTGTTTGCTCCGCTTTAATTGCCTTTAGGCGCGTCCTGCCCTCTGCTTGGCGTTGTCTGTCGTGGATCACCTTGCTGAGGCCTTCACGCTTGTCCACGAGGCTTTGCAGTGATTCTTTCAGATCGTATTCTTGTATCTCGAGTTCGCTGATTTCGCTTTCGATCCCCGGGATCTTGTCTGATTCGTTTGCAAACTCTCGGTAGAAATCCCATTTTTTCTTGATGTCTACGTTAACTTGAAGCGCTCCGCTCGCTGTGGATAGCCGGCTTTTGAGTTGAGCAATGTCTGCCTGTGGTGTGGCTTTCTCCAGTTTTCTGAGCTTTTTCTCACATTTGCTGATATCTTCTATGGCTTTTCGCCCGTTGATAATAGCGTAGTTTTGTGTAAGTGTCTCGAGTTCTTTCTCTACATTTTTAATGACGGTGCTGTTTTGCTTGATCTCTTTTTCTAGGTTGATGATTGATTCATCTGCTATTTTTTTGATCGCCGTCTTGAACCCTTCTCCTTTGCGTTTGCAGCAAGGGCATTCTTTTGCTTGGATCATTTCATCGTATTGTGAAACAATCTTGCCCAGTTCCTGCTCCTGCTTTTGCAGCAAGGATTTTGTTCCGGAGAGGAAATCTCGAGTTTCGCTTATTCTGTTTATCGCTACCTCCGGGTCTTCGAGCTCGGGATATTGCACATCGTAGTCGATATTGGATTTTGCTTTTGCGATTTCATTCTCGTGGATCTCACGTATGCCATTGATGCGATCTTGCAGGCTCTTGATCTCATTAGCGCTTTCCCGGGCTTGTGCGGCTGCTTTTTGGGCAGCATCTAGGGTGTCTACTGCGTAGTGGTAGTCGTTTTCTAATTGGATGAAGTCCTCATGGCTCGGTTCTCTTTGGCTTGGCTTGCTGGCTTGCTTGCTTTTCAGCGCTGCCAGTGCCATGTTCTTTTGGTTTACCCGTGCCGATGCTTGCATCATTTCTTCTTTTGCTTTCTGGATCTCGTCATGGCTTGGCGGGTCTTGGTCTTCATCATCCAGACCTAGCATTTCGATACCTGCAATGGTTTCTTCCATCATTTTCTTTTCGGCTCGTAGATCTCTGCGGATTTCTTCCGCCTCTTTGCGTTGATCTCCAAAGGTTTTACCTGTCCCCTCCCAGTCGGCTATTAAATGTGCGTTGTCCCGGGATTTGATTTTGTCTGCTAATGACTTTGGTGTGATCGCTTCTCCCGAAGCTGGCAGGGTTCTGGCTATCGTTTCGATTTTGGTAGTTAGTGGCGCTGTGATGAATGCGTCCACATCGAATGCTCCAATCTCCAAGTCTAGGTCTTTTGCTTCCCCCTCTGTTTTTAGGCTCGTGCCTGTCTTTTTAAGCTCCCACCGGCGCTTTAGTTCTGTGCCGTTGTCAAACGATGCATTCACTTCCATCACCGCTCCCGCTCCTGCGAGCTTGGCGGTTGCTTTGTTGGTTTTGCCAAGGCTCGGGTGGTAGCCCAGCATGGCGATTGTGATGGCATCTGTGATTGCCGTCTTGCCCTTGGCGTTTTCACCTGTGATGATTGTCAATGGCTTGAGCTCGTGGTCAAAGGATCTCCCTTTGACATTTGTGGCTGTGATTTGGTTTATTTTCATCGGTTATTTGTTGGTGCTGTGCTTGAGCATTGCGTCAGCTGCTTGCTCTGCGTATTTCCATGCGCTTGCGAGAGTTGTCCCGGGTTGGATCGATAGTTCTAATTCACAGGTGACCGGCTCGTATTCATGCTTTTGCCGAACCTCCCGGTATGTGATTTTGGTAACATTGACGCCAGCTGGCGCTTCGTGTTTTTCTTGCTGGCTCTTGTGATAAGCTGCTGCGTCTTTGGATACCTCAATGTCCGGGTAGTATTCTGGCGCTTCTGCTTGCCTTTCTGCTGTTGGAGCATCCTCAAAAGGCTCATCATAAGGCTTCGCTGTTTCGCTTGGTTTTGCCACCTCAGCAAAGCCGGCGCTTCCTGTGATCTTGAGCTTGCGGGTCTTTGTGCCTACTGGATACTCGTCATCAAATACTTTGACTCCGTGTGTGCCCATGTCCGTGGTCTTACTTGCTAGGGCGATGTATTTGCCCTGCATTGCTTCGGTCACCTCTGGGCGGTCTTTAAATTGCACCTTGATTGACTTGCCGTCATCATCGGTTATTTCGCCATTTTGGATGCTCCATTCGCCGTGCGCGTGCGTTCCGCTTTTGCGCTCGTAGATGCGAGTTAATGTGCCGCTTATTGCAGGAATTACCTGCCCGTCTATCATTGCCTCTATTTGCGAGACTTTTACTGGTTGGTTACTCATAACGCCTCCAGCTTGTGCCGTGTGCGTCCCATTTGCAACCTTTAAAATAGTAATTCTGCGAGGTTTTTACCCGGCGCTGTCTCTCCACGCCCCATCAGCTGCCTGCTATCCCAATCATCCGCGACTAATGTTTGCCCCGGTTTTATGTAGTAGGTTGTCGGGACTGTTATGGATCCTATTCCCCCGTAGATGAGCTTTGTCTTTTTGACTCCGACTGCGTCTTCGGTCGGTAGATCATCATCCGATAATTCTAGAGAAACTTCGATGTCCCATCTGCCGGCGTAATTAAATCCTCTTGCCTCTCCATGCGTGTCGTAATTTGTCGGTAGGTGACCGGGTCGTGATATCGTGACTTGGTTTGCGTAACAATCGGTAGTTATGTCATCAAGTTCTACAGAGCAATCGATTCCAGAGATCGGTCGGTGCGGGACTTCCTCTTGTGTTATTTCCATTGGCAAAAAGGTTTGCCGGGCAATTCTACAGGTATATGAAGTCTCGACCGATACTATCCGGCGCTCTTCACTTGTGATAATTATTGAGGTTAATTGCGCATCAATGTATCGCCGATGTATTCCATCCGGGGTAGTGACTTCGATGTCGTAAGACGGAGGGTCTGCGTCCGGTTCTAAAACTGAACCCAATCCTTTGATCCCTAATAATTTGACTTCTGAGTCTGCAAGTTCATGAAAAGTTTGGATTTGCCACGACCACGCTGTTTGTTTGTGTGAGGTGACTCCGCCGTATGGATCTCGCGGTGCTTGTGAACCCGCAACGATTTTCCCTATTACCGCTTCTGCGACCCGGTGATGATAAACATCCGAGCTTCCCTTTCTGCGGAAACGTAGGATAGTGTCTCTTAATTCGAGCGCTGGCATTTCTATAAAATAGCGTAAGTAGTCAAAGCGACCCCCGGGATGATCAACAAACATAGCGCAGAGCCTGCCACGACTTCGTGCGTAGGATGATTTGAGACTACTGTTTCACCCGCTGCATCTACTGCCACCCCAGTTGGCTCCCACGCGGCAGGAACAGTAACATTGCGAGCGTTTGCTGAGTGTAAAACTACGAAAATGTTTTTCCCCGGATCTGCATTTGTGAACCCCGTAATTGTCACGTTGTTTCCGCTTATGTCCATCTCCTGTGTTCTGCCGTCTGCTGAATCTATCGTGATGGATGTAGATGATGGGATTACGTGGTGGGATGCGTATTCTGAGTCAAGAATTGCAAAGTTGTTATCGATAATGCCCTGCACGTTTGTAGTGCCAGCTGGTAGTGTTTCGATTCCGGTATGTGGTAAAATTGCCATTTTTTATATGATGGTTAGCGCTTGTTTGCTTTCTAGGCCGTTTGTTGGGTCGATTGTGTAAATATCAATAACTCGATTGCCTGTCACTCCTAAAACATTAATCTCTAGTGTGCCACTTTTTGGATCGGTATCGTTTTGTGGGTTGAATGTGTAATCTTGCACTCCAGTTCCCGGGCTTGCTCCGGTGAAATAATTAATGCTCAAATTCTGATTGCTGATAATTGCCGCCCCGTCTCTTACGACCACACGCACTCCCATGACGTTGATCGTTGTCCTGTAGTCGAAAATTGTTTGCAGGTATGTTTCTACTAATTGCGCACTTGAAAATGTGCGAGGTCGTATTTTAAGCGCCCAAGTAGAACCGGTTTTTATCGTTTCCGCCTCCGTCATTATCATCGGCCTTTGGTAGGTGTTATCAATTACAGATGATGATATGAAAGCGCTTTCTCCCCATATATCACGGAAAGTGTAACGCTGGAATCTAAACTCAAGAGTCTGATTTAGGGGTAGACCAGAAACTTCGAGCAAGTTTGTGTTATTCTGGAATGATTGGAAAAAGTAGCCGGTGCTTCCTAGCGGGTGATCTTGGATTTCAGTTCCAAAAGCTCCACGCTCAAAGTTTACAATTTCTACCCCGGTTGCGGTTTCGGTTGAATATCCGATCTGGATGATTTCCTCATTCAAGAAAAGGCATGAACTTGATTGCTGTGATAAATAGGCGAAGTGATCCAAGTCAGTTTTCACGAAGTCTGAATATTCGACGATCTTGGCTCTTTGCCACTCGTTTGCGACTGTGAATGCAACGGCTTGATTCCTTTGCAGTCGGATCGATACTTTATCAAGATCAGCATCCAGCGTCATCGGGTATGCTTCCGGCAACTCTTCGAGATACAAGTCTTGCCAGAGATCACCCGCAGGTCGCCACTCGCAGTCTGTGTTATAAAGGTCTGCTGACTCTGCGCTCAGTGCCATAAGTGCAACGGATACTTTGTTCGTAATCGACGAGGGTATATTAATAATATCAAAGCTGGTTATCTCTCCGGGGTCAGTGAGGGTCGAGAAGTCATCCCCGAGATTGATATCGTCATCGTCGATCGTTTCTCGTATTTCGTAAGATGGAACGGGCGGGATGAAGCTGCCACCGGGGTAGCCTACAAATGGTGTAGCGTAGTAGTCTTCTTTCAGCGATATCTCCAGTCCGGCAGAGTCTTGCTCTGAGTCTGTGATATCTTGGACTCGCCAGTAGGAGGTTGTCGGTTGACCACCGGCAAAGTCATCAATTACAAACTCAATAAAAGATCCCGGATCCATGTCTGCCACAAAGCGATTCATTTTCGCCGTCAATGTTGCGGCAGGGTATGCCGACTCAGTGAGTATCCGATTGACTTGTTTTTCCGCACTCCTTCGGTTGCTGAATGCTTTCAAGTTTACTTGCCGACTGTTGATTGCTCCAGCCATCGTTACGCTTGCTGGGTCTTGTGCCGACACCATCTCTTGCCCGTAATTCTTCAATCTGTTGATGAAAGTTGCGCGGAGCTCATTTGTTGTCCCCGCCCATGCTGGTCTTTGCATTTGTATTTCTGACAGCATGTCGCGAGTAAGTGTGATAGGGTTATTGTATGCCGTGGTTCTGTCGGTAAGTGCTCGACAAGTCAGAACATCATTTTTTGCAAATACCAACAACTCGACGTGAGATCGCATTGAATCGATCGCGTCTGATAAGGCTCTTTGTGTTCCGAGCGTGAAGCTTACGCCTACGTCATTATCGCGATAATGTTTCGCAGCGCTTTGGAATGCCTCAACATCGATTTTTCCTACGTCTAGTCCTCTTCCCCATAGTTTGTTTGTGAGAAGTTCGTAGATGCATGTTGCCGGGTTTGCTTCTTCGTATGCAGGATGATTTGGATTTCCACTTCCTCTCGCAGGGAATTGCGTTTCACTGTATTGCGCCCCGCTGGCGGATAATGCAACCGGTAGTCTGCCGATCTCGAAAAGCAAAGAAGGAGGTCGTGATCCGCTGCCCATGAAATAATCCCTGCAATGTGCATAGCATACGCCTCGATGCATTCCTACTGCTGCTCCGCCATAAACATCAGCGTAGTCTCTGTTTTGGTCTGCCTTACCCCAATAAAGAATACAGGAACCGCCCTTTTCTTTTCCTTTCAAATTTATGAGCCCCACTTGGTCATTGACGTATGTAGCTGCCATGAATCCGCCGTCATAATATATGATCTTTTCTTCCTCTGGCTGGAGTTGAGCATTAAAGCGATTGCCTAAGTTGAACGGGTTTTCATTTGGATCTTGCGGTGGTGTGTATGATACAACTACGGTATTCCTGCTATCGAAATTGGAATCCTTCCTAAAAAAGGAAAAGAATATATTTTCGGGTATTTCTTCAATAACGAACGTTTGGTTGTATTCAGCTTTGGCGTTTCCGGTTACCACGACCTCCTGCCCAACTCTAAAAGGCATGCCTCCTTTTATCCGGTAGTATAATTTACCCCCGGTATAAAACACTTGGTCTACAGTTGCTTGAACGCCCACAGGCGTGTCTGTTCTTAGGTTGCCTTTCCACAGAATGTCTTCGCCCGGGTTTGCTGTAACTTGGCTGACTCTGTCAATCGGCCCGGCGCAAATCCCGTAATCAAATGAGACGTAGTAATTATAACCAGTCGTGACTCGTTTTGATGAAAAAAGACCAGTTTTGACTTTCTCTGACAAACGCTCTGTTCTGAATGTCGATTTATCAATCCTCAAGAAATTACCCGGCATCCTCACTGTGCCAAAAACAATAGGCACAGGCCTGGCTTCGGTGGTCGTAGCTGTATCGAATTCATCCGGTCTAGGCGGGTCTTGCTGCGCTGTGCCTCCAGCCAGCAATTGCGTCAGCGCAAAACCAACGATGCCGATTCCTACGGCAGCAACGAGCCCAACTCCAAGGGAGAAAGCGGATGCCCCTACGAATGCTCCGACAAGAAAAGGAATAAAAAAGAATCCCAGCACTGGGTCTAGCATGAATGGGTCAAACATTTATCAGGTTTTTTGGTTTATTTCTTTAGAAGCTGCCGGGCGTATTGCCAGAGATTCCGTGTTTTGCGTTGTCTCGAGTAGGTATCTTGTGGAAGCCTCCGAAGTTTGCAGCGTTATTGAATTTGTTGGTGCAATCTCCCGGTGTTCTCCTGCACCCCGGTAAAAGCCTCACGCCGTCACCGACTTTGATTTCCGGTAGCCAGTTGTTTGTTGTTATTCTCGTATGTCCATCATTCGTGAAGTTTGTCCTTACAATCGTCACCAGAATGCTAGTGAGGTCATGACTCAAAGTTCCGTATTCCCAGAATGCTACGTTTTGATATTGTCCGAAGACGGTTACTGTGCGGTTGTTTCGATTGATTGATTTGACTGTTGCGTCCCAAAAAAAGGCATTCGAGTTCAAATTGCAGCCTTCCCCGAATAGCTGATGATTGCATTGTCGGGTAAACCAAAACCTAGGCACACTAAAGTTTTGAGCGTATGCTTCTGGTATTATTTCTGCCGTAGCAAAGCTGTCATCAAATGTCATGTTTGTGACGACTCCTTCGGTAACTACGTAGCAGTCGACATCGTAGTTTAGCTCTTCCGGTTGGTTTGCATATGTGCTCAGTCGGATTATTTTAATTCTTATTTCAGTTGTGATGCTGCTAAGAAAAAGCGGCCCGAACAGCCCATCATCTTTGGGAACAGAAACTTGCACCCCGTTGTCTTCAAAATCTTGAGACTTTTTAAATCCGCTATGTGCAATCCCCGCTGAAGTGAAGACTTGCGACCCCCCGCCTTCTTCTGCTGGCAATCCACTGATCGTAATGTCGTTTTCAGAGCCAGAAAGCCATGATTTTGTGCCCCGTGCCTTATTTGTAATAATATAGCAATAACGTGCCGAGGTTGCCGGCGAGGAGTTTTGAGCGATGCTTGTTTCTTGAGCCATATTAATTAGTCTGCAAGCTCTCTAGTCCATGAGTTTCTGAAGCGGATATTCAAAGTGTGGGTATTTCTCTTTTTTTGCGGCTGGTTGAATCTGACAAATAAGCAGCCAGTTCTTGGCGCTGCTCCGCTGAATGACTCTCCAAATCTTAAACCTTTGATTCTGTCACTGTTTATCTGTGTGACGGTTGCTGTCCCCCCTCTGATACTGTAAAAGCTATCTACGATGTAGGGTTCCTTAAGGGTGCTTACCTCTAAGTTGTCGATGTTTAAACCGGGAGATGTCGGGCTGTGTGATTCGTTGAACCCACCAACGTCTGTCCACATGTTGTCTTCATCGAAAGCAGCCCATTTTAGCGAGGTATTGTCAAAGTCTGCGCTGCCTAATACCCGGCTGTCCAGAATGCCGAGGTTGATCTCGGGAGTTGGGTAGAAGCACTCACCCGGCCAATAAGGCAGGCATTTACTTTCTATTGTCACTCTTCCATCGTTTGTAATTTGCCCTCCCGGCCCAGCATTCTCAATGCCCGAGGGAACGTCGATAGTTATTGTGTTTGTTCCAACTGATAGCACTGTGTATGTGCCATTCCACCATGTAGTGGGATCAGCCTCTCTTGCTGTGCCGGCTGACCCGGCTCCCGCATTGATAGCAGTTAATACAGTAAAAGTAGTTGATGTCGGCACTGCGTCTACGATCCATGTTGAATTGTAAACCTCCGGGGATGATCCATCAATGATGACTCCACCGCCAGCAGGAAATCCGTGAGGTGCGGATGTGGTTACTGTGAATTCTGTTGCTGTGCTCGTGATTGAAGTTATGCCGAACCTCTCGCGAGCAGCGTCTTTGATTATAATTTCGTCTCCAGCTAAATAATGGTGATCATCAGTAGGGTCGTCTGGGGTGATTGTGATAGTCGCTTGATCGCCGCCTTGATCAATAATTGAAGTCGTTTGATATTCCACAGGCCATCCGACAATCCCCGGGCTTACGTTTGTGTATTGCGTCCAGTCACTTTTGATATATAATGTATAAAAGACTGCGAGTTGCTGTCCCGGGCCGAGCACTACTGGGTCGTCTAAAACAACCCTGTTAAAAAGGTTAGTCGATGCTCCGGAGCTTCTGGATACAGCAAATTCAGCGATCGTGTTATTTT
>Ga0070748_1000433_pt1 | contig 20832 bp, 17 predicted proteins | sample VirMetDEL_Nov_12_FD_77015 | JGI IMG/M metagenome (GOLD analysis project Ga0070748, IMG submission 77015) | Aqueous microbial communities from the Delaware River and Bay under freshwater to marine salinity gradient to study organic matter... | ecosystem: Environmental > Aquatic > Marine > Coastal... | reverse complement strand
GATACCGTACTGGGCATGAACTTAGCTCATGGTGGTCACTTGACCCACGGTTCACCTGTTAACTTCTCTGGCAAACTGTACAACATCATTCCTTACGGTATCGACGAGTCTGGCGAAATTGACTACGACGAAATGGAACGTCTGGCCGTAGAACATAAGCCTAAAATGATGATCGGCGGTTTCTCTGCCTATTCTGGTATCGTTGACTGGGCAAAAATGCGTGAAATCGCAGACAAAATAGGTGCTTACCTATTTGTCGATATGGCACACGTTGCCGGTCTTATTGCTGCGGGCGTTTATCCAAACCCAGTTCCACACGCACACGTTGTCACTTCAACGACTCACAAAACCTTAGCGGGTCCTCGTGGTGGCGTGATTTTGTCTGCTGCTGATGATGAAGACTTGTACAAAAAGTTGAACTCTGCAGTATTCCCCGGCGGTCAAGGTGGCCCATTAATGCACGTTATCGCCGGTAAAGCGGTGGCGTTCAAAGAAGCCCTAGAGCCAGAATTTAAAGTGTACCAACAGCAAGTGGTTAACAACGCTAAAGCTATGGTTGAAGTGTTCCTTGAGCGCGGTTACAAAATCGTCTCTGGCGGAACCAGCAACCACTTAATGCTAGTTGACCTGATTGGTCGTGACTTAACGGGTAAAGAAGCCGATGCCGCCTTAGGTAGCGCTAACATTACCGTGAACAAAAACTCAGTGCCAAACGATCCACGTTCACCTTTTGTGACTTCAGGTGTGCGTATCGGTACGCCAGCGATTACGCGTCGCGGTTTTAAAGAAGCGGAATCGAAAGAGCTGACTGGCTGGATTTGTGACATCCTTGATGATGCAAGCAATCCTGCCGTGATTGAGCGTGTTAAAGGCCAAGTATTGGCACTGTGTGCACGTTTCCCTGTTTACGGTTAATCTGTAGATAGCCTCCTTTTTGTGGTGCTGAGCCTAACAAGCATCAGGTTGTTAACCTCAGCCCATAAATAGGATAAAATCCCATGGCCGCATTAAGCGGCCATTTTTATTGCTAAAATCTTAGACTTAAACCAAACAGGCTAACCTTAGATAACATAGTAAAGCCAACGGCTTTACGTCATTCACTGGCAGGAGGCTCAATGCATTGTCCATTTTGCAGCGCGACAGATACTAAAGTCATCGATTCTCGATTAGTGGCGGAAGGCCATCAAGTGCGCCGTCGCCGAGAATGCACCGAATGCCATGAAAGATTTACCACCTTTGAAGGCGCAGAATTAGTCATGCCTAGGGTGATTAAGCGCGATGGTTCACGCCAACCCTTCGATGAAGAAAAACTCCAAGGTGGCATGCTGCGCGCCGTTGAGAAACGCCCTGTGTCTATGGATGAAATCGAGCAAGCACTCAGTAAAATCAAATCGACCCTGCGCGCCACTGGCGAGCGAGAAGTGCCATCAGAAATGGTCGGTAACTTGATGATGGAGCAATTGATGAGCCTAGATAAAGTCGCCTATATACGTTTTGCTTCTGTGTACCGTGCCTTTGAAGACGTGTCTGAATTTGGTGAGGCCATCGCTAAACTGCAAAAGTAGTCATTGAGTTTTGTCGCCGACAAGGCAAACGTGTACGAGCGATTGGCGTGAAAGCACAAATTTAAAAGACAGGTTTGTAAGACTGGTGAAAGCCGAAACCTTTAACAACAGGGTTGAACATGAGCTTGAACATAAGTTGGTCCGTACTCGATATCCAAATGATGAGCCGCGCGATTCAATTAGCGCGCAAAGGCTTTTACACCACGAGACCCAATCCCAGTGTGGGCTGCGTTATCGTTAAAGATAACCAGATTGTCGGCGAAGGTTATCATCAAAAAGCGGGTGAGCCCCACGCCGAAGTGCATGCACTACGTATGGCAGGTGAGCACGCCCGCGGCGCAACGGCCTATGTCACCTTAGAGCCCTGCAGCCATTATGGCCGCACGCCGCCCTGTGCCTTGGCGCTGATCAATATTGGCGTTAAACGTGTGGTGGTAGCGGTGGAAGATCCTAATCCGCAAGTCGGTGGTCGCGGTATTCAAATGCTGCGCGACGCCGGTATTGAAGTGGATGTGGGATTACACCGTGATGAAGCTTATGCCTTGAATTTAGGTTTTATGAAGCGGATGGAATCGGGTTTGCCCAGAGTTACAGTCAAATTGGCTGCGAGTCTCGATGGTAAAACCGCGCTGTCTAACGGGGTATCTAAATGGATTACCGGCCCTGAATCTCGCCGCGACGTGCAGCGTTTACGCTTACGTTCCTGCGCCTTGGTCACTGGGATTGAAACCATACTGGCTGACGATCCCTCACTCAATGTGCGATATCAAGAACTTGGCGGCATGAAAGACAGTATAACTGAGGCGCAATTACTGCAGCCATTAAGGGTGATACTCGACAGTCGCGCCCGATTGCCGTTATCGGCCGCCTGTTTGGCTATCGTATCGCCGATACTCTTGGTCTCGACCGTGGCTTATCCTGCAGAGTTTCAAACACAATTGCCCTCCCATGTGAGTTGCCTAGTATTACCAGCAATTGCAGGTCGCGTATCCTTACCTGAACTATTAAGCTATTTAGGCCAAAGTTGTAATCACGTGCTGGTGGAAGCGGGTGCAACCTTAGCGGGCGCTTTTTTAGCGCAGGGGCTGGCCGATGAATTAGTGCTGTACCAAGCGATGAAAATCCTCGGTGGGCAAGGGCGTAATCTATTGCAGCTACCCGATTATCAAACCATGGCGCAAATTCCTGCATTAATGTTGGTCGATGAGCGCAAATTAGGGCCAGATACCCGTTTAATCTTGAGCGTTAAGCCTGATACCTCTTTATCTAAATCGAATTGGAGCAAGATAACCGTTTAACCTTGAGCGTTATGCTTGATACTTCTTTATTTAATTAGGGCAAGATAACCGTTAAACCTTGAGTCTTATGCCTTATTACTTCTTTATCGAATAAGTGAGTTAACCATGTTTACTGGGATTATTGAAGCCGTTGGCACCCTGCGCAAACTGGAGCGTAAAGGCGATGATATTCGTCTTACCGTGGCGAGCGGCAAACTGGATTTAAACGATGTGCGTTTAGGCGACAGTATTGCCACCAACGGTGTGTGCTTAACGGTTGTGCAGCAATTAGCCGACGGTTATGTGGCTGATGTCTCTGCCGAAACAGTGAGTCTCACCGGCTTTGCTCACTACAAAGTGGGCACTAAGGTGAATCTTGAAAAAGCCGTCACCCCAACGACACGCTTAGGCGGGCACATGGTCAGCGGCCATGTAGACGGGATTGCTATGGTTGAGCAACGTCTAGTGCGTGGTCAAGCCATCGAGTTTTGGTTAGCCGCACCCGTAGAGCTTGGGCGTTACATTGCCCATAAAGGTTCCATCACCATTGATGGCGTGAGTTTGACGGTTAACGAAGTGGATGGCAGTCGATTCCGCCTGACTATAGTGCCGCATACCGCAGGTGAAACCACGTTAATCGACCTGCAAGCGGGTGATAAGGTGAATATCGAAGTGGATTTGATCGCCCGTTATCTGGAACGCTTGATGAATTATGATGGCAAAGACAGCAAGAGCGGCGGCGTCACCCTAGAAATGTTAGCCCGTGCCGGCTTTGTGCGTTAGTGCACAGGAGCAGATTATTTAACTTAAGCTTATCGGCAGCTTAGGTTATTTAGGTATAGAATTTCATAATAACAGCAAAATCATAAGGTCCTACAATGGCGCTGCACAGTATAGAAGAGATCATCGAAGATATTCGTCAAGGCAAAATGGTTATTTTGATGGATGACGAAGACAGAGAAAACGAAGGTGATTTGATCATGGCGGCCGAAATGGTCACGCCAGAAGCGATTAACTTTATGGCGAAATATGGCCGTGGGCTTATTTGCCAGACCATGACTAAAGCCCGTTGCCAGCAGTTAAACCTACCCTTAATGGTGACGAATAATAACGCCCAGTTCTCGACTAACTTTACGGTTTCTATTGAAGCAGCCGAAGGCGTGACTACCGGTATTTCGGCCCACGACCGCGCGGTAACAGTCAAAGCGGCGGTGGCTAAAGAGGCTAAAGCGTCGGATTTAGTGCAACCTGGGCATATCTTCCCGTTAATGGCGCAGGACGGCGGCGTATTAACCCGCGCGGGCCACACTGAAGCGGGTTGTGATTTAGCCCGTCTTGCGGGGCTTGAGCCATCGGGCGTTATCGTTGAGATTTTGAACGAAGACGGCACTATGGCACGTCGCCCTGATTTAGAGATTTTCTCTGAGTTGCACGGCATCAAAATCGGCACTATCGCCGCATTAATCGAGTATCGCAACACCAAAGAAACTACGGTTGTGCGTGAAGCTAAATGCAAACTACCGACCCGTTTCGGCGAGTTCGACATGGTGACCTTCAGAGACACTATCGACAATCAACTGCACTTTGCCTTAGTCAAAGGCGAGGTGAAGAGCGATTGTTTGGTACGCGTGCATTTGCAAAATACCTTCAACGATTTACTCCACTCAGAGCGTGATCAGCAACGCAGCTGGCCACTCGAAAAAGCCATGGAGCGTATTTCTGCAGAAGGTGGTGTATTGGTTTTACTCGGGAATCAAGAACATCCCTGTGAAATCCTCTCTAAGGTGAAAGCCTTTGAAGCAGAAGATCAAGGCCAAGCGCCTGCTTCTGCAAAATGGCAGGGGACGTCGCGCCGTGTGGGTGTGGGGTCGCAAATCCTCGCCAGCCTTGGCGTGACTAAGATGCGCTTACTCAGCTCGCCTAAACGTTACCATTCACTTTCGGGCTTTGGCCTTGAAGTGACTGAGTATGTGGCAGACTGAAATCCAAAGTTACACTAAAGTAAAATTAACAATTTCTGATAATTTGCATAGGGCTCTGGGCAATTGGCTGTGATATCATGTCGCCACTTTTCGCCCCGAGCTGGGTGCTTTAGCTAAATTAGGTAAGATAATGAACGTAGTTCAAGGTAATATCGAAGCGAAAAATGCCAAAGTTGCGATTGTAATTTCGCGTTTCAACAGCTTTTTAGTTGAGAGCTTGCTTGAAGGTGCACTTGACACGCTGAAACGTTTTGGCCAAGTCAGCGACGACAATATCACTGTTGTCCGTGTACCAGGTGCGGTTGAGTTGCCGCTAGCTGCGCGTCGCGTAGCTGCCAGTGGTAAATTCGACGGTATTATCGCATTAGGTGCGGTGATCCGTGGTGGTACTCCTCATTTTGATTTTGTTGCAGGCGAATGTAATAAAGGTCTAGCTCAAGTTGCTTTAGAATTTGATCTGCCTGTTGCTTTCGGTGTTTTGACCACTGATACCATTGAACAAGCGATTGAACGTTCAGGTACCAAAGCGGGTAACAAAGGCGGCGAAGCTGCTTTAAGCCTGCTTGAAATGGTCAATGTTCTGCAAGAACTTGAACAACAGTTGTTATAGTAGGAAAAATAATGAAGCCTTCTGAGCGCCGCAAGGCCCGCCGTTTAGCCGTTCAAGCCATCTACTCATGGCAACTAAGCGGGAATAATATTGCCGATGTCGAGCATGAGTTTTTAACTGAACAAAGTCTCGACGGTGTTGATGTAGCTTATTTTCGTGAGCTATTTTCAGGCGTTGCAACGAAGAAAACCCAATTGGATGAGCTGATCATCCCGCATCTGGAACGCCCGATTGATGAAGTGTCTCCAGTAGAGAAAGCCATAGTTCGTTTAGCGACCTATGAGCTGACTTTCCGTAAAGATGTGCCATACAAGGTCGCGATTAACGAAGCGATTGAGTTGGCAAAAGCTTTCGGTGCGGACGAGAGTCATAAGTTTGTGAACGGACTGCTCGACAAACTGGTTGCACGCAAGTAATAAAGACAAACGGTATCTTAGGATACCGTTTTTCATTGCTAACAAAGGTGGCCGATGTAAGTCGTGCCAAACTGTACAGTGAAAGAATTCCAATTAATTGAATGTTATTTTAGCAACCGCGGCCCCACTCGCCGTGATGTGAAGCTTGGCATCGGTGACGATTGCGCTTTAGTGCAACCCGCAGAAAACAAGTCGATTGCTATCTCCTGTGACACCTTAGTCGAAAATGTCCACTTCTTCCCCGATATGCCTCCTGCTGCCTTAGGTTACAAAGCCTTAGCGGTAAATTTATCTGATCTGGCTGCCATGGGCGCTGAACCCGCGTGGATGACGCTTGCCTTGACGCTACCTGAAGTCGATGAAACTTGGCTAAGTGGTTTTAGTGAAGGCTTGTTTGAAGCGGCCGATTACTATGGCATCGCCTTAATTGGCGGCGATACGACTCGTGGTCCACGAGCGATTAACATCACAGTGCACGGCCAAGTTCCACAGGGCAAGGCACTCACGCGCCATGGTGCTAAAGCGGGTGATTGGATTTATGTCACGGGCACGCTCGGAGATTCGGCCTTAGGTCTGGATATCATTCGAGGCGCGCAGCAGGCCAGAGCCGAGCATAAAGAATTCCTGATCAATCGCCATTATCGTCCAACACCAAGAGTCTTAGCGGGCCAAGCTTTACGTTCGCTTGCCTCCAGTGCTATCGACCTTTCCGACGGGTTTATCTCGGATATCGGTCATGTGCTTAAGGCTTCGGCAGTTGGTGCGGTTGTCGATGTTAATTGCATCCCGCTTTCACGGGCGATGCAAGATACCGTCAGCGAGGAGCATGCCTTAGGTTATGCGCTGACAGGCGGCGAAGATTACGAACTGTTGTTCACCGTTCCTGAGGCGCAAAAAGGCGCGCTTGAGACAGCGCTGAGCCATGCAGGAGCAAAATTTGTTCGTGTTGGGCAAATTTGTGCGGGCAGTAAGCTCAAGTTACAACTCAATGGTGAGCCGTTTACGCCGCCGTATCACGGTTTCGAGCACTTTTAAGCGAAGAGCATGTTAATGAAATGGTTGTCAAAGGATCAGGCGTTAACGCGCCTGTCATTAAAAAATCCTGTCCACTTTTTGGCACTCGGTTTCGGTAGCGGACTCGCCGCTAAAGCGCCCGGTACTTTCGGTACCATAGCTGCTATTCCCCTCTATTTACTGATGGCGCCATTACCACTTGCTTGGTATATCGGCTTAACTTTAGTCAGTGTATTTGCAGGATTTTATATCTGTGGTAAAGCGGCACATGACATGGGCGTACACGACCATGGCGCGATTGTGTGGGATGAAGTGGCTGGACTGTTGATCACTATGATAGCGGCACCTGCGGGCTGGATTTGGCTATTAGTGGGCTTTGGTTTATTTCGCTTTTTCGACATCATCAAACCTTGGCCAATCCGTTGGCTCGATGCCAAAGTCGAAGGTGGTTTTGGCATTATGATTGACGATGTCTTAGCGGGCGTATTTGCCTTTATCTGTCTGCAAGGGCTAGTCTGGTGTGTTAGCTAACATGATAGCTAACTTGGCATGATAGTTAACATGGCCAACAACTAACCCTTAGCTTTTGATTTCGCATTTTTCTGATTGAAGCTTGATTGAAGGGATGAAGGGATTAGCTGAACATCCCTTATCCCTTATCCCTTTTCTGCTTGATTCTACTATTGCAGCAGTTCCCTTGCGTTCGCTAGGGTATTGCTAGTGATAGTATCGCCACCTAACAGCCTTGCCAGCTCTTGAATGCGTTGTTCACGATCGAGCGACTTCATTGTAGTCTCAGTACTGCCAGCCTTATTAAACTTATCGACGAACATGTGTTGATGACCATTGCCCGCAACTTGAGGTAAGTGAGTTACGCACAGTACTTGGGTCGATTCCCCTAAGCTGCGTAACATGCGGCCAACCACTGCGGCGGTGGGGCCCGAAATCCCGACATCCACCTCATCGAAAATCAATGTCGGCGTGGCAACTTTCTTCGCGGTAATGACTTGGATCCCTAAGCCTATCCGTGAAAGTTCACCGCCAGATGCGACTTTCGAAATCGGTTGCAAAGGTTGGCCAGGGTTAGTGGTTACCATAAATTCGATGTTGTCACTGCCGTTGGCTGACATTTGCTCTGGGTGGAAATTGACTTCGATAGTAAATTTACCCTTTGGCATATTCAGTTCGTGGATTGACTGAGTCACCAGTTTGTCGAGTTCTTTGGCATATCTAGCGCGGCTTTGGCTGAGCTTTTGCGCGTTGCTAAGGTAAGCGGCTCTGCTGGCATCGACCTGTAGTTGAATCTCTTCGAGCTTGCTTTCGTCACTGTCTAAGGTGCTCAGCTCAGCCTTTAATGCTAAATGATGCTCGGCCAGTTTATTCGGGCTAACATGATGCTTACGCGCCAGTTGCATGGCTTTTGATAGTCGTTCTTCTAAATAGGCAAAGTGGGTTGGATCGAGTTCAAGCTTACTCAAGTAGTGCTGTAATTCGCCTGCACTTTCTTGCACTTGGATTAAGGCATCATTGAGCATAGTGTTGATATTGCTTAATGCAGGATCGTAGCTTTGCAGATCTTCGGCGAGGGAAACGACTCGATTAAGCAGCGATTCTATATTGTTCTCTTCGCCTTCAGTGAGTATATCTAAGCTCGCCTGACAGGTATCAATCAACTCAGTGCCATTGGCAAGACGTTTGTGCTCTTGCTCAATTTCATCGAACTCATCGACTTTAAGATCAAACTCATCGAGTTCTTCTACTTGATATTGCACTAATTGCTTACGGGCAATACGTTCATGCTGGGAGGCTTCGAGTTGCTTTAGATCGGCCTCAATTTGTTTGCAGCGTTGAAAGCTGGCGGCAACCGTATCGATAAGCAATCTGTGGTTGGCATAACTGTCGAGCAAGGTAAGTTGGTGTTCACTCTTCAACATCGCATGGTGCGCATGTTGACCGTGAATACCGATGAGCAACTGACCCAGTAATTTGAGCTGCGTCAGCGGCACTGGATTACCATTGATGTAGGCGCGTGAACGGCCATCGCTACCAATAGTTCGACGTAGGATACACTCATCATCGAGTTCAAGATCGTTATCTTCTAACCAACGTTTTGCCAGTGGAATATCGTCCAAGGAAAAGCGGGCGCTGACCTCGGTTTTATTGGCTCCTGGGCGAACACTGCTGGCATCGGCGCGATTGCCTAGGCACAGGCCTAACGCATCGATGGCGATCGATTTACCTGCACCGGTTTCACCTGTGATGCTGGTCATACCGGGGCGAAAATCCAGTTCTAAAAATCGGACGATAGCGAAGTTATTAATGCTGAGTTGGCAAAGCATAGTGAATTCCTGTCGAAAAACATACCAAACCACTGTATTGATGAACAGTATATACTGATTTTATATACAGTAAAGTGGCTTGGGTAAATAATCGGCATTATTGGCAGTAAATATTTTTAATTAACTGATTATGCGTGGGTTCTTACTAAGCTTTCTAAGATAGGCAAACTAAAGAAAGTAACTAAGGTGCCAAATAGAATGCCCTGAGCACTGGTTGAAGCCTGAGTATTATAACGCTGGGCGAGTAAGTACACGCTAGCGGCTGTGGGCAGTGCGCTCAAGATCACGCCCATGATCAGGTAGTCACCACTGACTCCAAAACGGTTAAGCATAAAGTAGACGAGTGCCGGTTGGATAGCCAGCTTGAAGAGGTTGATAAGGCTCAGTTCGATAAAATTCTTGGGGCTAAATACGCTGCTATCTTTCTGGTAGCGCATCGCTTTGGCGAGTACCATGCCGATAGCAAATAGTGCGCACGGGCTTGAGGTATTGCCAATTTGCTGGATCATTAGCGCCAGCCCAGAAGGTAGTTTTATCTCTAGCGCCGAAATGCCGACACCAATTAAGCTACCAATAACGATAGGGTTTTTACCGACCGCCATCGCCATTATGACTAAGGCGTGGTGTTGTCTTTGGGTGTTTGTGGCCAGTTCCATCGAGACTAAGGCGACGGCAAACATCAGTACGGATAATAAGCTGGCAATCGCAGCGGCGACTAAGGCGCTTTGCTGCTGCGGAAAGAGGATGATGAGTAGTGGAATACCAATAAATGCGGTATTACCAAAGGTAGCATTGAGGGCTCGAATAGCGGCGACCGCATGCTGTTTAGGGTTAGCAAGCAGCGAGAGCCCAAGGCAGACAAGATAAGTGATCACCATAGCCGTGCTGTAGCCCGCAATAAATCCCCATTGCAAAATCTCACCAATCGGCTGCTGGGCGAGGGCGATAAGCATGATCGCGGGGAATGCAATATAGTACACATATTGGTTTAGCACTTGGTCCGTATCGACGGGCAAGAGTTTTAATTTTTGCACTAGTGTGCCGAGCAACATGATCCCGAAGACGGCAAACAGAGGGGTTAAAATGGTCATTTCCCTCACTCATCCTTACGATTAAATGTGAATAAACTCAGCCATTACTGTCATTTCTGCTATCACTATCACTATCACTATCACTATGACTTTGGAGGCGCTTGCCATTTTTATGTCACTTTAGAGCCAGCGCAGTAAAACTCGCCACAAAATAACATATCATTTCAGTCAAAGGCTATTGCGCTATGGTCGTATAAGTGGATTAATTGATGTTTAAAACACAATGACTTAGCGTACGCTGTGATTGTTGATGACTTTATATAGTGCCTAAAGTGGGCTGCTAGAACAGAATTAGGATATGCAATGAGTGATGATTTAGGCGCTGAACTACAACTTGTCTATCTTTTTGTGCATTTAGTCAATGCGGGCAGCTTTTCGCAGGCGGCGAAGGAGCTTGATATGCCCATTGCCACTGTGAGTCGCAAGTTAGCGAAGTTGGAAGAAAAGCTCGATAAACAGCTTTTTATGCGCAGCACCCGCAAGTTGCGACTGACAGAGGAAGGGCTGGCACTCTTCCAACGCTACCAGAGTGTGGTTGCTCAATTTGATGAACTGAGTGGTGCGGGCAGCGATAAACCCGAGGGTACCCTGCGCATCGCCGCGCCGATTTCGATTATTTCCATCGTGTTTATTCAAGCTTTAAATGAATTTGGCCGCCTGTATCCCGATATCCGTTTGCACATTTCCCAGAGCAATGAGTTAGTGGATTTGATCGACAAGGGCATAGATGTGGCGATTGTCGGCGGGGCTCAGCCTGATTCTTCTTGGGTGTCGAGTACCTTAGGCGAGCTGGATTATTGCCTGTTTGCCACGCCAGAATATTTGGCTCAGGCACCTAAACTTGAGCATCCCGATGATCTCGAAGCCCATCAATTGATAAAAGTCTGGCCGCTGTTTAATTGGCATTTAAAGCATCCGAGCGGTGAGTCTTTTTATTTTAATGGCCCAACTAAGCTGACCCTAACGGATTTGCACGGTGCGATTCAGGCGACCTTAGGCCATGGTGGGATCTTGTATGGTCCCGAACTATTTGTAAAACAGCAGATTAAGGAAGGGAAACTTAAAGTGTTATTGCCAGAATGGATTGGCGAGCAGAGGCGGATTTCGATTTTATATCATCAGCGTAGCCAGCAGCCGCTAAAGGTCAGAGTCTTTATTGAGTTTATGCAGTCAAAGGCGCCAGAGTTATTCTCTATGCGTTGATTTAACGAGGGGAACGAATGCTTAACGTCGTTTAGGTTTTACTGTGTTTTTGCTCATGGTATTTTGCGTTTGTTTCGCGTCTTGCAGGCTGGAGCGTGTCGCGGGTAATATGCCGAGTTCTAAGAAGTATCCCACTAAACGCCGCAGTTCGAATAAAGAACCGATACGCTGTTGATCTTTGATGGTCAGTTTCCAACTGTCGGTTCGTCCTTCGCTATTGGTTAAGACAAATCCTTGATAAACAATCTTTCTCATTGGAATAACTCAATATTGGCTGATAGAATTTGCTTGCTTTGATCTTACTCGTTTTGGGGCTTGCTTGAGCGTGATTGCAGTCGAGACTAGAGGTTTATTGTTTAGAAACATCGTTTAGACATATTGTTTAGACGTACTGTTTAGGAAGAATAAGGGTGCTTGAGTTGCCCCAAGCACCCATCAATTAAGCGACGCTGATGCCGATATTTGATACGCCAGCTTCGATAATGTCTTTGCGTAAACCTTTAACCAATTCCGCAGTGATCTTGGGATTTTCTTCGATAATTTCCAGCAGAGAATTTTGTAACTCTTTTTCTTCTTCCATAACTTCATGGGCAAAAACGAAATCATCTAATGCTTCATCGACTAAATCGACATCGCTGATGGCTTCGATATAGTTAGCCACAGTGCTCGATGACAGTTTGCTGATATTGACTATATCTTCTTCAATCTTGCCTTGAATCGCACCCAATAAGGTTGATATGGCGACCACAGCATCCATGGCTGGATAGACGCCATAGGCTTCAAAATCAGCGGGTTCTGGGGTGTTATCTTCAAGACGTTGCAAATGCACATCGATATTGAATTTAAGCTTAGGATCGTACAGGGATTGCCACAGTAGCTCTAATGCAGTGCTCAATACAGCAGGGTCACCAAACTCACAGACTTCGGAAAACAGTTGATAGTTGGGCAACATGCGTTGGCAAAGTACAGTGGCGAATAGTTGTTTTTGTGGCAGTGTTAACGCCTTAAGACGTTTAAAGAAGCCCGTTTTTTTGGTCATCTGTTATTTCCGCTGATAGCTGTGATATCACTTGATTTGCCGCAGATTCTACCTTAGTTAACTCATCAAGTAACTCTAGTATTTCGGGTTCGAGATCTTCGACCGCTGTTTCACGTTTTAGCGCCGATTCAATTTCTTGGCATAGTCTTTGGGTTGTAGGCACGCCGCAGTAGCAGCTCGCACCATGTAGTTTATGGATTGTACTGAGCATGACGGGATGATCGTTTTGACTCAGCGCGGTTTGAATCGTCGAAACGGTTTGTGGCAATGAGTCGAGCAACATTCTCAGCATGTCTAAGGCGAGATCGGCCTTATGATTAGCTTGGGTTAAGCATAAATCCCAGTTCAGCGTATGTAGGTCAAAATGGGTGAATTTGGGGCGAGTGATCCAGCGATGGATCACGTCTTTGAGCGCAGCCTCATCAATAGGTTTAGGCAAATATCCATCCATACCACTGCCTAAAATCAGCTCGCGTTCTTCAGCAATCGCATGGGCCGTTACGGCAATAATTGGCGTGTTACGGTTCATTGAGCCTTGGCGAATTTGCTTAGTGGCGCTGATGCCATCTGTGCCTGGCATCTGAATATCCATAAAAATCAAATCGAAGGTGCGCGTCTTCGCCTGTTTAACCGCTTCATCGCCACTGTTGACCGCGATAACCGTCGTCACTAACTCACTGAGCAAGGTGTCGATTAGTTTTAAGTTGGCAAAGTTATCATCCACCGCCAGTACGGTTAAGGATTGGCGCGCCGCCGGCGTGGCTATGGTCACAGGGGCTATGATGTCGTACTCCATCGGTGGATAGAGTAAGTTGCGGGCAAGCTGTTGCTCACTCACGGGCAGAGACAATACCACATCGGCATTCGGGCGGATGAATTGGGTTAAGGCATCCTGTTCTTGGCAATCGTATAGCACCACAAGGCAATCGGTTTTGGTCTTCGCCAAGTTAAGTGTACTTACCAGTTGTCCTGCATCGCTAAACCCATGGCAACTCAAGAGAACATAGTCGTATGGCGCTTCGGCCGTGTTGAGCGTGGTCAGCAAGCTTGGGATATGCTGATGGTGGGTGACTTTGGTATCCCATTGATTCAATTGGCGACTCAAGACAGCATGAGTCAGCACGCGTGGCTCGTAAAACAGTATGGTTTTGTCTTTGAGTTTTTCGAGCGGCAGTGAGTCACCAATTTGGAACTGACCTAAGCCGAGCGGCAAACTGAACCAGAAGTTTGAGCCTTTCTCTGGGGATGAGGTAAAGCCGATTTGGCCGCCCATTTGATTTACTAAACGCTTAGTGATCACTAAACCTAAGCCTGTGCCACCAAAGCGGCGGGAGATCGATGAATCGGCTTGGCCAAAGGCTTGGAATAAAAAGTCTTGCTGGCTTTCATCGATACCAATACCGGTATCGACCACATCACAGCGCAGTACTACCTGTTCTTCTGACTGGCTTTGCAGTTCGATTTTGACCATCACACTGCCAGAGTCGGTGAATTTAATCGCGTTACCGACCAAGTTATTGATAATTTGGCACACGCGCATGGCATCGCCATTCACATTGTCCGGTACGTTAGGAGCGATATCGACGACGAGTTCTAGGCCTTTGGCTTGAGCACTGCCCGAGATTAGCGTAATCGTATCGCCTATGGTTTCCCTTAGACCGAAGGGCATGTTTTCCAACACCATTTTACCGGCTTCGAGTTTAGAAAAATCGAGAATATCGTTGATGATGCCCAGCAGGTTAGTGGCGCTGCGCTCAATGGTCTTGATGTAATCCACTTGGCTCGAATGCAAAGGGGTTTTCACCAATTGCCGCGCAAAACCGATAACCCCATTGAGCGGCGTACGTAACTCGTGGGACATGTTGGCTAAGAATTCTGATTTAATTCGGCTGGCTTCTAGGGCGCGTTTTTTGGCTAAATCTAATTCGACGTTTTGGATTTCAATCTGTTCTAAGGTTTCCCGCAGATCCGACGTGGCTTGGTCGATATTTTGCTGCATCTCATCATGGTATTCCGATAGCGACCCTGCCATGGCATTGATGCCGCGTTTGAGTAAGTCCAGCTCACCAATCAAGTTGCCATCTAAGCGGGCGTCCAATTTACCTTCACGGATTTTAGCGACGACGCGCACCATCTCGGTAATGGGCTGAGTGACGTTTTTCACCAGCCGGAAAGTGAACAGTAAGTTCAACTGTACCCCGATCAACACGATAATAAAGGCGGCGACCGCGGCTCTATGTTGCTCGAGTAAGGCACGTTCTTTATTGATTATGATGGAGATATAACCTAAGAGCTGACCTCCGTCTGTCTGAATATCGTAATTGGCGGGGGCGGCACTGGGCCCGGTGGAGAAAATCGGTGTCCGTAAAATCAGACTGTCGCCCACATGCTCTATTTCGGTTTTATGCAGTGTGCTGAGGGCTTCTTTATAACGCATAATTTCAAAATCTTTGTGGTAGTGCGAGGTCACAAAGAGCTGATTATTGGCGTCGAAAATCGCGATGGATTTCACTAAGGTGGATTTGTTGAGCTGCGCTGCGGCGAGTAAGCGTTTGGTCGCCTCGCGATCATTGGCCACTAAACCGATTTCACTGGCAATCGACAGCGGCTCGATAATATTGCTGCCCTGTTCGACGAGCGTATCTTCGAGCTCATAAAAACGGTTTATGGTAAAGTAGCTGCCCAGAAGGATACCGACCAAGATTGTTGGCGCGAGCGCCAGTACAAGAACCCAAGAACGTAGGCTGTATTTGGTCATGTTGTTGACTGGGTTCATAGCAGCGGCGGTGTTTCCTGTGACAGAGACTAAGATAATTTTATAAGACTGCCAGAAAGAGGGCGGTCTTTGCCAGTATTTTATTGATTTAGAGGCCGAAATGGCGCAATTTTTTAAAGCAAAACCAAATAGTTCCAAACAGTTGTCGGCTAAGTTATCGCTGAGCGTCAATCAGCTCGATCACTTAGGGGCAGGTATAGCACAACATCAAGGTAAAGTCGTGTTTATCCCCGGCGCACTGCCCGATGAAACCGTGACGGTACAACTCACCGAGCAAAAGAAAAATTATGCCCGCGCTAAGTTAATTAAAGTCGATACACCTAGCTCTGAGCGCGTAGCGCCCGAGTGTCCACACTATCACACCTGCGGCGGCTGCGACTTACAGCATATGTCATTATCGGGCCAGCGGGAGCATAAAGAAGCGGCGCTGCTGGATATTATGGCTAAGTTTGCCGGCGCCGAAGGCGGCGCGTTATCGCCCGCACTCACGGGTGAAGGTTGGCATTATCGTCGCCGTGCGCGTCTTGCGACTTTGTTTGATAAAAATACCAAACACTTAAGCTTAGGTTTTCGTGCCGCCAGTAGCAGCAATGTGGTGCCTATCAGTCAGTGTCAGGTGTTAGCTAAGCCGTTATCGGACTTAATCGTCCCCTTTGCTAAGTTGCTGAATCAATTGTCGGCTAAAGCCAGCTTAGGCCACCTTGAGTTGATTGCCGCCGATAATGGTCACTTCGCCGTGCTGCGTATCACTAAGGCGCTAAACGATAAAGATCTCGCTAAGCTGTCAGCCTTTGCTGAGCAGCATCAAATCCACATTTGTCTGCAGGACAACGAAGGCCAATTCCAAGGCGTTGGCGCTGAGTTAGTGTTACCGGTTTATCAGCTGTTAGATGACAAAGCTGAGTCGGATGCGGTGAGTTTAAGCTTCACTCCCGGTAACTTTGTGCAAGTGAACGGACAAATTAACAAGGCCATGGTCGCTCAAGCGATGGATTGGTTAGCGCCAGCGCCAGATGAACGCATTTTGGATTTGTTCTGCGGCATGGGGAATTTCAGTTTGCCCTTAGCGAAAATGGGCGCGGATGTGATTGGCGTCGAAGGGGTTGCCGAGATGGTGACTCAGGCACGGGTGAACGCTAAAGCTAACAATTTGGATAAACTGACCTTTTATCACGGCGACTTGAGTGCGGATTTATCCCTTGAGCCTTGGATGGGCAAAATTGATAAATTACTGCTCGATCCTGCCCGCGCGGGGGCGTTTGAAAGCTTGCAATGGCTGAAGAAAATGAAGCCGCGCAAAGTCGTGTATGTTTCGTGTAATCCTGCGAGCTTGGCTCGCGATAGCGCAGTGCTGTTAGAGCGCGGTTACCGATTACAGCAATTGGGACTTATCGACATGTTCCCACAAACACACCATATCGAAGCCATGGCACTGTTTGAATTAACCAAGTAATTTGCGCTGGCAAAGTAAGCAAAGCGTTTGAATAACGTAAAAAATGTGATTATTGCGTCGGTTGGGTTTGACAAGTTCGCGCCAATGCTGAAGATAGGAGAGCTGAAGTGGTGCCCACTTTCTCTCTGAGCACGGATAAGGAAATAAATTAGATGGTCTCTGTTCGCGAAGCGCACTTTAATGATCCCGATTTTCACTTAGAAGATTGGGTGGCTCGCTATGTCGGTCATGCCGATGAAGCGCAGATGCTGCTCTCCTTGATAGGGCAGATTGACGCTTTACCCGCCAAGAGTCCTGCGGCGAAGAGAGAACTGCTCGAACGTGCTCGAGAGATGATCGAAATCCTCGCACCGCTGAACATGGACATTGAAACCCTGCAAGCGGCGATTCTGTTTGTGGTGTTCGATGCTGGGTTACTGACCGAAGAAGCCATCAAAGAGAAATTTGGTGAGCCGCTGGCGCGTTTAGTGGCGAGTGTTGTGACCATGAATGCCATCGGCGCCTTGAAAATCAATCCCAACAGTCGCTCCACTGAGCCGCAAATCGACAACATCCGCCGCATGTTATTGGCGATGGTTGAAGATGTGCGCGCTGTGGTCATCAAACTGGCTGAGCGTGTGTGTTTGCTGCGGGCGGTGAAAAATGCCGACGAAGAAACTCGCGTGCTACTGGCCCGCGAAATTGCCGATATTTATGCGCCGCTGGCCAACCGTTTAGGGATTGGACAATTGAAGTGGGAGCTGGAAGATATTTCTTTTCGCTACCTGCATCCAGATACCTATAAAGACATTGCTAAGCAATTAGATGGCAAACGACTGGATCGTGAAGTCTTTATCGACAAGTTTGTCAGCCAGTTACAACAAAGATTAGATGAAGACCAAATTCGCGCTAAGGTCTACGGCCGGCCGAAACATATCTACAGCATCTGGCGCAAGATGAAGGGCAAACACCTCAAATTTGATGAGTTGTTTGACGTGCGCGCCGTGCGTATCGTGACCGATCGTCTGCAGGATTGTTATGGTGCATTAGGCGTAGTGCATACGCTTTGGCACCATATTCCGCGGGAATTTGACGACTATGTCGCCAACCCTAAACCTAACGGTTATCAATCGATTCATACCGTAGTGGTGGGGCCTGAGGGCAAAACCGTTGAAATTCAAATTCGTACCCAAGATATGCATGAAGATGCAGAGCTGGGTGTGGCTGCGCATTGGAAATATAAAGAAGGCAATCATTCCGGTAAGCAAAGCGGCTACGAAGAAAAAATTAACTGGCTGCGTAAAATTCTGCAATGGCAGGAAGACGTGGTCGAAAGTGGCAACTTGGTCGAAGAAGTGCGCAGCCAAGTGTTTGAAGATAGAGTCTATGTGTTCACCCCAAGCGGTGAAGTTGTCGACTTGCCACTGGGCTCAACCGTGCTCGACTTTGCCTATTACATTCACTCTCAAGTGGGACACAAATGTATTGGTGCTAAGGTCGATGGCCGTATTGTGCCGTTTACCTATCAGGTTGAAACGGGCGAGCGTATCGAGATCATCACCTCGAAACAGCCCAATCCTAAGCGTGACTGGCTTAACCCTAATTTAGGTTATATCCGTACTTCGCGGGCGCGTTCGAAAATTCAGCATTGGTTTAAGCAGCAGGACAGAGACAAGAATATTGTTGCCGGCAAAGAAATGCTCGAATCTGAATTGGCGCGGGTGAGCCTTAAAATTAAAGACGCGGCCATCGCGGTCGAGCGCTTTAATATGGCGAGCATGGATGACTTACTGGCGGCCATTGGCGGCGGTGATGTGCGTCTGCATCAAGTGGTTAACCATATTCAAAGCTGTCTGCGACTCGACGAAGTGTCAGAAGAAGATGCGGTCGAAGAATTAGTTAAGAAAGGCCAACACAAACCGACATCCAGTGGCCGTGGTCAGGTTGAAGTCAACGGTGTGGGTAACTTGCTTAACCATATTGCCCGTTGTTGTCAGCCAGTTCCCGGTGATGAGATCTTAGGTTTTATCACTAAGGGCCGTGGCATTTCTGTGCATCGCGCTGATTGTGAACAAGTTAAAGAGTTAATGCGGGTTCACCCAGAGCGCGGCGTCGATGTGGTCTGGGGCGAAAATTACTCCGGCGGTTATCGCATGCGTCTGCGGGTATTGGCCCACGATCGCAGTGGCTTATTGCGTGACTTAACCTCAGTGCTGGCGGCCGAAAAATCCAATGTACTGGCCATGAGTTCGTCATCGGACACTAAAAATCAGACAGCCGCGATTGAGTTGGAACTGGAGCTTTATAACCTCGATGGTTTATCGCGAGTGTTATCTAAACTGACCCAAGTCGATAGTGTGATTGAGGCAAGACGGCTTTAGGGTTCGTAATGCTTTTCGAAGCGATTAGCCTCGAAATTACTAGCAATATAAAAGATATAGAGAAGCCATCTAGAAGCTAGCAAAAAGTAATCAAGGATTAGGGCTGCAGGGTGAATTTCACTTGCCGCCTTTTTTATTTATGAAAATTGAGTGGGATGAGCAGTTAATTTAGTCTTTGTATGCTTAGCTGTTGCTACAAGCCATTCATAATGGCTTGCCATGGCATTTGCTCCCCGACGCGCAGCAAGTCCATATCCGTGGATGCTCGACCGCCCCGTCCATGGGGCGGACGGTCGTCTCGCCAATCACCATGGCGCGCCTTTCGAGTGCTTGCGTAACCTTTTGGTTTTAAAGACTAGATCTAATCTTAACGATTATAGGCACCACTCTATTGGACAGAAGTGAGCTACGTTTTGCGCGAAATCATCTTCATTTCGGATAAAAAAACAATTCTAAGCGCTGAATCGTCGGCCATGATGCGCTTAAGGATGTAATGCTTGGCTTGAGGCTTTACCTTTACACCATTTTCCGTAGTTGTGCTGCTTTTTAAAATCACACATGCTATCCCATCGACCACTTATGCCACTGTATTGTCGACGAAATTCTTTGGCTGATGTGAGCCACGCATCGGACGCTATGCCAAATTCATTGAGCAATTTTGGCCGCTGGTTATCGATAAAGCCTTTTTTATCAAGGCGCATAGCTCGTCCAGTCCAATCTATTAACTCAAGATAATCAGCAAAATGAAACGGAATACCTGTTTGCTGGCTCAAAACTGTTGAGCCATCAAATTTTGCGAGGGCTTTATGTGATATTGGCTGTAGGTTATCTGCGGTAGTTATGGCCAGTTGGGGCGCATTGATATGAGGATTAAGCGCATTCACGCGCTCCTGAATCGATGTAAAATCAGAGGATTGTAAAGAGTCGGCAATCCCTGCTCGAATAGGATTTAAATCGACATACATCATGCACGCCAGCAGTGCTCGCTCATCTAACAAGGCTTGTGACTTAAAACGGCCTTCCCAAAAAGCGCCTTTACACTCATCTTAACGATTGGCCTTACGGGCAATTTCTTCATTTAAACAGCGCATAAACCAAGAGATACTGCTCAGTCGCTCATGCCACTCGGCGAGTAATGCATCAAGTAACATCACTTCAGCGTCGATTAAAGCATCGCCATTCATATACTTAGTGGCGACAGCATGGCCTTTAGTGATTTGACACCAGCTGCGAATAATATCTTTTTGCGTTAGCGATTTCGCCTTGTCGACATCAATTTTAAACACTAAATGATAGTGATTACTCATCACCGCATAGGCACAAATATCAATACAAAAAATAGCGGACAAGACTTTGATTTTATCAACAATCCAGCCACGTCGATGCTCGTAACTGCGACCAGTGAGTTTATCCTCACCACACAAAAAAAGCCCTTCTAACACAGCGATTTATCACATGATAGAAAGGCGTTGTATTGGCATCAATTAATTGTCTTCTAGCCGAAGTCATCACAAGTCACCGTACTGGCTAAATTAGGATAACTTAAAGCCTAGTCTAGAGGGCAAGAAAACACAAAAAGATATGGCTGTCCTCTCTATCCTCAGGGCGAGATCGTGAATATATTTTAACCGTTTCGCCCCCAATTTGACGGACGGTGTCGATTATGATCTTATGCTCTCTTTTTCTTAAAGAGAGCATCAGAGCATG
>Ga0070748_1000432_pt1 | contig 20918 bp, 28 predicted proteins | sample VirMetDEL_Nov_12_FD_77015 | JGI IMG/M metagenome (GOLD analysis project Ga0070748, IMG submission 77015) | Aqueous microbial communities from the Delaware River and Bay under freshwater to marine salinity gradient to study organic matter... | ecosystem: Environmental > Aquatic > Marine > Coastal... | reverse complement strand
TCGTCACTATTTATTTTTATAAATATGTTTTTGTGTTTTCGTGGACTAATGGCAATAAATTTGTGGAAATATGGTTTTCAGCGTTGGAAACCTTGAAAATTTGATATCCAAAAAAAAAGGACTAAATAAATTTAGCCCCTTTCCCAATCAAACAAATAAATAAATAACCTCTTTTTTTAATACAAATTAAATGTTTTATAACACGTTTTGTTTGTTTTGTCTTTATATGCGTGCAATATTTGTTTCCGGTTTCCGGTTGCTTTATACGATATATGAACCCACGCCGGCGTACTATCATTCCCAAATTCCCAAATCATTTGGTCAAAATCCAATTCCGCGCGTACGAAATCAAAAATCATTCGGTTGTCAATGCCGGTGATATCGCCGTCAATGTCGAATGCCTCGCCTTTACAATGTTGTGATGACAACGACGCCCCCGGCGTTGCCTCGTTTAATTCTTTTGAACGATACCCGGACGAAACGCAAACCGGTTTATTGAAAAAATTTCGGATTGGCTCAAATATGTTTTCAGCTAATGCGATTAAATTTTCCAGGTGTTCCGGTGTTGGGTCGTTGTTGATTCCTAAACGAACCGCTGTTTGTGATTTGGTAACCTCCGATAATGTTAAATTGTTTGATAATTTCATTTTATTTTTTGTTTAATAGTTCCGTTTTGTCCGAACTCGATTTTGACGAACCAAAATAATATCCAAAAATTGCAAGTGCAACGCCCTCAATCATTCCAACCATTTGGTGCAAAATTGCGGATTCCGGCACGTCCATAAATATAACGGCGTAAACAATCAAAACAAATGACAACAACCCCGTGATTCCGGTTGCATACATTAACCAATCGGTTTTTCCGGTTTTTGCCATTTCCGTTTCCCGTGTTCGTGCTGAATCACGGTCGGCAATTTCAAGTTCAAACATTTCTTTTTGAAATTCCATTTTAAGAATTTCCCAACGAACCGCCAATTCGCGCGTTTGGGCGCTCCTTTCTTTGTTTCCTTTGATTATGTCACCAACCGACGCAATGACCCCGCCAACGTTACCGGTTGCGATTTGAACGGCAACGGTTCCAAGTTCGGGCAAAATGTCTTTCGCTCCATTAATGAATTGACCAAATTTTGTTTCGCTGAATGCTTTTTTCATTTTTTCGCTTTTAGTTTTCCGGATTTCAACACTGTTTTTTCGGCATATTTTCCGCGTAAATATGATAATTCGGATTTTGTATCGGTCAATTCAATTGTCAATTGTTTAATTTCCTCTCTTAATGCCTCCAATTGTATATTGAAACCTTTGTAAATAGGAACAACCCAATTGTTGACAATGTAAACAACCGCGCCGGAAACCGATGTTGCAACCCCTCCAATTATCATTTCGTACGTTGTCATTTTTCCAATTTTGTTTTTATCACCGCAATATCAATGTTGATTTGGTTGACCTTTGCAAAAATTAAATTGATTGTTTCGTTTTCTTTATCATTTTGACATTTCATTGAATCCATTTCGTTTTTCATATTCGTTTGGCGTTCCTCAATCCGAGCCAATCCAATTTTGATTGTGACTAATGAAGTGACAAACGCCCCACCAATGGAACAAACGATTGATAAAATGTATAATAACAAATTGTTTTCCATTTTATAAATAATATTTAAACATTGAAATATCAACCACTTTTGGAAATGTTGTCGATGTTGATAAACTTTGACCCTCTAATGACCCACCGGCAAATGGAATTGTTGAAATTTGGACAAATTCTGTCCCCGAACCCTCGTTGCCCTCCGTTAAAATTAAACCGGCAACCCCTCGCGAGTTTACGCCCAATGGCGGTTGATACGTTCCTGGCAATAAAAACGACCACGTGTCCGACGTAATCACAAAACGACCTCTAAATTCGACTAACCCCTCCGACAAACGGACTTGCGGTTGTACAACGATTGTTGAAATTCCGGTTGAAATCGTTAAATTGACCCAACCGTCGTTGACAATAAAGTCTTTTAAAACCTCTTTTCCGTAATCACTCAATAAATTTTGCAATAATACGTCTAAACCCTCGTATCGTTGTAATTCTGTCATCGTTCCAAGTGAACCAACATTTGTTGCTATTTCCTTAAATTCAATGATTCTTTTTTCGTGGACAAATTCCGGCGAACCGTTTTCGTACAAAACCGGGTCGATTGTTAAGTCATAAGTTGTAGTTGCATAAACACCGTATAAATTAAAATCAATCGTTTGTGGTGTCGTTTCCTCCGGTATTTCATAAACGATTCCGTCAATGTAACAGAAACCAGACGTCCACGTAAAATTCCCCGGTGTTGGTTCGCTTACAACAAAACCGTCCAACAAACGAAATGGTGTTGAACCGGTGCGGTTTCTGAATAATGAATCCGTGATTGCCTTAATATCATTGTAAACACCGTTTTGAATGTGAACCAAATCGTCATTCAATTGCGGGTGTCCTCCAATCTTAAAATCAATTTTTTGCATAATTATTTATTTAATATGTTTGTATTTCGTAACGTTTCCCCGCTAATTTTGTGTTTAAAATAATTTCATTCATTTTTTCAGCGTTGTAAACTAATAAAACCGGAACTTTTACAATAAAATCATAATTCAACCCCAATTCTAAATGCGAATATATGAATTTAGGCGGTTGTACCTCCGAATCTAAATAATTATATTGTTGATTTTCGGTTTGTAATTCAATTTTATAAAATATAAATAAACGTTCAACAAATTTAAACGTGTTTTCAATTACAATTCCACGGTCAACCGGGTCGAATAAATCGTTCAAATACGTTTCAAAAATCAATCGTTGCGAATTATATGAAACCGTTAAACGAACCGCCGAAATAAAAGAAACTAATGTATAGTTTAAATCTGACAAAGGTTTAAACAATGCAACAAACCACGCGGTCAACGGCTCCATTCGTAAAAATGACGGTGTCAACCTAATGACCAATAAATTAAAATTTACAATGTACTTTTCCATTTTATTTTGGCAAATATGTGATTGTTGCGGACAAAGGGTTTGCCGGGTCAACCGTTACAAAACCCGCGGACGTACTATATTTTCTATTGAAAACTGAATAAGTTCCGCCGGACGGTTTGCCGGACGCACTATTCACAACCAAATCAAAAACACCGTCAACCGATTGGATTTCGTCAACTAATTTCGATAAAATCACCGCCCCGTTGAACTCCAAATTTTTGTGGTAATTTACAACCGCCAATTCAACATTCGCCGTTATTGTTGCTAAATCCAACAAAGGATTATAATATAAATCAATTGTGTATTTTACCAAATCGGACGCCCTGGAAATGACCCCTAATTTTGCACCCGCCGGTTGCAGTGTATCAACGTAAGCAATCGCCCCTAATAATTCCGCCGTGTTCAATGGTGTCGGCAATCCGAACCCGTCGTCCTTTGCAACCTTAATAATTGACCCACCGTCGCCGGAATCACTTATTGCAACGAAATCAATGATTTGCAAATTTTCGTTAATTACTGAATACGTCAATGACTTTTCGCCCGCCGTTTCAACAATTACCAAATTGTCCCCGAATTGGTATTTTCTCATTCTATCAATCCACCATAAATTGGTTCCGTAATTGGTCAATTCAATTTTCGCGTTGATTTCAGCGACAAATTCGTCGTATAATTTTTCCAATGTCCAAATGGCTACCGATGTAACCCACGCCCACAACCTCCATATTGCAACCTTTGAACCCGTGGACAAATCCGTTGTCAAACCCGACGCCGAATCACCGACTGGTTGTAATGCTGACAATTCCGTTTGGTTGTCCTTTTCCGCAACAATTACGTTGTAAATTTCATTTATTGTTCGTGCCATTATCTTTGTTCTAATCTAAAAAATGAAGAATTTTCGACGGTTAAATTTGAATCGTCGGTGTTGTTAATTATTTCTAAATAAATGTAATCATTTTGGTCTAATGTTGTTGTTAAATCAATATTAAAAAATGCTTTGTCGTCCGACCCAACCAAATTGTTTACAACTCGTTGTTGGTCAAATACCGTTGAAAATGTAGTTAATGAACTATCGTATTTTTTAACTCTTATCGTTACGACTTTGCTCGCCGTTCCTTTGACGTGCAAATCATACACCAATCTATATTCCCGGGGGTTGTTTCCAAGGTGTCGCAATTGACCGCCCGACGGGTTGTCAAAATGTACCAAATCGGAGGTTGTCCACGCCGTCGCAACAACCGTTTCCGGTACGTCAACCGTGTTGATTGTGGTTTCTAATTCTGTACCAATTGCAATAAAACCACCGACAAATGTATTTTGCAACCCCTGGCAATTCGTCCAATTTGACGCCAAATCTGAATATGAAATGTTTGGTGTCAATAATGAATCCGTGGAATTATAAACACCCGCACGTGTTAATAAAACACCGTCAAATTGTAACGTTGACGGATTCACAAAATTAGCCGGTGCAAAATCAACAAATGACGCGGACGCCGGCAAATCGCAATTAATATCTGTTTTGAACCTTGACGACATCAAAAAACCCGTTCCCGCTTTGAATAAATTATAAGTTCCGGCGGTTAACGACCTAACAATTGACGTTCTTATTGTGTACCCTCCAACCCAAACACCCGCCAATGTTAATTCCGGTTTTCCTCCAAAACGACCCGTTCCGGTTTCCAACCCTTGACGGTAATTTGTGATTGTTCCCAACGATGTGCAATTGTTAAAATTGACAATATTTATTTCGACCGCTTCAAATCCGGTGTCGCTGAAAATGTCAAATACTTTTGAGGACGTCCCGGAAACTTCAATTGATAATTCCGCCATTAAAACGTTGCCCGAACCCCCAACCGGCGATGTAAACATTGTATAACTTGAATCGGAACAAACCAATTGTGATGTGTCGAAATTGTACCCTTTTAAATAAATACCGGTCGCCGGAATTTCAATTGATACTCCGGTGCAATCAACTATTCCGTCAATAAAATATTCCTTTGTTGAATCAATTGTCCCGCCCAATGTGGACGCAACGTTTGTTTGGTTTACAAATATTCGTTGTTTTCCGGCAAACCCTTGACCGTCGTAATTTTCGCCCAATTCAACAATGTTTAAATCGGTGTCAATGCTTATAATGTCAAACCCTTTTGTGTTGTCACGAAATCGGAATGAATCCGCAATGGCGGTTTTTAGATTGACTAAAAATGTACCGTTTAAAGTGAATAAAGGGTTGCCTAAATCCGCGAATGTTAGGTTGTTTGCAATGGTCACTTTGTTAAACCAAAACCCTAATGTATTAAAAAATTTTTTCATTTTATTGTTCTGAAATTATTATTCCGTTGTTGTTTTGAATGTCGCCTTGACCCGCGGATTCGACAATGATATTACTTGCGTCCATAAAAAACGATGTTCCATTATTTGAGCCGACCACGTCAACCGGGTTTGTTGCGTCTAACTCCCATTGTGATACTTCTCCACCTATTCCAATTAACCCCGCTTTACGACCGTAATTGTAAATAGTTGTTACTTCTCCACTTGTAATAACATCATTGTATATGATAACCTTATCTATATACCCATTTGTTGTATTACTGACATACCTCGCCCCTATCCACAACGGACTAATATTTGATATTGAAGCGGTTAAATTACTTCTTATAGGAGTAATCGTTTTGTTTACTGTGTTGAAAAATATATTAACCCCCCCAGCTACACTAGTGCCATTATAGGTAACAGTTATCATTATCCATTGTTGGAAAGGTATAGTGTCAACCGTATCCACTACTAAATCGTTTAACATAGCGGTATTTGATAGTGATAACCTTATTTTGTTTGATTCCGTTTTAGAAATCGCATATCCTTTATATGGTGACGAATCCAGCATTTTTGCTATAATTATATTAAATGAGGTATTATCATTGCTATAAAAATTAAAATTAATACTAAAACTATCCGTTCTTTCAAAAGACAAACTTGCATTATGTGGAACTGAAATATACTCATTCACACCGTTAAAACTCGTTGATATTATTGTATTAGAAACTTGACTACTAACAACTAAACCATTGTTGTTTGGTATGTCCTCCGGTTCGCCCGAACTTTCGACAATCAAATTGTTTGAATCCATAAAAAAGGATGTTCCATTATTTGTTCCTACAACGTCAACCGGGTTTAACGTGTCCAATTCCCATTGTGAAACGGGGGTTGGTAACCCGGGAATTATTCCGGTTTTACGACCAAAATTGTATGCGGTTGTGACTTGTCCAGCGGTTAATTCAGTATTATAAATTATTGGTTTGTCTATTTTACCATTGAAAGGTATATTACCCCCATTTCTTGCACTTATTTGAAAATCAACGCTATTTATAATAGTTCCTGATAAATTATTAAAAGAAGGTGTATCTTTTGTTTTTAAAACTCCGTTCACATAAAAATTTATTCCAGTTGTGTTTGAACTTCCATTATATGTTAATACTATATGTTGCCAATTTGATAAAGATAATGCCCCATTCAAAGTAGTTACTACTGCACTATTCGTGGAAACGGTATTTATTAAAGCAAAATATAACTTGCCGTTAGAAATTATGTTTAATTGATACCCTCTAAATATAGAGCCCTGTATTTGTTTAGTTACCAACCCCTGCGAAGTTGTAATATCATTTGGATATACCCACATACTAATACTAAAAGGGTTTGTTCGTTCAAAACCTAAAGTATCACCCATTGAAATATACTCATTTACACCGTTAAAACTCGTTGAAATGATTGTGTCGCCCGGTTGCGATTGTATAATTAAACCGTTTGCCATTAAAACAATTCGTCAAGTTGAACCCAATTTTCATTTTCCGGGTTAAACACCGTCAACCCGTGAATTTGAACGTACGACGCAACAACAACCAACAATCCGTCGTTTGACTTTCTATAATCGTCAATTGTTTCGTGTCCTACATTTACACAACTTTTTCGAATTGCCTCAAATGACGGGTGCGCAATTGGTAATTCGTAATAAATCCGGTCGTCAAGGTGTTTTTGTTCGTGCATTTTATTTGTTTTAGATTTCCGTAAATATAGTTTTTATTGTCCAAACAATTGTTCCGCTCAATCCTTTTAGTCCGAAATCTACATTTTGACCCGAAATTGAAACGGTAACCGCGTGTCCGGTTGTGGTATCAATTGGCAATGCAAACCCCTCAATTATATTTGTACCGGTTATGTTTGACAACGTAGTTGTTCCGGCTATATTTTGAACCGCTCCGGCAACTTCATAAGAATAAACATTCCCAACAACCCCGTCCGCTCCAACAACCGTTTGACGTCCAACAATTTTTGAAACAAAATCATAATTTGTATTTGTTGCGGTTGTTTTCGACCCCGTGGCGGTCGTCAATGTTGCGTTGGTAGTAGTTACGCTTTGATTCCAAAATTCGACCTTAGAATCCAACGCCGTTTGTGTCAACGTTGAAATTGGTTTGTTCAAATCCGATGTGTTGTCAACATTCGACAATCCAACGTCCGTTTTGTTTAATTGGTGAAATAAAACCCACTCCAACCCGGACAATTCCGTTGCAAAATCCGTTGAATAAAACGGTGTTGTTAATGCCGTTTTAATATATAATTTATTATCGGTATAAGTTACAACATCGCCCAATTTATAAAGTGTTTCGGTTGTATAATTTAAACCAAATAAACCCGTACCCGCTGAAATTTCCGTCCAATTTGCTGAAATGTCGTCGGGAAAAATTCCAACCGTTCCGTTTATATCGCACTTAAATAGTTTCCCGGCAAATTCAACCCGGTCGTCAATGTTGTACGTTGTTGCATTCTCGTAAGGTACAAAATCGTAATCCGTCGCCGGGTCGCTTAATGTTGTAAGTTTAACCCATTGCGCCAAGTCTAATACTCCAGGCGAAACGATTTCGCCGGATTGGTAGATTTCATTTTGGTAAACCATACAATCGCCCAACGCGTAAGTTCGGGCAACGTCAAATTCGTTTAAACCTATCAATTCCGAATCGGTTGACAAATTCGCTAATGAATCATTCAAATCAATTAATAATTGATTTAAAATTGCACCGGTTATTTCTTTGTTTCCGTTGGTTGTTATAAATGAATTTATGTCGGCTAATAATTGCGCCTTTGTTTTTTGTGCCATTTAATTAATTTAAAAATCGTTGTTAAAATCCAATGAAAAGTCGCCATTTACCGAACCGTCCGATGTTGCAACACTTGTTTTTTTACTGACTAAATAATCAACAACCGAATTGTCAACAACCAAATTTTCGTCAATTATAAATGTTGTACCGGCGTTGACGTTCTCGTTTACGGAAACAATGTTGTTGTCCTCCATAAAATCAAATAACGGTTCAATTGAACCATAATATTGTATTAATATATCAAAAATTGTTTGGTTTTCCGTTGTTACTATTTTCATTTTGTTGCTATTACGTCAATTATTCCGTTGTCAAATGTGATTTCCTCAATTGTAAAACCGTCAAATTGCAATCCAATGTCAATTGCTTTTTTGATTTCATTTCGCGACGTGTTACCATTCAAAAATTGGGTCATTCCAACACCTACCAATGGCGATTGTTTAAAAACGCCTTTATTCGCTTGCAATATATGGTCGATTTCCTGGTTGCCGGAATCACTTATTTTGAAATCACCATTGGAAAATTGTATTTCACCGTTTAAAACTAATATATCATTCATTAATGTTTCACTTTTTTGTTTTCAATTTCCGGTTGTAACGTTGGCGACAAAAACGGCGTCGTTGCACTCAATGTTGGCGTGCTTGTTGGTAGTGTTGGCGGTAACAAAGGCAACGCCCCAACGATTGGGTGAACGTGTGTTTTATATTCTGTGTTCAATTGATTAAATGCCATTTCTAAACTATTCAATTTTTTAATCAATTCCCCGACAATGACCATTCCGTCCAAATTCCCGTCGTTAAACACAAAACCGTTGTCGTCAACAACCAAATTTATATCATTTATTTTGATTTCTATTTTTTCAACGTCTGAATATGCCGAAACAAACGCAATTTGTTTGTTCAAAAATGTTGCAATCACGTTTGAACCTACAACCGGTATTTTTAAAACGCCGTTTTCATTTGACAAATTAGCTTTCAACCGTACGTCGAAAATGTCGGCGTCGTCATTGATTGGCTCGCAATCGCACGTTTGCGTTGCCGTGTCCACGCTTACAACCTTGCAAACGACCGAATAAATTTGTTCGTTTTTAACGACGCCCGAAACCAATTGTTCAATTAATTGTTTTATTGTACTCATAAACTTTTTGTCCCTAATTCAATGTTTCGTCTAAAACCGGATTGTCCAAATGTCACACCGTGCGATTTGACAAAGTATTCGCCGGAACGCTCCGGGAATTTTCCGTCAATAATTTCAACAACGTGTTGGTGCTGAATTGTAGGTTGACCGAACATTTCGAATGACCCCGCATAACCGTCAAATTTTAACCGGTCTAATTCCGCCAATGCTATTTTTTCCAATTCCGTTTCAGATGTTATGTTGTAAAATGTCAACGTTCGCAATTCGCCGTCGTCGTCGCCCGTTTCAATTTCAATTTTTGTGTTGTCCTCCAACATCGAAATTGCTTTGACTTTGATTTTCAAATCTTCTTTTCTTTTATATTCCAAATCAGACGAAATCACATCGTTTTCAAATTCAACAACGTGTGTTTCCCTTAATGCTCCAACGTATGTTTGTCCAACGTACAATGTGCCGTTTCTGAAAAATGCCGGGAATCCGTATGTTTTTTTAAGTTCGTCAAGTACTTGCATTGACGTTGCGTTCGTGATTCTAAACGCACCCAATTTTGCGTCCGGTGATACAACCGGTATTCCGTCGGGAATAATGGCGGTTAATAATTCCTTTAATGTTACCGATTTGAACGACAATTTTTTAATCGTTTTTTGTTTCAATAAAAACGCCTCGTTTTCGCACTCCAAAACAATTGGAACGCCTGGAATTATTTTTGTAATATATCCGGAAAATTCCGAAATGATTGTGTCGTCGTAACCCAAAAATATTTCTATATTATCGCCACGCTTAAAAATTGATTCGTCACCATTTACAATTGGTTTATTTTTGTACTGAATTTTATTCGGAAATGTCAATTTCGCCGTTTCCGTAAATTCCGCCCAACTCGAATTGATTTCAATTTCCGTGATAAAATCCCACTCGATAAAATCGCCGTTGGCGTCCCACCGCTCTATTCTACAATTAAGCCTTTTCACGCCCTAAATTTTGGTAAAATGATTGACGAACGCCTCGAATCGTACGGTTTCAAATCTAATTCCAACGGTTTTTCACTTGACAACGACAACGTGAACGGTTGAACGTTGCGCGACCCCTTTTGTTGTGGGAATGAATAAGAATCTACCACAACGTTAAAAATGCCGAAACGCAATAAAAATTCCGATGTCACCGCCAATTCCATTGGTATATTAAGCAATTTTATTAAATCTTTGACCCTTTTTTCCGGATAAACCAACGCGTCCGGGTCTATTATTTGACCCTCAACAGAAATTGAAAAATCGCCGTCACAAATGTATTCTTTGACCGTCCCCGAACGACCTTGAATTGACGTTTTAACGATGTTTTTTGATTGGGAAACGCTTATAATTACCGAATTTATGACTAATTCCAAAAAAGTTTCCTCTCTGTCACCGTAGATATACGTTTTCGCGTCAAATGTTAAATTTGAATAAACCGGGTTTCCTAATTGTCCAACGTTCACTTCGTCCCAATCGTCGTTTTCTTTTCCGTTTATAGGTAAAAAAATTGGTCGGGGTTTCTGAAAATTCGGCGTTGTATTCGATAGGTTGTATTTTGATTGAGCCATTTTTTTTTATTGTGATAATGAAATTGTGTTGACATCGTTGACCGCCCCCAATAATGCACGGACAATTTCGTCTTTTACTGAATTTGCGCCCCCGGTAATTGTTTCCGTTGTAACGTCAAATCGTTCTACTAATGAACCAATATTGATTGTTAAATTGACCGCTTTTGTTCCTTTGACCTCCGACAAACCGCCCCCAATTTTTGAATCCGGTTTGGTTGTTGCTCCTGGCTTTGTTGGTTTTGTTGGGTCGGTTGCTAAATCCATTAAACCGCCGGTTGTTCGGTCTTTACGTTCAACAAAACGTCCGGTTGTTCCGGTAGCTTTCCCACGTTTTCCGGTTGTTCCCGCGATTCCGTCGCTTGCAAAATAATCTTTTCCCAACAAACCGGTCGCACCCTCTTTCGCTCCATTTGAAAACCCAACACCGATTTGTTTTCCTATTGTAGTAAAACCATTCACCGCCGACATTATCTTATCTTTGTCAAGTGTTAAAACGCCAATTATCAAATCGCCTAAATTTCCGAACATTGATTTCCCGGCGTTCCATATTGCCGTGAAACCGCCAATCAATGCGCCGGTAAAACCGTTTATTAATTTAATTGCACCGGTCAATAAATAAACCAATGCACGGATTGGAAATAACGCCAAACCGGTTGTGAATTTCAATATAGGTGCTAAAATTTTTAACGTATTGCCTAAAAAATTAAAAATTGACTCCAATTGTTTTGTTTCACTTCCAATCAACCCGAGTTGAACCCGCATTTGGTTTAAATCATCAATTAACATATTGAAAATTGGTAACAATGGCATAAAAACGTTTTTTATTTTGCTCCAATTGGTCATTGTCCATTCAAATACATTCATAAAACCGTCCAAAATTTCGCCCAATTTAGGCAAAACCGCCTCGCCAATTCCGATTCCTAATGATTGAAATTTTCCAACCATTGTTGAAATTCGACCGCCAACCGTTTTGGATTGTTTGTCCATCATATTAGCAAATTGTCCGCCCTCCGATGTGGCGTCCTTGAATGCTTGCGTAACCATTTCAAAGGATAAATTGCCCTTTTCCATTTCCTTGCGCAATTCTTGTTGGCTTAATCCGGTACGTTTGGAAATTTCATTTAACGGATTGAACCCTCCGTCAATTAATTGCCCTAATTCCTCGCCCATTAATCGCCCGTTGCCTTTAATTTTACCGAAAATTCGCCCCATTTCCGACAAATCTTTTCCGGTCCCGGCTGAAATATCACCGATTAATTTTAAAGTTGGTTGTAATTCCTCAGCGGTGACACCAAACGACAACAATGTTTTCGACGCCTCAATCACTTGCGCGTTGTCAAACGGTGTTACGTTGGCAAATTCGTTTAATTCTTTTAAAACCTGGTTTCCCTTTTCGGCTGAACCGGTAAACGTGGCAAATGAAACACGGGTTTGTTCCATTGATACACCCAAATCAAAGATTGATTTTCCAATCATTGCGATTGAACCGCCAATTGCCAACCCTCCAATCAATGACCCAATACCGGAAAATGACGATTTCGTTTGGTCAACGTTTTTTTTCAATCCTTTGGTTTTGTTGACCGCCTCCGACAATTCGGAAATGAATTGTTTGTTGTTCAATAATAATTTGTATTCGACCGTATTGTCCGCCATTTTTACACGTTAAAAGGATTTAATTTTTCACTTTGAAATTTGAGGCAAAACAACAAATCGTTCACCCGTTCCGACCATTCGTCGTCTGTTAATAAATCCGGCTCCATTCGAAAATAAAACCGGATTAAAGCATCGTATTTTTTTAATTCGTCCCAATCGTCGCCGGGGCGGATTCGGTTGTCACTTAAATTTTTTTTAATTCGCCGGTTCTAATTGTGACCATTTGTTGCAATTGCCCCATTGCGCCAAAAAACAATTCGTCATCGGTTTTTATATCTTCATCACCCTCCAACCAACACGTATTCAATAAAATTTCCATTGCTGAAACCGGGTCGTTGTCAATCTTTGAAATGACAACCTTTAATGTCGCACGGTCGGGTTTGCGCAAGTACCCAACCGCAAATTCTGTTGATTCGTCGTTGCGTGGTATCGTTAACGAATAAACCGTTCCGTGTTTTCTTTTCAATGCCTCAACATTGACAATTTTTTGTTCTGTTTGATTTTCCATTTGTTTTGTTTGTTTGATTTGTTTTAAAAAAACCCCTTACAACTTGCAAGGGGTTTGTATTTTTACCATTTTATGCAACCAACCGCCAATTCGATTTCTTTTTCAATTGTCGTGTCGCCTTGCGAAACGTCGCGTCCGTTGTTTTTGAATCTACAATTTTGTAAAACGTGATTGACTACCAACCCCGCATTCAAGTAAGAAACAACAACATCAAATTCCGGTATTTGCTGAATACGTCTATTTGGTGCAATAAGAGTTAACAACTCGATTTCTTTCATTTGCAAAGTTAATGACCCCGTAAATTCTACTTGACCAAATCCACGTTCAACGGCAAAGTTTCCCGCTCCGTACGAATCTTCAATCGTTTGGTTTTCCTCGTATTTTACCGCGGTGATTCCGTAAATTGGCGACCCTAAAACCGAAACAACGATTTGTCCCCAATCATAAGCAATTCCATTTATTAAGCATTGTGCCATAATTTTTTTCTTTTAAAAGTTCTAATTTAATGAAGTAGCAAACCCAATTGAAACTTCAATCACTTTTGCAACCCCTCGCGGAATCAATTTTAAAGTGATTTCAATTTTTGAACTCGATAAAACATCTTGCGCCGGGTTAATCACTACTTGCGACCCCGACAATTCCCCGTCACGCTCCATTTGTTCAATTCCTTTACTTGCGTACGATTCGAATGTTGCAATGGTTGGTTCTGTTAATGTCCCCGAATCCGAAACCGTCAACGGCGAATTTAACAATGGTAATAGATTTGCATTCGTTAAACGGATTGCCTTTTCAATTACTCTATTGTTTTCGATTGTTGCGAAATCCGATGTTGTCGCAATTGCCGTGTTTCCGAATTGAAAATAAGTACCTATAAAATCGGTATATTTTTTTAAGAAAACAAAACCGTTGTCGTCCAACGTGTCCAATGCGGTGTTCGAAATATCTTTGACCAATTGACCATTTGAAAACGCCGGAACGTCCATTTCCGCACCCGTCACAACGTTAAATTTTCCAACGTAACCGATTGATTCGTGAACCGCCGATTTTGACAAAACGCCAATTGCTAATCCTATACAGCCAACCGAAAACCCTTTTGAAATCGCAAGTGCTGAACCAACGTTTGCACCGTCTTGTCCGATTAATACGGAAACATATTTTGAAGCAACACGTGTTGTTGGTAATACCGTGATGTCAACGGTTGCCGAATAATTCGGTGACCATAAAACGGATAAACCCCTTTTTTCAGTAGCTAATGCGACCGCTTGCGTGTTCATTGCAACAACAACGTCCGACGACCAAACCCAAGATTCGGAAAACACACCGATTTGTTTGACTTGACCGTCCGCAAATGTTTGAATTAATGAAATTTCGTTGAAATCGTGCGCATCGAATAAGATTTGCGACGCTAACGGTGTATATATACCAACGTATAAAACGCATTTTGGATTTATACGGAAACATTCGTTGATGTGGTACCATTCAACCGAGTTTGTCCCGCCCTCAATGATTCCCAACGTTTCCGCGTCCTGGATTGATTGTATTTTTTTAATTCTGTCGTCGGTTGCAAATCCGGACGGCAAAACGGCGTTGTAAAACAACAACCCCGAAATGTGGTCGGTTCCACTTGCCGGGCGTCCTAATCCGCCGGACGCACGGTTGAAATTAATAATTGGTTGTGCCATTATTTACGTTTTTTAAAATTTTGTTCCTTTGGTTTTTCCTCCGGTGTTTCGATTGTCAATTTTTCAAGTTCAAATAATTTATGACCATTATGTGAATGACCAATTGCAAATTGTTTGTTTTTTTCCTCAAAGAAATTGCCGTCCGATGTTGCGAATAATTTTTCACATTTTAAAGTTGTGAACAAATTTTCGGCTTTTTTTTGTAGTTCGTCTTTTGTATATTCCATTTGATTTTTTTAAATAAAAATTAATAAACCGGGGCGATTAATCCGCCCCGGTAATTATGGAATTTAAGCGGCAACGTAACCTTGCGCCAATGCAACAACTCCTTTGAAATCCGAACGCATAACCGACGCCCCAAAATTCAATTCCGCCGAAATAATATCGCCGTAATTTTCAGCAACCCCAAGGTTTGCAAAAACCTCCGTATCGCTTAATGCTTTACACACCGAAAATTCCGACCAGGCAATTGCCCCGTAACAATCCGTTATTGCGTCCGCTGAACCAATTGCCTTTTTAACACCCGCAACAACTTCGTTGTATAAAACAACCGTTGACCTTACCATTATATCAAAACCGAATAATCTGTTTACAACACCATTTGGCAATGCTAATTGACCCATTTTTTCAGTAGATAACAAATCCGCATCGCTGAATAATTCGTAATACATATCAACCGGCATTAACAATTTACGACCGTTTTTCGGCATATTGTCTTTATCTAATTTTTGCGCCATTCTCTTAATGTCGTCTTTTGTAACGATTAAACGCGTACCCGTTGCCGTTGCGTTTGGTAGGTTTAACGCGGACGCTGAACCGGTTGTTCTTAATACCAATGTTGCGTCCGTTGTTGGCGCCCACGCATATGCGGTTTCGTCCCCCATTCTTTCGTTCAAAACCGCAAGGTGTGACCCCATAACCGATTCCATTTTGTTGTAACTTGTTTGTAATTCCTCAAGTCTTCGAACTCTTATTGGGTCGGTTGTGTAATTGTCTAAACCGAATGACAACAACGTGTCCGTTCTTTCAGTTATTGACGCCGGGAATGACGACCTATTTTTTTCAACCGACGGATTCGCCCCGCTTTGTGGAATGTGAACCGTTTTGTTTCCAACTTCTGAATCCAAATTCACTGACATTGTCATAAATTCTTGACCCTTATACAAATTGTCCTGGATTAAATCCAACCAAACTTCTTTTTGAATTGCCATTTTTGTTTTTTTTTAGCTTTTAGATATTAAATTAATTCGTTGCGGTTTCGATTATTTCGCCGGTGCAACACCGTATTGTTCTTTGTAAAGATTTGAGTATTTTTCCCAATCATTGTTCATAAGATTTTGCAATCCTTTGGGGTCGTTTTTACTCATTTCCTTAAATGTCATTTTCTTTTCCTCTGTTTTATCAACAACTAATTGGTTGATAATGTTTGCCGGTTGCGATTTAAACGACGCAATCAACCCAACGGTTTTTTCCATATCGTTAACCGCCATTTCAACCCAAACATTTTTTGATGTTGCGTCGATTTTACCGTTTGCAATTGCTTCATTCACTACAATTTCAGCAATTTTTGTTTTTAACTCAACAATTAATGCGTCGTTGTTTGTTAATTTTTCGGTCATTTCCGTTATTGAATTTGTTAATTCAACAATTTGTCCGTCCTTTTCAACAATCGTTGTTTCGAACGCTCCAATTTTATTTTCGATTGCCTCAACAACAACCGATTCGTTGTCGGTTTCGGCAATGCCTAATACGTTTGTAATTTCTTTCATTTCTGTTTTTGGTTTTGTTTTTACTATTAAAGAATTGACCATATTATAAATATAATCAAATGTTTTATTCTCGATTTGTATTGCCGTTCCGGTATTGACTATATTGTCAACCAATCCAAATTCCATTGCGTCGGACGAATCAAACCACGTTTCCGCTGACATTACGTTTGCGATTGTGTTTTTATCCATTCCACGACGTCCGGAAAATATAGTGATTAATGAATTTTTTATTTTATCAATGACAATTCGTTCCGCCGGATTGGTTGGTTGTTGACCTCCAAACGACGGATTGTGTATCATAAGCAACGCAAAATCATTCATTGATACATTGTTCCCAAACATTGCAACAACACCCCCCATTGAACCGCCAATTCCGGAAACGTGGGTGTTTATTATCATTCCCGCATTTTGTTTTGACAACATTGTCGAAATGATTGACCAACCGGCAAAAATTGAACCGCCAACCGAATTAATATTGATTGTAATTTCGTTTTCGCCGTCCATTTCAGCACCCAATATTTCGTTGTGAATTTTTGTTGCGGAATCCGTTGTAATTGCGTCGTATAAATATAAATCTTTCATTTGCTCAAATTTGAAACTATTTTAACGAATTACCAACAATTTGACACCGTGGCAATTGTATTTTCGGACGAATTGTTTTATCTTTGTAAAAAAAACTATGGACGACCCAAAACGATACATTGAAAAGAAACGTGATTTCGTAAAAAATGAAGTCAACGAGCGCACGAAAAACGGCGAAAAAATCCAGGGAATAATATATGAATTGTCCGAACGATTCATTTGTCACCCGCGAACGGTTGAAAATTGGTTGTACCATAAACCAAGGAACGAAAAAAATTCTTATTGACCGTCACCCGTACGAATGACCAAATTGTCAACGTCCAATTCCGCGGTGAATTCCAACGTGTTGACGGTGACGGTTTGGTTGTTTTTATAAATGAATCCGGAACAATCAATCAATTTGTCAACGAACCAATTTTGAATCCACACCCACACGTTCCCGTGGTCGGTATCTTGTTGCTCTGATGTCCGTATCATTGGCGACCATTTTTCGTTTGTAAATCCGTTTAATGTGTTGAATACTTTTTGCGTTGTGTCAAGGAAATCAATGTTTTCGTTTTCCAATGATTGAAACCCAATATGAAACGCAATTGCAACCGACGAACTCGAAATTCCGGCGTGTTCGTTTTCCCACTCAATCGACGTAAATTCTATAAATAAACACGGATAAGGAAACGCCATTTCAACGTTGTCTTTGTCGAATTGGTTGTTGTACAATCGCACCGTTTTAATTTCCGGAACGTCCGTTTCTATTTTTGTTTTAATGGCTGAATATAAGGCTTTTACTGACATAATATATTTTATCTAAATGATTGTTTGACGTGTTGCAAGATTCGTTTTTTCAATTTCTTTTCCAAAACCTCCGAATCACCAATGAATTGACGTTTAGGCATAACGAACCGATGTTTTCCAAATGCTATTCCCGGCAACCCCTCGTTGTGTATTTCAGCGTACGGAATGCCGGACGTTCCAACAATTACCGATTTGAAAGTTGCACGGCGAATTTTAATTGAGCGTTTTAAATCGCCACTTTTAACCAATGTTGCACGGTTTGGTGTTTTGTCGTTTTCCCTCCTTTTCCAGGCAACAAAATTTTTGTCCGTAAAACCGCCGGCAACGAATGATTGTTTAAAATGGTTCACCGCGATTGACCCCAACCGCCGGGGCAATGTTGGGTCGTTGGTTATTCGCCTCAATACTTCTTTGAAATTGAAATCCGTTCGTTTTGCCATTAATTATTTATAAACAATTTGTTTTATTTTATCAAAACCTTTGTCATATAGAATCACAATTTTTCGTCCATTTGCTTTTTTCAAATGTTCAAACAATTCTTTTTCCGTCATTGATTCACCAAATTGGATTTCCGGGTTGTAACCGTGTTTTTCAATGTATTTTTCAACTAATTCGTCCATTTTTTTATTGTCTTTTGATAAAATTTTCAATATATTCGATTGATAATTCGTACAACTCCGGAAATTCATATTTGAACAATTCATTTCCAACGAAATAATTTTCCGAACTATGCGCCCAAACTTCCCAACGACCACCAACACCACTATTCGCTCTATAATACGAAATATCGTGACCACCACCAAACTTTCCATTTGTCAAACCGCCGATGTGGTCAAATGTTGCCGACATCATTTCCTTTATTTCGTTTGGACTATATTTATTTTCGAACAAATCGTCATAAAACGCCATTTTATTTTTCTTATAAATTTCATTTATTTGTCGCCCCAAATCCGACTGCAATTTTTTATCCGATAATTTCCGACCACCAAATCCGATTTGTTTTTGTGATTTTTCAAAAAAAGATTCAAATTCCGGTTTTCCACGTCCGACCAATTTCATTTCAGAATTAAAAGAAATTGCAATTTCTTTTGTTTGGTCGTGGATTGCGTGACCAAATTCGTGTGCAACGATTTTTTTCTTCAAATATGGTGTGTTCCAACGTGGTGAAATTTCCGGCTTTCCTAATGCGACCAACATTCCATCGTTGTCACAATATGCCTTGTTGGTTGGTAATATTTTTAATTTTGGTTTGTTTTTTAATAACTTCCAAAACTCATTCGGCATTTCCGCGCCCCAATCGGAAACATAATTATCCGGAACAACTTTTTCAAACAACTCTTTTGTTTCCTTTTCGATGCTTAATTGTTTTTTTGTTTTTGGAATATCTATTTTCGGCGGTGCAACCTTGACCGGTATTTGTCGGACCATTGGGGGCGGAATCGGTAGGTTGAAATTCTTTTTTGCCAAAACTTTGAAACGTTCGTTAACCCCTTTTAATTCAAAATAGGGGTGTTCCGGACTGAAAACAATTTTGTCTTTTCCTGGATTCATTCGAAACAACGGGTGCGTTTCCTCCGTCAATTCTTTGTCGTTTGTTTCCGTGATTTCCGCGTCGCCGGTTTCCAATTCTAAAACATCGCAACGGCAACGCCAACCATTCGGGGGGAAAAACGTGTCCCAAAATGGCGAATCAACCGGTTTGACTATATTGTCCAACTTAACGTGTTCCGGACGCACCACACCGTCCCCAATCGTTTGATATTGTAGCAGCTCCAACCCACCGTCCACAATTTCCAACCATTGCGACGCCGAACGACTTTGTGCGATTGCGGTTTGGTGTTCGGCTTGCAACCAATGTTTGTTGTGTGTTTCAAAGATTTGTTTTGCGTCCTTTTTAAATTCTGAATAAGGACGTTTAAATCCTTTTTCGTCAAATATTTTTGACTGAATTTCTAATATTTGCGAACTTGTTTTCGCTCCGGAAAACACCCACGTTGACTGACGTAAACTTTCTACCATATCAAACGCCGGTGATTCAATCGCAAAGTCTAAAGGTGTTCCATTGAACCCCGTAAACACCGCGTTTTCAAGGATTGAACCGATTTTCATATAAACGCCGGTTGGCATATTATCCAATGTCGTGACCCCGTTAAAAATGGACGCCGACAACGTTTCAATTTCGTCGTCGCTGAACAATTCGTCAAAATCCGGGACAACTTCATTGACCAACCCGGCAAATGAATTTTTGCTAAATCCGGAATAATACAATGAAACGATTTCGTCCGTTCTCTTATTCGTAATACTTTGAAATTGAGTTTTTGAAATACACATTTGTTGCGGTTGGGTCGTTTATATCGTTTTGTTTTGTTTCAACGGGAACACCGTATTTTTCAATAAAATATTCCGGTTGTATTGTGTAGGTTTTTAATAGTTCGTTATCAATGGCGAATTGTTGGCTTATTGACATTTTTTCGGACGTGTCCCACTCGAATGTAAACCCCTCCAGCGCAACGCCTTTGTCAACCATTAAAGGAATCAATTTATTGTTGACAATGTTTGAAATGTACATTAAATCGTGTTTGAAATAATCGTTCAAAATGTTTTCGTGAACCGTTGCTTGCGACCTTGACGACCCGTTGTCCGATGTCATCGTTTGACCAACAATCAATTTTGACATTTCAGAATTACACAATGAAACCATTTCGTTAAAAACAGAGTGTGCGTCGGTTTTGCTCGTTTCCAAAAATTGCAATTCGTCGTCGTTGTCAAAAACCGCCCAACCATTCGACCCCATATTTGCCAACATTGATTCCAGGTTTTCCCGGTTCGCTTTGTTGCTCGAATGCGTTTTTCCAACCCTTGTTGGTTGACCGTATTTTTCGACGTATTCAGCCCAACTTCCAACCGCGTTTTTCTTCCAAATCGCGTGCGGTGTTGCTTTATTGAGTAAACCCAAACCGTTGGAATCTAAAAAAATCAACCATTGTTTAAATGGCTTTTCGTCAAAATATATTAAATTATTTGAATCGGACATTCTTTTCATTACGCCCCTTTTTTCCGGAATAATATATTCCCGGG